>Ga0228711_1001447_pt1 | contig 34883 bp, 15 predicted proteins | sample MedpolnodulmetaG_2_FD_177996 | JGI IMG/M metagenome (GOLD analysis project Ga0228711, IMG submission 177996) | Root nodule microbial communities from Medicago polymorpha collected in Santa Monica, California, United States - brown nodules | ecosystem: Host-associated > Plants > Roots > Nodule... | reverse complement strand
TTCTGAAACATCCCCATTATGTAAATCATCTATCAAAGATGACCCTCAAATTATGTGCCTATGTTTTGGTGGCATTACTTCCATAATTTTGTAGCACCATCCACTACACCTATTGCCTGGGCACGGAGATGAAGAGCCATAGTGAAAATGGTATCAAAACCAAGACAAGCTTCATGATAATGATTTAAGGCTGAGTCTGTAGGTGGCCACTTAGTGATTTACCAAGTTTGTTTGCTTTCACCTCTCATGTTTCAAATTTCTTCATGAAAGAAAATGTACATGTAATGGAAATAGATTCTCTCCGAACAAATGTATATGTTATGAAAATGGATTATCTCCATTGAAAATATCTTTTAGTTTTTTCATGTGGAATCTCAACCTTTAAAAATAGAGATTATACGAGAGTTTAAATTATAAAAAAAAAGTGGATGATGTGTTAATGGTGAGGATTGAAAATGGAGAAAAATCAAATGACAAGTACAATAGAATAGAAAAGATCTTAATTTGTATGTAATACTTCTTAATTTGTAGTTATTTATCTTTCATAATAGTTAAAATTTCTTTAATACCAAATTCATGTGTGCTTTTGTGTACGACATCTAAGCTCAATCACTAATGCATTATTGATAATCGATTAAGATGGTTAGCACCACCACCACATCACAATAGCGCCATCAACCGATGAAGATAGTGAAGATGCTAATGTAATTTTTAATGTGGTCTACATAGAAGTATTTCTTAAAACAAGGTATCAAATTTGATTCTCCCTAATGCCAATTTTGGTGGGTTAGTTTCAATTCTTAAAAAAAATGGTAATACAATTTTTTAGCATGACTTATTTAACATCAATGAAAATATATGTCTCTATTACAGTCGATAAGACCTGTGCATCGCACGGGTCGAATGTCTAGTATATCTAAATCCTACTAAGTCTCCTACCTTAAACCCTACTTTTTTCAAACCCTGTTTTTTCCTCTTTAATCACATAGTGGTGGGCCCCTAGTATCTTTTCATTTGACCCACTTAACTCAGCAATTAAGTTTTCTAAAAAGAAGGTGCATTGATTTCTAATAAAAAAAATTACTCTTTTTTTTGGTACTATATGTCAATGAAATTCTAAGGAATCTCAATTTCATATCTCTCTCTCGGTTATATGATCTCTTCTCTCTCTGATTATATTTCTTCCAAATTGTTTCTTCACCGCTCTCTCATTTTCCCTTATCTTTCTTTCCCATTTTATTTTCTCCCACTAATCATTCATGTATATATAAACCATTGTCCATATAATTTTTTCTTTATCGAATTCATTTTAGATGTATGATTTTCCATTTTTTTCATTTTATATATCTTGTAGTCTTCAAAACTTGGGGGGATATACTTTTTATTAGTTTCTAATAAATCTTTCTGTTTGGATTTCTTCTCATTTGTTCATCTTTCGCTGATGTGTAGAGAGAAATTTTGGTACAACAAAGTGGTCATTATACATAAAAGGTATGAATATCACTATTTTTCATATATTTTTTCGTTCATGTTTTCCATTAATATGATCTATGATTTTTGTGTTTTTAGTTTTTCCCATTGTGTTATTTGATCGAGTACTAAGTCAGTTTTTTTGGTAGCAAAGTTCAAGATTTGATTAATGAAGACAAAAAGGTAGCCGCTGTGTTTTTATATTTTGGTAACTATTTTAACAATTGTTTATAATAAATAGAATGTTCTAATATTTTCTTTTGTGTAGGGAAAGAATTCTAATGGATATTTGGTGGATTTGAATTTTTCTTAGAGAAACAAATGTTAAATATAGAGATTGAGTAATTCAAATGGTTTGAGAAAAAAAAAAAGATTTTCTTAGAGGATTCCATTAATATAAAGAACTTCAAAAAATATACTGCTAAAAAGCATACTTTTAGAAATGCATCAATTAAGTTTGTCAAAAAAAAAAGAAAAGAAATGCATCAATTGAGTGAACGAATTGATGAATTGGTGTGTAAGTCCTCTTATTTTATTTTTAAAAACACCTATAGTTTATTGTTACAAAATTATAATTGAATTTTCCATTTTGTCGTTGAATTTCATATGAACCCAAGCTACTATCGTTGACATTAGAAATGCAGGATACACAATTTATCATGGCAACAAATCTTCTTGAAGAAAATTTGTAATAACACTATCAATTCATATATTGTCTGATTACTTTTTTTTAACTCTCGCGACAAGATGTCGGACATGAAAATTGTTGTTGTAATTTGCAATGCTAAACTTTGATAGGCTAAATTTTGAAATTTTACCTTAGGGTTTAGAAAAGTACGTACACACAGGTTTACATACAAGTTTTTAGAAATGTGTGATATATTATGTTTACTTATACATGAGATCCAACCCGTGTGTCACACGGGTGTAGGTCTAGTTTATTTGCAACTACGCTAAAGCCTTTGATTTAGTGGAGTGTATGAGTATTAGCCTTAAGACATTTATGGGAAACTAAAAGTCTACCAATTACGGTAAATGCCAGCATTAAAAGTCATGTTAAGGAAAAATTAACAGCATTAAACACGTCAGTCATGGGAAAATTAATAGCAATAAACATGCCAGTAAATATCAGTTGTGCTAGTCTGACTTAGTCTGAGGTGCAAAACTAAAATCTCAGAGTGTGCAAATAGCAATAAAACAAGCATTTTTGGTGCAAATAGCAAAAATCCAGGGTGTGTAGGTGCACACCCTTAAGTGTAGCTGGGTCCACCCCTGGTTGCCTCTCATTAAGCGCTTATTTAACGTCTTAGTCCTGATGATCATAAAATTCATTAGATTAATAAAAGATAAATAAAATTCATTCTCTAAATCTAATATTTTACGGTTTGACAATAGCATAAATCTGGTTGTTGATTATCCAATTTGAATAGTTGCACCTCATGTTTTAATTTTAGATATTAGGCATATTGAAAAAATAAATTAAAATATTTCACTTTTTTAAATAAATTGTACTCTAGATAGACAATCAATACTACCAAGATAGTGATATAATAATTGATGTCGATTTGACAAAAACAAGGGTAAATAATGTGTTGACTTTTGAGGCATACACATTTGTTTTTTCTTGTTTTTGTTAAGTTGACATCAATAAAGTCATGCCCCAGGTCAAAAGAAGAGGAGAACCACTAACTTTTTAACAAATGATTTCTATAGTCGTTAAAGTTTCAAACGATTTTCAAATATAGTTTCGACCCCGACTTAACAATCTCTTGTCAATTGTAGGTCATAACATTGAGAAAGTATCCAACAGAGAGTTCACTAGCCACATGGGTTTGTTGTATTGGTGCACTTCACAACAGTTTTTTAACTGTTTTCGACCGATTTTAGATCGGCTTTATTGGTGCACTTCACTAGCCGGTTTTAGACCGTTAGATTAATAAAGATAAATAAAATTCATTCTCTAAATCTATTATTCTACGGTTTGACAATACCATAAAACCGGTTAAAGATGATCCAATTTTAGTAGTTGCACCTCATATTTTAATTTTAGATATTAGGCATATTCAGAAAATAAATCAAAATATTTCACTTTTTTAAATAATTTGTACTCTAGGAAGACAATGATTTATACTAAGATAGTGATATAATTGATGTCGATTTGACAAAAACAAGGAAAAATAATGTGTTGACTTTTGAGGCGTATACATTTGTTTTTTTTCACTGTTTTTGTTAAGTTGACACCAATAAAATCGTGTGTCGGGTTAGAAGACGAGGAGGAGAACCACTAACTTCTACTTTTAACAAATGATGTCTATAGTCGTTAAAGTTTCAAACGATTTTCAAATACAGTTCGACCCCGACTAAACAATCTCTTATCAATTACAGGTCATAACATTGAGAAAGTATCCAGCAGAGATGTCACTAGCCACATGGGTTTGCTTTATTGGTACACTTCAAAGCAGTGTTTTAACTGTTTTCATGGAGCGCAAACACCCTGGAGCTTGTCTATGGGCCTGGACTCTAGACTTTTTGCTTCGGTATATGCGGTTAGTAACAATTTTCAATAAGGACATTGTTCTTTAGGTACCTATCAAGGGCCGAACAGTAGTTAGCTATCGTTTGACAACGAATTTGAAGTGTTTGTGAATATTGTCATGTGCCTAAAGAGCAACGACCTATCAATAATGGGCTAATGATTCCATCTAAACTCAACGACCAAACTCTTTTTTTTTTCTTTTTTAAGAAGTTAGGTCCAAGTTACAACATTAAACAAGTATTCCAATTTTGTTTTTGACTTTTTTGCTTCTAATGTTTTACACAGGGAATAGTAACTTCAGCAATTCAATATTATGTGCAAGGCTATGTAATTGAAACTACGGGACCTGTTTTTGTGACTGCTTTTACTCCTTTGCGTATAATTATAGTCACAGCCTTGGCTTGTATTTTCCTCTCAGTGAAACTCCACCTTGGAAGGTATGTTATAGCAACCCAGAATTCCTAACACTCTTCTAAATTTATTGCATACTAAATAATAATTTAGTATCGAAAATCAAACACGTTAAACTTTATGATACATGACATTAACCGAACTTTCAACAAAATATATAAAACTGAAAATCTTTGATCGCATAAACATTAGTCTTTTTGGATTGGTAAATTTCTATTTTAAATATTTTTTTCACGAAAAGATTAATGTGATCAATGCTTTTCAATTTCAAGAATTATTTTGAAGTTTCTTTAATTTAAGAGATCGCATTATACAACGACTACAATTTTAAAGACTAAATTGATAATTATGCACGCTTCTCATTCTGACACCTTGTTTCTTTTCTAAAGTTTCATTCATTAAAATCAAACATTTTTGGTTAAGAATGTCAAACTCATATTTTCCACTTTGATTTGTTTTATGTACATCAGCATTGTTGGAGGAGTGGTGGTGGTTACAGGACTATACGTTGTTGTATGGGGCAAATCAAAAGAACAAAACGCAATGATGTCAGATGAGTCCCCACAAGAAATCTCCCAACAAGGACAACAACTATCAATTACTGTCCCCAAAATTGATGCCAGTGATGCTAATAAACCTCAATCGGTCATAAATTGTTGAAATTAGGGGCCTAACTCATCCTCACAAAACCAGCTTGTTAGGTGAGGATTGTCTCCTCTTTATAAACTCTTCTCAAGAGTCTTATCTATCCGATGTGGGACTTGGGTTTTTCCCAATACACCCCCCTCACGCCCAACACTCTTTGGGCTTGGTGCGTGAATAGGTTTAGGCGGCCCTTGAATTCGACAAGCTCTGATACCATGTTGAAATTAGGGGCCTAACTCATCCTTACAAAACCGGCTTTGTGAGCATTATCAAATTAAGTGGTCACCTATTGGGATATATCTATGACTATATACAGTGTGACATGACATTAGTCTAACAAAATATTATGAAATGCATATCTTCCTGTTGTATTGCATTGTTGACTTTAACAAAATTGTATGGTGTGTTTTACTGTCACTTATGAGATACATATCATGTTATGACTTGAGCCTTGAGTATTTATGAGACCTAAATTCTAAGTGTTCAATTGGCCACTACTACTTGTCTTCTGCTGTTGGTCAAACATCTTCTTCATTGCCTTCCTTGTTCCTCAATCTGTAACTGTAATTTTCTCTGAATCTGTAAACAGAAAATAAATTCAAAGATTTGAAGTCAATGAATAGAATTAAGTAAAATGGTATATATACTGTAGACCTATTAAGCAGGGTTTTACTTAGCAGAAATAAAGTTTTAATACACAAACTTGTAATAATTTTTGACAACAATATGAATTGTTATCCCCCATTAAATAAATACGTGGTTAATTACGTTAAATGGATAGTTAATAAATACGATAAGGTGTTGTACCTCATCGAACATTACTGGATGTAGTTAACACATTTTTTAACGTTATTAACTACAATTTTCAGGTGTTCAAATATACATTTGATAATTGTGATGAATGATGTTTGAAACTGAGGTTCATGGCGCAGCCGCAGGAATTCAAAACCTTGTTCTTGAGTATGCACTATAAATTATGCAGAGTCGCAAAGTGATGTATATAAGAAATTGAAGGATATACCTCTAGCTGTTCATGAAGAAGCTTGGAAACATGTAGTTGAAGCTGAAGCGGCTCTCTAATTTGCAAGTAATTGAAAATTGAGAACAAGAAATATAGTTGATTATACAGTAAAAAGTAACAGATTCAAATCTGAAAGTAACCACGAAATGAAAGTACTGAAGTTATAGAACATGACAATAGCTCAGGAAAAAGAAGTAGCATTACGATTTGATATCAAGATGCACATTCTCTACATTTGTTCTTTTCTCAGATTCCCCTGAAACATGACAACAGTTTCTTAGACTTTAGATCCATTAAAGGAAGTAAAGTTGATAATTTGAAGTTAATAATTTCCGTTGAAAACCAACATGGGCTGGCCTAACGGTGAAGACTTAGAACCTTGGAGTGTGCTCCTCTCAAGGTTTCAGGTTCAAATCCTCTGGTACTAATATTTGTGGGCTAGTTCATAGCTCTAGCTATAAATTGGCCCCCAGTTAGAGGCCGGTGAGATTAGTCCCCCGGACCTTATATATGAAAGGATATATATGTAAACCTTTTTTTATTACAACTCTGTTTACATTTCAAACGAATTCAATTAGCAAAAACCTATCTTACCCTTTCAGTTTTAGCTATAGAAGCGGAAGTAGGTCAACAAAAAAAACTATGAAGGCTGTTTTGATCGGATTGTGTGAGCATATCTATTGACACAATTACTAGTGAGACGGTTTGCGAGAGCTTATGAAAACAAATGACATGTCTATAAGCCGTTTTGACTTTATTTCCATAAGCTCTATTTGATAGCTTATCAAAACAACTTATTTGAATACAATTTGACTTTTCTTAAACATAAGTAGATGATAAGCTCTTTTGCTACAAGTACTTAATTAAGTTGTTTATCTAAACAGGGTTAGCATAGTTTATAGGCATCCCATGTGTTCTAAGCTCTATGTCATAAACATTTGTCCACAATTTATAACATGAATGCTATTAAATTCAAACACCAAGTAATGTACTTTATATTATAGAGAAACAAGACTGTAACTATGCTAACAAAATTACCCTGAGCTGGTCCAGCCATGTATTTTGCAATTCTATATTTCTTCAAATGACTTTTAACTTGGAAGATTGTCAATCCATCTGATTCCATCAGCATTAATATAGCTTTTGGTACCGCCTCTACAATCAAGCAGCCAAGACAATCAGATATTAAATATTTACATTTTTTGTGGGCTGTGACCATTTACTTTCTAACATCATTTTCAATTTTTACTTTGTGCGTGAGCGATTAAAATGACATTTCGTTATAAATTTTCTTTTATATTGTGATAGAGAGAATGCATTTTTAGAAACACTGCAAACAATGTTAGCAAATATCTCATAAACAGTTAACACCGAAAGTAAATGGACGCATTTACTCCCTAATGTTTATTTTATTGGTAAAAATAGAAACAGAAAACACCGAAAGTAAATGGATGCATTTACTTACTCTCGGCACCGCCAAGTCGATTCATACACTCAACAAACTTCTCATGAAGATCAGGAGTCCATGTTATTCTTGTATTACTTGAAACTAATGATCCATTCGAAGCAGGGTTGCCAGAAGTTGTTGACATTGTTGGAGACATTTTCTCTTGCTCATGAGAGAAGTTCAGTTGTGAAACATGCAAATTATAAGCTGTAGAAATCACAAATCCTTTACTCATGTCTAAAGATGTTATGAGAAATGTCTATAGCATAGGAAGAATCCTCTATTTATCATTTTAATAATTCAGGTTTTCTAACATAGGAAGGCAAGTTATCTAGCATGTATCATTTAATAATAATTCAAACTATTTAACTTAGGAAGTATCTTTGTTTTGTAGCATAGGAAATATCGTCTTTCTACATTTCGTGTGTATTATTATTAAATTATCTTTTGAGTATAGACGTACTATTAGATATTGACTTTTCATCTACTAAAACAGATTTATAATATTAACTAGAATTATATTTGAAAAATAAAAGAAATAAAAAATAAAACTTGTTAAAAACGATTTTTTAAAGGGTGCTTATATTTGAAACGGATGGAGTAGTTGTTCATTTTTTAGTACCTTTGTTTTTGTTTTAAATAATCTAACAACGAAGCACGCACACTCCAAATATAGAAAAGTGAGGTTTGCAATTTCAAACCTCTGCCTTGCCACATCAAATATCCCCGCAACCTTTCACTATTTCAACTCTACTTACAAGACAATGTATCATTAATTTAGAATGAGATTTTAATAAAGAAAAAATTCAAGTGCTATTAGTATAATAACAAAAGCCCTAACATCCTGTAGCAAAATTGGCAAATGATAAGTATTTTTAAACATGTGTTAGAGATTTAGTCTCATACTATTTTTTATTATATAAAAAAAATATATCACTCTGAACGAGTCCTCTTATCTCTCGAGCTTGATAGAACTGTAATGGATGAAAAAGTTTTTGTTTTCAAGAAATTTAACACCGCTGCATTTTAGTCCATACTCCTTTTTGTTTTTCTGATTTGTAATTATTAAAAATTTATTAAAATGTTGAATCAATTATTCTAAGGCCACGTCATATTCAAATAATTACGTGGCAATGCACCGGTGGCTCAAATTGTGCCATGTCATCACTGAAGGGCTGAGAGTGCTATGACATAAGGGCTGAAATTACATGAATCATCGAACCTAAAAAATAATTGAAATGACCAAATAATGTGGTTTTCAAGATATGCAAAAGTAGTATCACACTCATATCATATATACTTATTTACTGAATTTGGATTTGTAAAACAACAAGACTAATTTAATTCCCATTACAAAATTGTATGGTTTGGTTTACTGTAGGTTATGAGCATGGAGAATGAGACCCTTCAAAAATGGTAACCTCAATATCTTTAGGACTAATTGGTATATCATTGTTTGATGTATTGTCCAAATTCTGAGTGTTCAATTGGCAAGTACTATTTGTCTTCTGTTGTTGGTCAAACATCATCTTCAACTGCTTTCCTTGTTCCTCTATTCGCAACTGTAATTTTCTCTGAATCTGCAACCAGAAATTAATGTAAGAAAATTTGATTTCAGAGAATAGAATGAAGAAAATACAAATACTAAGCATAGCATACAAAAAATGTCTATGAATACGATCTGGACTGCAACATCGAGGTTTTTTTATGTCTTAGAGACAGCGGCGTGGCCATAATTGAAGCCACATCAGTCCATTTGACTGAAATTCTCCATAATATCGGATATGTTTCTTTAAGGTGAGTAACTCATTGAATCCGAAGTTTTTTCTTGTCTTAGACCGGAACACCATTCCTTTACCCTTAATTTTTTTCCTTATTAGTAAAGACTACAGTTCACAATTACAGGAAATATGATTTTTCGAGTGATTGTTTATTAAAATACAATGAAAAGAAAATTGCTGAAATGTTGAGTCTAAATTCAACTATAGATGATTTTGGTAACATGCAAAAGAGACATTGTATGTTTTGATAAATTTCTAATGTAACTAATATTTTAAAATACATAATTATAAATATTTTGTATGAAATTTGATGAGTACATAATTGTTGAATGAACTTTAAATTTCATAGATGGCCTCTATTAAAATCCAAACATGGATTTGTCCCGGATTATAACACATCGATAACAAATTATGAATATGTTGAAATGCCGATCTTTGATTTTCTCACTTTACTAACTGATTAGAAGAGTCAAATAGCGTAATATCAGGTTTCATGGAGCAGCGACAACACTTTAGGACCTTGTCCTTAAGTATAAGCTATGAATTATGCAGAGTCACAAAATAATGTACAAATGAAATTGAAGGATATACCTCTAGTTGTTCATGAAGACGCCGCTGAACGTCTAGCTGCAGCTGAAGTGCCTCTCTAATTTGCAAGCCACTACAAATTACGAAAAGAAATATAGTTGGTTACAAGATGAAAGTAAGCGAGAAATGTTTGCACCGGAATTATAGAACATAACAATCGGAAAAATAAGTAAGTAGCATTACGATTTAGCATCAAGATTCACATTCTCTACATGAGTTCTTTTCTCAGATTTCCCTGAAACATGATAGCAGTTTGTTTAGAATTTATATTCAGTAAGGGAAGTAAAATTGATGTTTTTAGAGTGAATAGTATCCATTGAAGTGAAGATTAAGACTAACTGGTGAATAAGTTGATAATTCATGTTTTCTAATATATGAAATGATATGTATGAAAAGATTAACAATCAAACTATTTACTGCCACAAGCACTTATGAAACTGCTTGAGATAGCTCATGGAATCAGCTTATAACCTGTCCATAAGTTATTGTGAGCTTTTTTTCATAAGTTCTCTACGATAGCTTATGAAACAACTTATAGCTTATTGAAAACAGTTTGAGTTTATTTTATCTTTCTTTATAAAAGTCGCTTACATTTAAGCACCTATATGATAAGTCCTTATGCTATAAGCACTTAGTTAAGTTGTTTTTCAAACCATGCCTTAGATTAGTTTCTAAGCACATCCCCTGTGTTCAAAGCTCTATGTCATAAAGTTTTGTACACAATTTATTACATGAATCATGTTAAATTCATACACCATGTACTTTACATTATAGATAAAACACTATTAGTATGATTACAAAATTACCTTGAGCTGGTTCTGGCATGTATTTTGCAATTCTATACTTCTGCAAATGACTTTTAACATGGAAGATTGTCAATCCATCTGAATCCATTAGCCTTAATATCGCTTTCGGTGTTGCTTCTACAATCAAGCATCCAAGAACACAATTAAATTTTCGCAGCCGTTTACTTTTTAACAACAATTTCAATTTTTACTTTGTAAATAGGTCGCTGGAACGATCTCAAGTCGTAAATTTTTCTTTTTAATTGTCATAGAAAAAAGATGAAAGATAACGGAAGTCAACTCGTTTTTTGGAAACACTGGAAACAATGTTTTGAAATTTTACAGAATGTTAAAAAAAAATATTCACTCTATTTTTAAAATACATTTTCAATAACTTTCATAATGCATTTACTTACTCTCGGCACCGCCAAGGCGATTCACACACTCAACAAACTTCTCATGAAGATCTTGAGTCCATCTTATTCGTGTTTTACTAGAAACGGATGATCCATTACAAGCAGGGTTTCCGGAATTGGTTGAGACATTTCCTGTTGACATAGTTGGAGATAGTTTATCTTGTTGATAAGAAAAATTCAGCTGTGAACCTGGAAAATCATATGAACCACACGAAACCTACAAAAACACGAAAGATTCGACAAAGTTTAAGCCGACTAATGAATGAAAATTCAAAAAAACAAAAGTAAATTATATGGTATGCATAAAAACAATACTTACTTTATGATCCTGATTTCCATTAGAATGAATTAATGGACTCATACTAACTGATGCAGCATCATCAATGAAGAATTTATGTTGCTCAACTGAGAGAAAATTTTCTCCAAGAAAATTCCCACACTGGATTTTATTGGATTTTTCAGGAGATCTAATAATTGGTTGCAAAGTGTTTAAATTTGACAACTCAAAATTATGGCTAGATTGGTTTGATGTTGAATCAAGGTAATGATTTTCCCTTTGATACAAAGGGAATTCCAAATCATTAACCTTATTAGAAAATTGAGATATCAAAAGAGGTTTACTACTTTCATTTCCAACTTGGTAATCATATTGTGGAAAACCCATGCAAATTTCTGTTGCATAAAAAGCTGAAGTTGGTGACTCAAAACGGCTCATAATTGTGCTAGATGATGATGATTTTCCTTGTCCTTGGTTTTGGTTTTGACTTTGGACTATGTATGATGATTGTTCCATAACCAATGGTTGACTAAAATTTCCAATATTTGAAGCATTTCTCATATCAAAATATTGACTAGAACAATTTCCAAACTCTGAATTAAAATCACCATTTAGTATATGGTTTTGTTGAATGCTTCCTAAATAATCAATCTTATTCTCATTCATTTAAAAGTAACTCAAAAATTGTCCACACAATTTTTTATAATTTTTTTGTGTTATCATAAAAAAAAAAACTCTATGAAAGGTTCATTCTTAATAAGAAGCACAAAATAGAATGGTGGAATTAATGAAGAAAACAAGAACCAGAAATTGGAAAGGTAAGAATTAGAATACTAATGCTAATTTTTATTCTAGCCTATAATGGTATAAAATTCTCTTCTTATATTCTTTAAGGCTTCAAGAATAAGATTTGAATCTAATTTGTCTAAATGCTACCATGCAAAGTTAATACATATTCTTAAGAAAGGATAGATATGAATAGTGATCAAATTGACGCAATCGAAGTAAAGAACACTGAAAACAACAAAGCCTTACAAATAAAACAAAATTGTTTTTGTCTAATGTTGTTTTCTAATGATTTTAATCTAAGCACAAAAGAATCAAAGGAAAGAAGAAATATTATGCAACCTAGCTAGCTTGAATGGGTCACAAGTGTAACACGCTATTAATAAAAATAATAAGACTATTTTTTTATAGGCTCTAAAATAATAATTAATTATGTTAAATAAAAATTATAGAATATTGTAATGGGCATCTCTATAGGGTAATTTTTAATGTTAGATAAAGATACTGGCATAAATTCAGAAAACAATAGATCTGAAATTATTCTTAAAAGTGATTCGAAAGAAAAGATTAATAGAAATGGAGATAGCCAAATCTACCTTTCCCAAAAAAGAAAACATATTACGGTCTTACAAGTCTTGTCCCATTGCCTGACACTGCATCTTGCAAAGTGGGGTATCAGATATTACAATATATAAAAAGTGTAACTATTTAAAAGCAATGTGGAACTTTAACTTCCAGAATTCCCAGTAAATCAGATCTTGGAATCACTGCAACTGTGTATTTAAACATAAGCATACTTTACTATTTTGATTTAACAAGACATATATATTTATTTTTTTGTGAACCAAGTTATTGTTGCACACCAAGTGTGGAGATTGTCATTTGAGATAACTGAAATCTATTTAAAAGATTGACTTGTGCGAGAGGAAATTGATCCCACGTATATTTATTTCAAATTCATGAAATTCCTTTCAAATTAAAGGATGACGCATTCTATGTCTCATTCTTGCGGGTATGGCAATGGAGTGGATGGGGAACGGGTTTTACCTTCCATGTTTCTATACCCTACTCTCATATACTTACTTGTTACTGTACCTATATCCATCGAGGATGCGAAATCGAATTTCATCCCCGTCTCCGACAAGTTTGGGTATCCCCGCCTCATCCACATCCTCGTAGTGGATAATTTTTTTTAATAAAAATGAAAGTATTTTTAGCCCCGAGCACAATATTGTAATGCATTATACAACAAAGATATAATGGTGATCGATGACTATGGTGAAGGAGAAGAGAGAGGCCGAGAGTGTGAGATATGGAAGGATAAAATAGAGAATTATGATAAATATGTGACATCTGAAAGACTAAGACTCTGACTGTGTGAGTGAAATGATTTAGAGTTTGGGTTTCTATTCATATAAAAGGAGTATTAAACTAATTTTCTACATTCGGAAAGGGTTTGGGTATGGGTCCAGGGGAACCTACATCCTTGTTACACGTCCCGACCCGTGTTTTAAAATCGGACAAAACTCAAACTCATACTCAAACTCAATTAAAAGCAGGGAAAATCCGTCAAATTGGGTTTGGTTTGGGCGAGTATCGGTGGGTATGGGTTTTGTTGACATGCTAATCTTGCCTCCCTAATAAATCAAGTGTTAGCTATGGACTTTAAACAAGTGTTTGTTTGGAGGCAACCCAATTTTCTAGCCTTTGTCATTCATTTTATGTTACTACCTCCGTCCTTAATTATAAAATTAAGATCATTTTGAGAATTTTTTTCTGTCTCTTTTTATAAGATCCATTTTCTATTTCTAACTACATTAATTATTTCTTTACATACATGTCCCTATTTATTATACATCTTTTTCTTCAATCAGCAATAAATAACATATTGAAAACATAAACTAACACTCTTTCTTAAAGGATAAAATTGTAAAAACAAATGTGATTACAAACAACTTTAATACAAATATTCACTATCTTAATTTCTGTGATTTTAGCAAAAAGGTCTTGTATATAGGGACGGAGGTGGTATTTGAGTGATTATGTATTAGCAATGTTTTTTGAACCAGTCATAACACACATTGAGCAATTTTTGGAGAAATGAGTGAAAATTGCACTTAAATGTTTCTGTAAAAATGGCTTAGCCCTTCCAAAATTTGTGAAGCATCGGCCTCAAAACAATTTCACTCTGATTCTATGTTTTGAAATTGCTTAGCGCTCGAGAGAATGGCTTAGCGGTTTCATAAAAAAGATTGTGGACAAAAAATCACAGCGCAACAAAAAAATGACTTAGCGGTTTTGAACGGTTACAAGGTCATACAAGAAGATTTTTAAGTTTTTCAAAAAAAAAAAATGGAAAACTAAGTTTTTCAAGTTGATGCAACGGAAAAGTGATTATTTTTAGATTATGCTTATTCGAACAACACAAATAAGAAGTAGATCATTCCAAAAAAACAACGCAAAAAAGCAAAAAACAAATGAACTAATCAAAGTAAATGATAGAGAGAATCACTTAATTTTCCCTTATTTGAAAAATCAAAAACCAGGCAACAGGGCTCAAGTGATTAATGACCTTCATTAAGGACAAATTGTACGGGAGAAAATGAGTTCGTATCCTGGGTGAAATAATTTTGTATCAGTCTTTGCTTACCTCCTAATTAAACTCCAGATTACCATGGGCCCTTTACCCCGAGAACTGTAGGGTTAACACACACAAAAATTATTTAACTTGTTAAAACTTTATTTTAAGACAAATTGAATTATTCATAAGTAATTACAAAACAACACACAATTGATTCAGTTGGGTAACTAATATGATGAATTCTAAGAACCTCTTCTCGATGCTATGTATTATTAACAAAGAATCAACACTTAATTGATTTTCTTTCAAATCAATCAAAATTAGGCTTTTCAAAATACACAATTGAAGTAATACTAAAACAGAATATTGTTCTTAAGTCAATGGAGTTTTTTTTTTAATATCAATTGTTTATGAAATTGTTTACACCAATATTTATTCTTAAGACTTGAGATATCAACCACGAAACCCAATATTTCAAAAATTCTTGGTGTAGCCCTTCAACCTTGACACCCAAGATTCAAGCCTCCAAATATCCTTGATAAACACTATTCTTCAACTAATCTGATGAGCCTATCAATTCAAGAGTCTCCCCAATCTTTACGAGCCGCTTCAAAAATCCCTTTGGGTCTCCTTCAACCTAGAGCACTCAACCTTTGTTTCTCTATTGATTGTTGACAAACCATCAATTGATCTTGAGATTTTAGATGAAGGAAACACCCACAATACCCCAATTGCAGATGAAAGATCCTCTCTTTCATATAGGTTTCAATTGCCCTCAGTTGCAAAACCCTTGAATATCACAATCTAACTAATTTATATATGATTAACTCACAATTTTTCAACCTCACAATCAATATGAGTTTTCAAAGAGTATAAGGTAAAATGCTTGTAATGGAACAACTTCCGAATTGTTTTGAGAATGTTATGCCACTTAGACAAACTTTTATGGGTCATGTTAACTTGTGCAAAAAGGAATTAAAACATAAGTTTTGTATTGAAAAAATAAGTTTTTAAACTTTCAAGATATTGAATGCACGATTTCCAAAATTAAGTTTTTACATTTGACTTCTAAACTTGTATCTTGAGGGCACAAGTTAGCATTTCCCAACTTTTATTTATTTATATATTAATCATGATTATTTTTACAATTAACATTTCTTTTCATTTTATCTTTTATGAACCAACAACTATTTTGATCTCTCAGTATGTGAGACATTATCACTATTTTTTAGATATATTGAAATTGTAAACACACTCTAATACTTCTTTTGTTAATAATTGTATGGACTAAGTTAACCAATATTATATGTATAGATGTTTATAATGTTTACACTTTTATTTTTTTAATGACACTAACAATATATCATTATTATAGAAAAATTTATTCAATGGTGTAATTAGAATAAAAAAAAGAATTCGTCCAAAATATCTCATTCCCCTTATATAATATATTGTTATCGATAACAATTTTCTATTATAGCAAGGTGTTTCTATTTTAATGGTATATTAACTAATTAATAATTTAAGTAATATTATAAAAAGGATAAAATAGTAAATAAAATAATTTAAATGGAAGGTAAAATTAAGAAGCGAAAAAGCCAGCCAAAAATGTATTTTCTTTATATATAATATAGATTAACTAAAGTTCAAAAATTTGAACCCCTGACTCAAGGTCCTGACAACGCTACTGGTCGAACCCAACTAATAAAATAAGTCGCCAATTACGTAAATCAGCCTTAAAGATAAGTCAAGAAAAACAAAGCAAGCTGGATAAAATTATGAGGCATTTACTTTGGAGTCAATTTCAATGGAATTTACAAAACATTTGAAACCCTTATAATAAATGCTTGGAACAATCCGAAATGGATTAATCACAATATTGGATGAGGATTATGCATATCATTAAGTGCCAAAAAGATGCATTAACTGTCACAAATGTGTAAGGAATGATTTTCTCACAACAGTTAAAATGTCATAATCAAAATTGGGGAATCAAATTAATGGGTTTAGCTTTGTAATTAAACGGTGGAAAGCAAGATTCCTCAGTAATGTTCAGCCTCTTCAACCTGGCAAAGGAATAACCTATGTGGATTTGGTCAAAAAAGTGCAAAAACTTTGTCTTCTTCTTGTAATCCTAATTTGTTTATACATTCATGCACACATTCTTAATTGCTGAAAGGACCTTTGCTGCTTAAAAAGGTCCAAAAATAAAATCAATTCGTTCATTGATAATCACAATTCACATGTTGTCCCTCCACCTCACCATCTTCCAATTGATGGTTTACTTAATCTCATGTCTTAATCATATACTCTTTCCATTTTAAGTTAGGTGTTTCTTTTGAGTTTATAGTTATTAAGAAAAGAGTAGTGCTACATGGCACGACAACCATTACAAACGAATTAGCACGACAAGTGTTTTAAGCTACTACTGTATTTTTGTTTCCTATTTATTATGAGTTTTTTACAATTAAACATAAATTAAAAATAAAAATAAGCAAAAAGAAAACTCCACATCATCTTATATAAGTTTCAATATATTGGGCGATCAGTCAGCTAGAAAAACCAATGATCATAAAAGAAAACAGAGGGGATGATAAAATAATGAAGACCCAACAACTAAAAATAAGAAAATTTGAACTTATTTTCTTCCATTTGATTTTTAATTTGTAGGGGAGAAAAGAAAAACTAGTATATGTGGATGTGGAAGTTCGATACCGTTTAAATCTTCTCTTCTTAAATTCTAATCAAAAGGAAACAAAGAACAAAAGACTATTCATGATTCACCGCGTAACATGATTCAATATGGATTACATTAATTAATTATATAACTTTTTTTTTTGGGAATTAATTCTATAATCTTAGAATGTTATTGTTCCTCTATTCGCAATTTTTTAATAATAAATATTAGTAATTAGTTGCTAAATTAATATTTACTCAATCGTTTCTGTTGAATATAGAACCTCTAACTATCTCTTAACTTAAATCAATTAGGTTACCTCACATGAGCCAAACATTAACGTTAACTTAAAAAAAAATGCTCATTACTTTTTGTGTTCTTAATTTGGTTTATAAATATGCTTTATAATACTTTTATTTTTTATTTTTTGAAGAAGGTAAACTAGTTTATCCAAATTGACAATGACGAGAATTGATACCTTGAGGAGAAATACTTTAAGGTCTCAAACCAACACCCCATATCAATCAAAGTGGGCTTAAAACAGGAAATAAATATGCAAACTTAGATAAAGAAATTATAATTGGTATTAAAAAATAAAATAAAATAAAAAACATTTCTTAGTCTAAACAACTCCAATTATTTATTTTATAATTAACATTGTGTTTATGCATGACAGGATGTATTGGAACAATTGAAGTCCCTCTTAGAAAAGTTGCGACTCTTGGTAAGAGTTTATAAAAATATGCATCTCTTACCTTATAAACTGGGCAGATCCACTTAGGAGATATGTGGAGCTATAGCTCCATATGTTTTTTCCTTTTTTTTCTTTTGTTATAATTGATAAAACATAAAAGAAGTGACTCGGTAAATAACTCTCTCTTTTCCCCTTCCCCCTTAGTCTCGCAAAGTCATTTGCAACTTTTGATGTGAACAAATTATTGAGGATTACTGAGTTTTATCCAAATGATTTTATAGATGTGTCAGAAGTGGCGTTACACACTCAACTTAAGAATTATGTTATAAATGTTCTATCTGACCCAAAATTTGCTAAATTGAAATGGCTTTCAGATCTTTGTGCAAAACTTGTGGAAACAAATAAGTGCAAACAATGAGATATGTTAAACTATTTGATCTGCGAGTTTTTGTGTTTCTTACACAATCTCGACGAGAATAATATTTGTCGATTAAAAAAAATTCATTTAGTTTGCATTATTATTTATTTGAAATTTTAGCTCCACATATACCCCAAGTCTGGATCCGCCCCTGTTTATAAGTCGGTTTTGTAATGATGAATTAAACAGAAATTACAATATAGTATCAAAACCTATTGATTTGAACAATCCACCATTTATACACATATCAAATCTAATAGTGGTGAAAGAGTGTACTGAGAGAAACTCAAATCTCACAGGATAAAAACTCTTATAAGAGTTTACAAAGAGAAACGTCATTTATCATACAAACTGATTTCCTAAAGATTAATTAAACTCAAATTTCAATAAGATTACGTGTCCGACACTTATTCTTAATCATGTATAGAAAAGTTGAGAAATGAGTAGAGGGTTAAGCAATAAAATTGTGTTTTTGTATCACGTGGCAAAGATGAACTGGATGGAGTTATATTGATTTATATAAATTTATATACTATAGGGAGCTGCGTCTATTCCGATGCAGTTGGAATCTAAAACACAAAATGACCCATGGAACCACCAAGGGTCGTATTTAGAGTATCATTGCCGTCCCATTTTTGTTACACAGAGGAAGAAGGGTGTGGACGACTGGATGAGAAAAGAATATAATCTCAAAACTATTATTATTCGATTGAGGCCAATAAGAATGGTTTAATTTTTTAATTTTTTTTTTTTTGAGATGATAAGAATGGTTTAATTAGCAATCTAGATATAACAAACAATAGCCGCTTTTTTTAGCAATCAGAATGAAGATATGATAAATACGGAAATGATATAATCAATTATCCATGTGTTTCACGCGCACAAATAAAATTGTTTTATTGTATCATGTTTTTAAACACACTTTTTTTTTTTAAAAAATGTTTTTGATACACTTATTAGGGCATAATAATGTGTCTATATATTATATATAAGACAAATTTACCTAAAACAATTACACTTTGTCTCAAATTATTTTGTAATATTTTAAAGTTTTATAATTTTATAAAACAACACCAATAACATGACTGATAATGGCTATTCTGCTACCCTATGAAGACCAGATACATGATACGATACAGATACGATACGGCACCGATACGTTGATACGGAAAAATTTTAAAATTCAAGATACGGTACGGCTGAGATACTTCAATAAAAAATTAAATTTAAACTACATATTAAAGCTCAAAATACAAAATATGGACTAAAACTTAAAAGCAAAAAAAAAAATTGACGCAAAACCTAGACTAAATAGACATAGAAAAACGATAAGGCACAACAATGAAATTGCCTTTACACAACAATTAATAACATCATTCTCAAACAAACAAAGAGACACAAAACAGACGGCGGCAACAATAGATATATAAATGTAAGTAATATTGATAATAAAGAAAACGACAATTAGTAAATTAGATATATGATATATCATAAATAGAAAACATTATTACTTAATCAATTACATATATACCAAATATAATAGAAACATCAGGTAGCCTGCACATATCAGTTTTCCACCGCCTATCGCTCGTATCCCAGATGTATCTGAAAAGTATCGGATAATTGTTTTTAAAAAAAATAAAATTTAATCTTCGGATACTCTCCTGATATGTATCGGGAAGGATCAGACCGGTATCGGTGCAAGATACGCAGGGGATACAGTATGTCATCCATTTTGAAGTATCTGGGCTTCATAGCCGGTACCTATTGGTACTGACGGAGCAGACACAATTGGTTGGAAAGGAACCAATACCGGTCATTTCATCGTCTAGAGTGCGTATAATCTGCAACACGGAAATGAAAATCATGTTAATGGAGATTGGAAGTAGATTTGGGCTTGAAGGGGCCCTCGTTGGATCCAAACTTTCATGTGGGTTGCGACTCATGGTCGTCTTCTAACCAATGTTCATAAAAGTAAATGGGGAGTGGGTGTTTTTCTTACTTGTGCTATGTGTTAGAAAGGGGATGAGATTGTTATTCACACGCTTAGGAATTGCGTCCATGCAACCCGTATCTGGCTCAGGTTAGTTAGGTCAATTCAAATTACTAACTTTTTTTCTTCTATTGGCAGTAGGGATTGGATCTTCAAAAACCTAAACAACAAAGATTTTAGGGGGGCTAGAGGAAAGTTTGCAATCTATTTTTATGGTGACATGTTGGTACCTTTGGACTTGGCGAAACAAATCTATGTTTGAAGAGGGCTTCCGACACCCAAAGGATCCACTCTTGGTGATCATGAGGAAGGTGAAAGAGATTGAGATTTTTGAGCATACTCGTTTGACTGGAAGTCGTAAACAAAAAGAGACCATTTACATCGGTTGGAAGCATCCACATAAGGAATGGATCAAGCTTAACTGTGACGGAGCTTACAAGAGTTCAATGAACATTGCAGGATGTGGAGGTCTTTTTCGGGACTCGGATGGTCAATGGCTTCAGGGGTATACACAAAGGATTGGAGCTTGTGACGCCCTTCATGCTGAAATGTGGGGAATGTATACAGGAATGGAAGTGGTGAGAAGACAAGGATACACTAATCTTATAGTGGAAAGTGATTCTAAGTTTTTGATTGATATGGTAACAGGGAGTTGTAAGCTTAATGACAATACCCCTATTTTGGTTCGTCGTATCCAAGACCTCTCAAAGTTACAGTGGCATGTTATTTTTAAGCACACCTGACGTGAAGGAAACAAATGTGCTAATTGGCAAGCTAGTTATAGTCTTAACAAGAGTTCGTATGATGTGAGCATTCTTGAGGTTCCACCTAGAGAGCTCCAGAATCTCCTCTTTAACAACTTTTCAGGGGCTTGCATGCGTAGGAGTGTAAGCGTGATTTATTAGTGTGTTCGTTTCTTTTGGGATTTGACCCTCTTTGTTCAACAAAAAAAAACATGACTGGTAAAATATAAAAAAGTATAACACAGAAAAAAACCGGAAATACATTAAACAATAAAAGACTATAAAAAATAGATCTACATATGTAAACATAAACAATGAACATATGTATGAACATCGAGGAATACACATGATCATTTATTCACGAATGTGCTCGATGAGAAAAAAAAAGTATGTGAAACTTACATAGTAACGATAACTACAAGAGGTTCAAGTCGAGGGGCGAGAGAGAACAAGAAGACATCGAGAAACGAAAATGAGGGTGATGACGAGAAGGGAAAAAAAAAAAGGGGACAACCATAAAAACTAGAGTTTCTTTCTCAATAGAGTTTAGAAATATATAGTACAAAATTCTTGGCTATGTGATTTTTGTTTTTTTTTTGTTGTCAAGTAGCCTAGTATCTACAGAAATTCACATTAAAAGAGAATAAGTGGAGTGTCCGAGGTTTGAACCCCGACCCTACATATTTTATGCATTATCCCTTATCAAATGAGTTAAGCTCACGGTACAAAATGATGATAAAAGTAAAGTTCACGTCAATTCAGTGAAACAAAAAAACCCTATGCTACTGAGCTAGGCGTTTTGTTAACATTGTACTAGCCGAGAACGATCCTATATTACATATCATGTTCAATCAAGGTTGTTATGTGATTTTGTATAAATACATGGCTTGAAACGTATAACATTTTCAATTTAATTTCCAAAATTGCACCTTGTATGAGTTTTAAGCACGATAAAATGCTACTATAATGGTTAATGTTTTTCATTCTCTTCCTACTCATAATTTGATAATATTATTTTCAGCATTTCTATCTCAATTATAATCATAAATTTCAAAATAGGGTTGAAATTTTTCCAAGTTGGCAAGCACTTTACTCGAGTACTATAATTGTTTCTGGTCCCCTCTCTTTGGTTAAGTATAGCCGTTGTCAAAGAGAGTTTTATTCGCATCTCATTCTTCAAGTCGCTAACTTCTTATCTATAGTGAAATATGTCCATGCTTCCAGGAAGAACCAATTAATTTGAGAGGTGACCCTTTTAGCACTCTTTGTTTATCTTCTGAACACATATAACATGGAATCCAACCATCTCCCAATCATCTAAAAAAGAACAATGAAGAATAGTTTACCAAAAAATAACATTTGTAGAACAAATACAAAGACAACGTGTTTGAATGTCGAAAGTTGAAAGTCAAGTTGTAGGAATGTCACTCCGTGGAACAAATACATGGAAAGATGCATTTGTTTTACAAAAACTGGAAAGGTACATATTCATTTAATTTGGGGAAATTATAGTTCTACAACTATTTTGGGATATCCATCTTCTTTAATTTGATTTTTTTTTTAAATGAATAGAGAGAAAAAAAAAGTTAAGAGAAAGTTCTCCCAAAAGTGTAACTAAATTTGTTATACAAATATCATTTCTCTTTTAACTCTTATATCCCATCAATTGGTCATTTTTGGTTATCATATCATATTTATTTCCCTAATAAAATACATTTTAGAGGTAAAAATTATATAAAATTTGGTATGTCTACTATTGTTTTACTTATACCCAGTAACATGAAAACATTTTATCATTTGTCAATAGAATATGATATGTTACTTATCAAAAATCACACAAGACCAAATTTGACGTCTCAAACATGAAATACTCACGACGAAAGTTATATTACATTTAGAAATCTAAATACAAATTCTGGTTAGCTTCAATCTAAAACACCAAAAAGCATCCTCAAAATAAAAAACAAATTTGGTATCTAGGAAGGAGTATATATTTTGTGATTTACGTGTTGCTTCTGCAATCTACGTTTTACTTTTTGTGTTTTGGCTAATTAAATGTTTGGGGATGAAAATGAAAGCGCTGGGTTGGGGGTGTGAAAATGAAATGTTGTTTGGTTGCAGTGAAACGGTTGATGGACTGAAGTCTAGTAAATGTTTGGGCCATCTTTGTGCTTATTGCCATATATACCCACTTTAACCCAAGTATTGCTATATACGCTCCCCCCCCCCCTATAAAAAGTTATTTGGGCCCCCTATGGACATGAGCCCTAGGCCTTCGCATCCCCGATCTATATGACGCTCAAGTCAGACGAGGTGTTGGCAGGCAACAAACGAACTTGGTTACATGCATACGTTTTTTTAAATATTACTTCATCCGTCTTAAATATAATAGTCATTTAATGTTTATGCATATTTTTTAAGGAAGTGATTAATTGTGTTGATTTCAATGATAAAATTAATATCATTTACTAAAATACTCTTATTAATTCTAGCTAGTGGAGTAATTAAGTTAGATGAAATTCAATAAATAAAAGTATAATAGTGCAAAAAAATAATAAATGTTGAATTAATATTTTAAAGTAACAATTATTTTAAGGTAGAGAAAAAAATTCTAAAAAGACAATTATTTTGAGAAAAGGAAAGTATAAGGGAAATGTTAACGACTATCACTAGGACAATCTTTAACGATCTTATATGAAAATTCTTACGAAAAAAAATATATCTAATGTTTTAGAAATTGAAATATTTTATTTCTTTTAATTAATAATTTCTTGATCGAAAATCCTAAAATAGTTACGGTAGAACACTCGTTAGTAAGACTCGTATAATAAAGAAATAATTATTGAGCAAATGGTCACTTTAGTCCCTGACTCTGCACCTCGTTGTTACAAAGATCCTTGACTCAGGATTAAATACAAAGACGTCCCTAACTATGTACTTTCGTTATCACTTTAGTCTCTGACGTTAAATAATTTTGTTAAGTGATGATAATGACACCAATTTTACGATGACATGGCATATGAGGTGTCACAGACTAAAGTGAAAGTAGAAAATGGTTACTTTAGTTCCTGAACCAAAAATCAATATCCTCAAATTGAATCTCAAATCTCTAAATCCCTAAATGTCATCTAATTCTCTCTTTTGTTCAAAATCAATCTTCCATTAAATATCAACCTATTTATTGTTCACAATGGTTCTCATTTTGTTCCTTTCTAAAGGGATTTTGAAGTTTGTTGCTTATGTGGGTTTGTTCCGGTAAAAAGTTTGTCATTTAAAATTTCTTAATTGATTTTTCTCTAATTCTCTCTTTTGTCATTTGAATCTGAGGTCATTTGGTGGGTAAAATGTTCAGCTAGTTTTTATGTAAAAAGCTCTAAAAAACAGTTCTATTCATTGATTTTACACTTTTCTATAATGATTTTTGTGGAACTAAAAATATGTATGTGTTCATATTTATGTTAGGATACTTGATATTAAATTTCGTGAACAATTGATAATATTTAATGTTGAAAAGATTCTTGAAGTTATATGGTGCAGAATATGTGTCGTAGCTGTTAACTTTGGTTGAATGTAGAAATGAAAGATTGATTTTGAACAAAAGAGAGGATTAGATGACATTTAAGGATTTGAGATTTTAGGGATTTGAGATTCAATTTGGGTATATTGATTTTTGGTTTAGGGACCAAAGTGACCACTTTCTACTTTCACTTTAGTCTCTGTGACACCTCATATGTCATGTCATCGTAAAACTTGTGCTACATCATCACTTAACAGAATTATTTAACGCCAGGGGACTAAAGTGATAACAGAAGTGCAGAGTCAGAGACTTCTTTGTATTTAATTCTGAATCAGAGACCTTTGAGACAGCGAGGTGCAGAGTCAGGGTCGAAAACGAAATATCATATAACTGTAACGGTTTCATGCTTGAGGAAGCGAATGTCTCTGACGCGTTTCCATTTTTTTTGTCTAAGGGTTTAATTTCGGTAAATTGAGGCTGAAGAACGTCAACAGTTAAAGTTAAGAGGATTTGTGTTTTGGTTTGTTGATGTGTGTTTGATTCTTTGGTTTAAGACTGCATATGATCTAGAATTTTTTAGAAGTTGGGTTTGTTGTTATTTGTTTTGATTTTGTATACTATGGATAAACTTTTGGATTTGATGAAAATTGTTTTTGGGTTTTCCTGAAAAGAAAGAGGGAGGAAGATGAAGAAATGTGAAAAAGAGTGGGTGTTGGTGGTATACTATTAGATCAAGTGGACCGGGGTGTTGGTGGTGTACTATTAGATCAAGCGGACTAACATGATCTAATTCAAAATCCAACGGTCTCTTTTGAAAAAAGGATCAATCGGTTTAAATTAAAATAGTTAATAAGGTCTATGGTAATCGAACTACCTAAAATGTCGGTTCACCTTAAACATTTAGTATTAAAAATTAATCGAAAGGACCAATTTGACAAACATAGATGGAATTAAGGGACCAAAACAAAACTTTTATTAATTAGGGGACCAAAACGAAACCTATAAATTAAGGGACAAAAAAAGTAATTTAAGCATAATTATTCAATCATTTTACACGACGTGTTTGGAAGAAGACTTTTTTCTATACTCAACTTTTTATATGGGAGAGATGTGTTGACTTGCTTGTAACTCTTCGAGTCTTCGTCATTATCCTTTTCAGTGATTACTGATAGGTTATTGTTGGATTAGAAAGGACAGATGATAGAGACTGCGTGCCAATGGTGATGTTTTGTAGTTTGCTCCGAAATTTACCTCAAGTGGAGACATTTTCACTGATTGAATAAGAAAAAAATAAACAAATTCAAACATGTGGTGTGAACCGAAGACCTTATATTTTAATGTCTTGATATCAAGATATAATAATCTCATAAGAGATAAAATAGGAGACAACAAATTACACATATTAAACAATTATATATATATATATATAGTATTACAAGTATTAATATCTTGGCTTAATTGCATGTTTATGTTTATTTTAGGTTTTAAGGTGGTTCATTGTGTTTTAAAAGTTTTAAATTGATCCTTTATGTTTTTAAGTTTTTAAGTTGGTCCAAAACATTACTCATGTTAGAATAATTAGTCTCTTCCGCGACACGATATTAAGTTCAATAAAACAAAACAATTTAAAAAAAGTTTTTAAAACTGATTTTCTTAAATTCATTCACCCATAATGTTACGAGACTCACCATTAAATTAAAAGTTTATGACATTAGATCATATCAGTCAATTTTATAATAACAAAAAATAATTTGACAAGTTATTGAGAAACTGCTATGGTTGGGAAAATTGATTACTCTACAATTCGAGGGTAGAGAGGCCTGCTAAGTAGAAAGACAAGAAAAAAATTACTAATTTCTCAATTCATAATCATTTCCATAGTCAATACAAGATTTATTTTCTTTTCTTAACATCCATAGTCAATACAAGATTATATAGTCATACACAATAACTGAATTTAGGAATAAATCAGTAAGAGAATGTCAACAACGCTAACAAACTTATATTAAAATTTAGGTGAGTTCGTACCGCATCAGTCCATCTTTTGCTTAAACATTGTTTTTGGCCTCCTGAAACATAGGATAAACATAAATAATTTCTTAAATATTTGATATCCAACCAAATAATCAACTAATCTAAGGATTTCAATTTCACTGTCCACTTGCTCGAAACTTTAAGAGGAGTATACTCTAAAGTTTCAAGTTAACACCACGAAACTAACCTAAATGGTTTAAGAAACATCAATATTAAAGTTGTTTTCAAGGCGCACTTAAAAAACCAGCACACCACTTGGTTGTAAAAAATTAGTTTGAAAGTGTCATATATCAAACCCAAAGGAATAAAACAATGTGTACTAGGTTAATGAGTTCCTATGTTTTTTTTTTGAGCAATAATGAGTTCCTCTGTTATTATATGACAATCAAAGATATCATTTAATTGTTTCTAAAATAGAAAAAAAAAATCTGACACAACTTAAATTGAGATTCAACTTATGAATATGACTAAGATGTAAAAAAAAAAAAAGTATGTCGGCTACAAATATATCTTCTATGAGAGCATCTTCAATAGTGCTCTTATCAAGAGGTAGCTTAAATGGTCACACACGTGCATACCACATATTCACTCCATTTTTAATTTTTAATGTGTAATAAGTGTTCATCCACTCCAACCCACAACTCTTAAGAAATCACTTTATTTTTAACATTAAATTCATGCATTAATTTTTTTTATTTGACATATGACATAAAAAGTTGAATAAAATGTACAATGAGACCACATTTATCCAAGAAAGAGAGGTTGTGCTTGTAGATGCAGGAATTGCTTGTAGAAGCCCTGCATCTCAATAGCATTTCCCTTTTTTTTTAGTCCAACAAACTCACGACTCCACTGGATATCAACTCCCGTGAATTGCCGCACACATAGCTTTTAGTACACCTTCACAATGCTTCTTAAGAGGAATCTGGACATTGTCTTTATTGGGCCGCTTTGTTAGACTTATTCGCATTCTTTCTTTAGTTTTTGGGTATTTTTCCAAAATTTATTCTGAGGTTTCATAGATTCATTTTAGTGTCCCTTATTAGGGATCAGCGAATTCAAACTTTTGAATTTTCCAGAGAAGCTAAAGGTATTTCCTTTGCCCTTTTTTTTAACCTTAGAAACCTAGAAAGTTTAAGCGAATGTTGTTCCAGTTCCTTATCTGAGAGCAAGGGTGAGATGGTGAGGGAATTCGTATCAAAAAGGGATGTAGGTTTTAGCTTTATCGATCCTAACTCGATCTATTTCATGGAGTTGGAGAATCTTCGCTCGCTCCATGTTCGCTATGAGAAATGGCACGCAGGTTTTGCGCGCACCTTTGGTGAGGTTGGGATGAGCAATCCCTTAGATGCCCTTGGTAGTTTTGGAGCTTTGCTCCAAAGTTGGGAATTATAGTTGGGTAAACTCAGGCGTCCTGAGTACGTGTTCTTCCCTTAATGACGTGGAGAGCTTCAGTGGGGTTGGCCCTGCTGATAAGTCTTTGGAAGGCAAGTGGCGAATAAAACACCCTGGGGATGACAAAGGGATATGTAGCTCTTACAACGGTTGTTTCCTTCCTATGTACGAGGTCGTGTTTCAGAAGATACACATCAAGCTTCCTTTCACTAGTCTTGAGGTTAGGCTCTTGTGTCATCCGCAGATTGCTCCTTCTTACACGTTGAAACTTGGTTCGAGGTGAACGTTTTGTCCGCATGACACTCTCCCTAAGATGTGGATGTTTACGACTCCTACCCTTTGGCGCCTAGCCATTGCCTTATTTATTTTCAAATGGTGGATTCAACTTAGGGATTTTCAGAGTGAATTTGAGTCTTTGCTCTGTTTGACGGTTGCCCTTGTTCCAATAGCTATATTTTTCCCTTTTATTTTTAGGGTTTTTAATTTTCGCATTGGATTATGAGCTTTAAAATGTCGTACACAAATAATAATGGAAATTCTTTGGAGAAAAGCGTCTCATTTTATTAATATCAAGCAAATGGATATTACAAATGGTCCTACAAGTGGTCCTCTTCAAACAAAAAAAAAAGTGGTCCTATAAGTAAAATGTAAAGACAAGATGTAATATAGAATTTGTTGAAAACTAAAGTACTTAACTATATTAGTGTTTGAGCTCGTCTGCATTCCAGATCCTTGGAATGGGATGGTTGCCGAGCGTTTCCAATGTGTACACTCCTTTTCCTATACTAGCCGTGATATTGTACGGCTCGTCCCAGTTCAGGGCTAAATTGCCTTCTCTCGCGTTCCTTCCCCTAACGATAACCATATAATACATAACTTTATCACATCAACTTTCTAATATCAATACATATTTTTTGACACATCTCATATCAATACATGAAAATTTGGTTTCGCACATAAATGCAAATAAAATCTGCAACATATGCGGTGTAAATAATTAACGAATTTTTCATATAATTTTTTAATATAAACATTACATTAATATTGATCATTTTCATTTATTATCTTTGTATATTTCACATTATTATAAAAGTAATTATTTTTATATAATTATCACAATGTCTTTTACTTATAACCCACTAAAATTTAGTAGTGACTACTCTTAAAAGCTCATAACTTTTCAAATACTAAAAACTTACTTAACCCATTTTATATATATACCTATTATCCTGAGGGTAACTAGTTTCTTTATAAGCAAAAAATGATTTGAGCAACTAGCACAAAACATACAAAGCCACTACAAAAAAACCCGTCATTATTATAAGCAAAAATCTTCATTTTAAATTTATTCAATTAATGATGTATATGATTTTTATTATAGACCGCATACATCATTTAATGAATGAATCTAAAATGTTGATTTTTGCTTATAATAGTGAGTAGAAGGTGTAGAATACACCCACATAGTCAGTATATGGCTACATAAACCTGCTACACCATCAGCAAAATAGAGTATGCTACAATAGCTAGACACCAAATAATGAAGGTTGTATTTTCAAAAGCAGCAGCGAATTTCAAACAATACTTCCTATGCGCTGGGAGTTTCAAACATTGCAACTAAGTCAACTTCCTTTTGATTGAATAAAGTCGGTTTATGTCCAATATTAACTTCCTCGTCAACTTTTTGTTGAATAAAGTATAAGTTCTATACAATTAAAAACAGTCATTTTCATTGTAGTATACAAATAATTTAATTTTAAAAAATAGAATATAAATATCCTTACAACACTGACTTAAATAATATTCAACATACAACAAGGCAATAAACACCTTAAGTAATCAATGATAATATTATTTTTTGAAGAAATCAATGATAAAATATATTAATAAGTAAACATATTTTCACACATTAAACAAATTGGAACCACAAAAATATTTCAAGCTATGTTGTTGATTAAAATGTTATATGATTATCTATTATATCACTTTTTCAATATAGATTTTTTTCTCCAAAGTCCTTCCTCCATTTCATTTCAGTATCCTCCAAAAATTCCCTTCTAAGCAAACCCTTATGATGGAAGCGGTTAAGATTGTAGAAATATACTCTATACTTAGAGGTAAATTCTATGGTACACCAAATCGTCAAATTAATAACTAAATGAGTTGTTTTTTTGAAGAAAAAAATTATTTTATATCATTGACAATTATAATATTTAAATCTTATCTATCAAAAGCTTCGACAAAATAAAATTTACTTTTTTTTAAATTTTATTACTTATAATAAAGAATATTGATTATTTTTTATGAGAAAATGTTAAAAATTTAATATGATTCTTATAAATAATGAAATAATGTTTTTTCTTATAAAATGATATTTTCTAAAATATAAATATTGACAAATAGCTTTTTATTTCATAAAATGACCCTTAATTAATAAATTTTTGGAGTAAGAGTACATATACACTTCAATTTGTGAGGTGTACCGTAGAAGTTACCTTACTTAGAAATATGCTTGGATTGCCAATATAAGATAAAATGGAAAAAAAGGAAATAAAATAATATAACATTCATTTAAAAAAAGTTAATTGACTCATTCCATTTAGTTTAACTTCATTTCACCATAATACCACAATTCCAAACATACGGTAGGATCTAAATCTATGTAATCATAAATCCTCTCTGCAATCAAGGTATTATTTTTAGAGAAATTATTTTTGTACACTTAAAACTCGTTAACACCTTGAGAGAGTGAGAAATAAAGAGAATAGTGATATTGAAGTGATAGTTAGGGGATTTGACATGAAGAGAGGGATTGAGAGTAAGTGAGGTGTTAAATGATTTTATGAGAATAAAGAGAGTTCAAATATAAGGGTTGATGGTTTATAGCATGCTTTCCATAAGATTGAGATTCATGTTGATTCACAAGTAATGGTTACGCTTTCAAATACCAAAGGTGGGAGTTTAATTCAAAACATTAGGTAGTAGTTGACGTGAGATTGGGAAGTTTGAATTCGTCATTCATATAGAGAAGCAAATTATTGTGCAAATACATTTGCAAATTTGGGTCATGACATGTATAATTGTTGATTAGTATAATACAATCATAGTCCCCGTAAGACGGTAAGAAATTAAATAGGTAGTTGCATAGTATGACCCACCTCCAGACCAGCAGACACAAATTTGATGGCAATACTCAAACTATAGCGATTGATCTAACATTTGTACTTTTTAATCCAAAAGTCATGTGCAGAGTGATACTAGGTCAATGATTTTTTTTATTTTTTTTTACGAACTAGGTCAATGATCTTATCAGTTGTGAAATATTTATGCAAATGTGATATAATTGATGATTCCTATGACTTTCGCTTCTTAGAAGAATAGCACGAAAAAAAGAGGAAAAAGGGAAAGCTTGTAGCCTAAGTGCTCATAGGGCCATTGATGACTTTTGCTAATGTACTTAATAATAAACAAATCAAAATAATACCCACTAGTCTAAAATTGGACTAAACAACTTTTTTTTAATTAGGGTTAAATATGTTTTTAGTCTCTATAAATATATCAATTTTTTTAATTTTTTTTAATCTTTTAGTACTCAAAAGTTTTCCATCATCACTTTTGACCTCTCCTTTAAAGTAAACTCATACGTAAAATTCATATTTTTGAATAAAATTTTGCAGAAAAATTTATAATATTATAAGAAACTCTCCAAAAAAAAAATAAAATTTTTAATAAAACATGATTTTTTATATTTTTGGCGGTTAAAAATTCATATATTTAATTTATGTTTTGTTAAAAATTATATTTTTTTTTGGAGATATTTTTACAATGTTCTACATATTTCTACACAATTTAATTAAAAAAAAAATACAAAATTTAACTTTAAAATAGGGAAAAAAATAGTGATTGAAAATTTTATAGGGACTAAAAGTTGAAGGAAAACTTTAGAGAGACTAAAACGAAAAGTTTGTATACTTATAGAGACCAAAATCATATTTAACCCTTTAAATTATAGTTATAATTGTTGATAAAAACAATGGGTCAAATATGTTTTTGATCCCTATAAATATGTCAATTTTTTGTTTTAGTCCCCCTAAAAAAAATTCTTTGACTTTTAAGCTCCCAAAAGTTTTCTATCTTCACTTTTGATCCTTCCTTTCAAGTAAAATCATATGTAAAATTTATAGTTTTAAATAAAATTTTGCTCAAAAACTTATAATATTATAAGAATCTAAAAATTCATATTTATTTTATGTTTTGTCAAAAAATTATAATTTTTTTGGGAGATATTTTTACAATATTCTACAAATTTCTGCACAATTTTATTCAAAAAATACTGAAGTTTAAAAATAAGGATCAAAAGCAGTGATTGAAAATTTTATAGAAACTAAAATTTGAAGGAAAATTTTGGAGAGACTAAAATCAAAAGTTAATATATTTATAGGATGAAAAACATGTTTAACAAAAAAAAATTATAGTGATAACATGCTAACCCAAAAGTGTAGGTTCTAATGTACCGTTTATATACATGAAGAGTACATGTCTCAAAATCATTGCTTGTCTCCCCCTCAGTGTGATTAAATGCAAATAGTTGTTAATCAATACAAATTTGACTTTAATTTATTAGTTATGGATCTAGTTTCTGATTGAACCAATTCGACTTTGTTTTTATTTGAAAGATGAACCAATTCGACTTGGCAGTCAAGATATGTACGTGAACAAGACTGGCCAGTCCAAACCACTATAGTGAACCATATATATATATCAAAGGACAAAAAATCAAATGATGGACATAGATGAAGATGTGATACTTATAATTTGAAACTAGAGATCTATTATTGGATAGTATTTAAAGAAAAATATTTGAGAGACACTTCATTAGATGTATACACTTTCAAAAGAAAATATATAAATAGAAAACAAAAGTAAAAGGAAAATATGAAACGAACCTTAATTATTACATATATAGATGAAACTAACCTTCATTACATATATAGATTCATCCAAAGGATATTTATAATAACCTATACCCAATGGTAATTAACAAGTGACTTAAATTCTAATTTGTAAACTAACATTTTCATCATTACTACTAAAAAGTAGAAATAGCTAGCGACGAAAATTATACACGAAAAAAATGCGACATGCATCTTTTTTTTTATCAAGGGGAAATTAATGCGACATGCATCTTTAATTCCATCTCTAAATGTTTTCAAAGTTTTTTCTTTTTTCTTTTCTAACCGTGTCTTCTTGTTACAAACTCCTAACCAACATTTCCTGATACCTTCTATAAGATTCCTCCTTTTCAACCCTAAACTTCTCATGACAATTTGCAATGAACATTTCTGCCAACATATCAACATCCTTAATACTCTCCCCCTCCTTTTCACTCCCTTTATAACCATCACCATCAATATCATCATTCTCCTCAAGCCACTGAAGATAACTTGCAAGTTCAGAATCATGACAACAATCCTCACCATTGTCATGACTCTTAGCTTGTTCACTTAAAGTAACGGCTTTCGGCAACCCTTCGAAAACTCGAGATGGAACTGGCATAATAACATGAGAAGAAGATCTTGAAGAAGCCCAATTATAGTGAAGCCTAAATGATCCCATAATGATCTTTTTTGTCTTGCTAGAATGTTTTTTATGTGAAGGGTAAGGGGCATGAATATTGGGTTTATTGTCCTTAAGAATTTCTACTAAAGATGATTTGACTTTGGATAGTGCACGAATAATACGGCACATGCTAGAAACTATGAGAGTGTGAATTAGGTTTTTAATCTTTGTAGAGGTAAGAGCTGAAGATGAAGAAGTTGATGATGATTTTAGTGAGTAAATTGGAAGAGGGTGTGAGGTGTTGAAATGAGAAGGGCTAAACATTTTTCCCATGAGTTATTTGGGTACGTGATGGTATTTGTGGGTGTTGTGACTTGTTAGAAGAGAGATTGAGGGATATACTATTATATATGATTCTAAACTAAATTTAGTTTACTAGTTCACCCCTTGACTTTTATTTATTTAAAGAATATGCCACTCGGGAACTTTGGTGGAAATTCAAACCATGTGTTCTTTCTTTGTTTGCTTGTGAGTTGTGATTGGTTTAATTAAAAAAACTCTGGTTTGTCTTTTTTGTAACGTCATGTACATTGGAAACTCAAATTATTAGAAGATGCTTCGTTTTTTAATTATTATCGTTAGTAGACTAAGATATTTTGGTTCCATTAAAAGCATGTTGTTTCGGATGGAAAATGCTTAGTTGATTATATGAGTATTTTGAAATTGTATTTGGGTATATTTACACAGGAAAATAATTAAATAATGTATATTTTTAAATAATTAATTATATTTTCTGTACTGTCTTACTGGCATATATCCTCTGACCCGGAATATTCTCTGTCTTTTCGGTGAAAATTTCGGCAGAAAGGTATTTTAAAATACCTCATTTTTGTTCCGAGTTCGGGCCCTCTTCTCACTTTTTTTTTTAATTATTTATTAGTCTTTTATTTTTAGTTTCCATCTTTTATATTTTATTATCTATTAGTCTTTTATTTTTAGTTTCCATCTTTCTATATTTTATTTTTATTTAGTTTTATCTTTTTATTTTCCATTTTACTTTTTTTTAATTACTTCTTTTAGTTTTTTTTTTTTTTATTTTTTTTTACTTT
>Ga0228711_1001446_pt1 | contig 34884 bp, 15 predicted proteins | sample MedpolnodulmetaG_2_FD_177996 | JGI IMG/M metagenome (GOLD analysis project Ga0228711, IMG submission 177996) | Root nodule microbial communities from Medicago polymorpha collected in Santa Monica, California, United States - brown nodules | ecosystem: Host-associated > Plants > Roots > Nodule... | reverse complement strand
CCCCCCCCCAATGTTGTCTGCACCCCTGCACAAAGAGAAAAACTCACACCAGAAGAAATGCACAACAACACCCTCACATAGAAACCAAAAATCGTGCAACCCCTCCTCGTTCTACCGACGAAAACAATCCTTCGAATTCCAGCACCATTTGTAAAACAAACAAGTGGGAATCTTAAGCTAGTCAAACTGACCTCCTCCACCAATTCATCTACTCCACTAGTCACATTATTGAAAATTTTATTATTTCTAGCGTGCCATATCACCCAAATCGTAGAATGTCAAATAAGTCAAAGACCCTCACAAACCTTCTTGGCATAAACATCCCTTCCCTTCCCCAACAATCTCAATAGATCAATTTTTTTGGAGGAGTGATAAAAGAAAAATCCAACCAACACATTACCTTTTGCCAAATCAAACTAGTGACCTCACAATGAAAAAAGAGATGTGAAGATGATTCTTTACCTCGTCCACACAAAACACAAGCCGTCGGTGACTCCGAAGGTAGAGCATTATGTCTAGCAAGATTAAGATGAGTTGGGAGCCACCACCTTCGACGGTGCCGGGCTTTTCCAAATAGTTTCGAACACTTTCTTCTCTTGTGACGTCCTTCGTTCCTCCCAAACCAACAACTATTCCAACTTCTTGTAAGACGACTTCACGGAGAACTCACCCCCTCATCCGCCTTCCAAACCCACCCATCCACTTTGTTCGACTCCTTATGGCCCTAAAACACAGACCATTTGTTTTTTCAAAGGAACATAGAGACCATTTGTTATGGTTATTTTAAGAATTAAAAAAAAAAAATCACTTTTGAGAATATTACATTTGTTTGTTACGACTTAAAAAATTATCATTAAACAGCTTCAAAGGATAAGCTGTTAATAGTAGCTTCTCACAAAACACCTAAAACAAGTTAGCAGTTGTTTATTGTAATAGGTGTGTTCGCGGCTCCCAATGTCACAAAGGCATCTATTATTGTAAACAACTTTGTGGTCTATTGTTTTAGTCGTTTGAAACGCTGATAGTCATTGTTGTTTCAACAAAGCATCTGTGTTTGGTTTTTGTAGTGTTGTTAAGAGGGGAAAAAAGAATTTTGAAGAATAACAAAGGTGGAAAAACAAAACAAAAAGTTGTGTCGGGTATTGAGATACACTTGTATGTAATTAAAGAATTGAGAGGGTGAAATGTGTTTTAAACCTTGTTTCTATTTGAAACTTCATTCGAGGAATGGTGGTAATAAACTTTTTTTCTTCATAAAAAATTGGCTGAAAGAAGATGAGAGGAGAAGGAGACGCTCAAAGTTTGTGGGTTGGATGTATCGTGAACACGTAGATAATAAGAGAGTATCAATGCGTCGCTTATATGTTTGCCTTTTATTTTTAGGCTTAATAGCAGTTTTGATCCTCTAAGTATCAAGAACTTGCGATTTTGGCCCCCTAACAAAATAAATTACAACCCAACCTCTAAGTGTGTGTTTGGTTTTGCGGTGGTGAGAATTGAGTTTGAAAGATTTGATTTTGACTAAAAGTGAGTTGAATGTAATTAATTTATGTTTGGATACAATAACCTAAAATTGATTCTTATTAATTTATGTTGTTTGGATAGTTTGAATCAAAATTGCTTTTGAGAGTATAATTACCAAAATGGGTTTTAATTGTATTTAAAACTATATTGATATTTTATTTTAGACAATTATTTAAATTTATGTTATGCTATCAATTTAAATTTTGTATAGATTATACGAACTTGTAATATAAAATGCATGATAGTTTTTACCAATTAAAATAAAATACTAGCATGACTGAACGAGTAAAACAAATAGAAGAATGGTTGCATATAAAAAATAGTTGGTCATGATACCGGGGTGGGGGGGAAAATGCTTGCGTAAGAAAGAAAAGAAAACCAGGAGCATGGTTTACATATAAAAAACAAGGGCATAACCGGGAAGTACATTTCACATTTGTTCCACATATGATGTAATCCCTTCGATCCTATTTATAAGAAATATTTGACCTTTTTGATTCATTGTATAAATGATGTATTTGGTCTATATTTTAAACAAGATACATCAATTACTCAATAAATCAAAAAAGTCAATTTTTTTTTATAAATAGAACCGAATGGAGTATTATATAAAATAATTGTTTAGCAAAAAAGTAGAATTGGGTTGGTACAACGCAGAAGCTTTAAATTTGAGCTTCAAACTAACTCACGTTTGGGCTCCATGATCAATTTGCCTTTTTGGAAGCCAAACATAAATTTTATTATGAAATAGCGTTTCACTGCCTCAAATGTGAGTTTTGGTGCACCAATCGTGCAACCAAACAGGTACTAAGTATTGCCTATTTTGTAGTTTTGGTTTCTCAGGCCAATTTTGATCAAGTCAACACACATGTGGACGACACGTGTGTAATTTTCAATTTAAAAATATATATAAATGCCACGTCTGTAATATTTTAATTGAAAAAATAATTAAAATAAAAAAGAAAAAATTTCCTTCTTTCTTTTGAGAAGAGTTTATAAAGAGGAGACACTTTTCACCGTACAAGCTGGTTTTGTAAGGATGAGTTAGACCTCGATATTGATGAGATGGTATCAGAGCTTATCGGGTCTATCGTTGGGCTTCATGCATCGTCCACACTTCAGACCCATTGGATCGCGATGAAGCGTGAGGGATGTGTTACAAGCTAATTTTGTAAGGATGAGTTAGACCCCATAATTCATGATAATACCCCCATTCCATATAACGGCAACTCCCAACCAAGGGGAGCACGAGGAAGTAGAAGAGCAAGTGCACCGACACATGTAGATGGACGACTCGTACGAGAAATTATAAATAAACACTGTGTTATAATTATAGTACGTTTGCATTTCAAACATGTTTTACCATTAAAATCAACAATTTTAATCGTTTCTTTAATAACCCGATGTGAGACAATTAATTTGAAAGGAAAGGAGTACTAATGCTTTACCTCAAAATGATTTGATTTTGGTTCGAATTCTAAGCGTGTGTTTGGTTTCCCGTTTGCAACACACAAAAGCATGTTTGCACGTCTTCTGATGCATTTTTGCCATGGTTTTCAGGGCACCCTTTAAGGACCATAAATAGAAAGTATTTATGAAAATGTATGCAATAAATGCATTGAAAATCGAAATATTTAACTTTTTAAAGAATAATTGTTATTTTAGAATTGTCTAAAGAGTGTCACAAAGATACTTGCTAACAAATCATTTTTTAGAAGCTTCAAATACTAACTAACTTATACACTAACTTGGTAGTTTTTTGTCGCGATTTCTATCAAATTCCATTTTGCAAACACAACACAACACCAAGACACTAAAAATTTGAAGAATTCTACTCTTCTCCCAGCACAAAACACTCGCACCTAACTGAAATGATTAAATTACCCTGCGTTACTTAACTCACGTAAGCGTGAGTTAACTCACGCAAGTGTTAATTTTCAGCGTAAGTTAACTTACGCAAGTGTTAATTCCAGCGTGAGTTAAGTTGCGCAGCGCATGTTAAGATGCGCAGATTTTAACATTTACATTACTTAACTAACGCATAAATATTTTCGATATTTCAGTTGAGCGCGAGCAAAATGTGTTGGGAAAAGAGCAGAATTCAAATGTGAATGAGTCATCAACGCTCATCCGCCTAACTACGACCACCTGTCCAAACAGTTTCGGGCAGCCCAAACACCAAATAGCACCAACTCCCTTCCAAGAGGCCCAAAGTCCCAAAAACTGTCACACTGTCACTCAATCCAACAAACAAAACAAAACCACACAGACAACACTGAATCTCTTCTGTGCATGAAGCAAGTAGCAATAGTAAGAAAACGCACATGCAATCAAAGATTCACTACTACTCCACTTCATCAAATCATATCCAAAAAAGTGACCAAAATATCTTTTACCCTTGTCCCCACTACACACTAGTCCTACCTTCCTTCCTACCTACATTACATTACTCACTTTCCTCATGCTTATCATGTGCCATGCCTATGCTTATGCATCTTCATACACACATAAATAAATAAATCTAACTAACTTCACTACACTACTACTAAAATAAATTCTTCATTCTTCTTTCTTACAACCAAAGTATCCTCCTAAAACGATGTCGTTTCCGTGTGACTATTGCGACACAAGAAGCGCGGTGCTATATTGCAAACCAGACTCCGCGAAACTCTGTTTAGTTTGCGACCAGCACGTGCACTCCGCAAACGCACTCGCACTCAAGCACGTGCGTTTCCAAATCTGTCAAAACTGCAAAAACGACGCCGCTTCAGTTCGTTGCTTCACCGAAAACCTAGTTCAATGTCACCGCTGCGATTGGAACTCTCACGGCGGCGACGACGACTCCACCTCTTCATCCTTCCACCACCACAACCGCCGCCGTATCGAAGGTCTCACCGGTTGTCCTTCCGTTCACGAGATTGTTGCCACTTTGGGACTTGATTTGAAGCCGAACGACGCGGTTTTCGTAGCGGAATTTGAAGGTCCGGTGGTTCCGGTTGTGAAGAATAGGGATGAGGTGTATGAACAGGTGGTGGAAGTTGCGAAGAGGAAGAGGAATTTGGAGGAAGATGAAAATGAGTTGAGATTCAATGATTGTTGCAATGATGTTGATGATTTGTTGTTGCTTCAGCAAACTCCGTTTACTTCTTTGCTTAATTTTTCGTCTGAATTTGATGTTGGTGCTAAGAGAAATAGTATTGATTATGGAAATGAATCTGGTCTTCTTCTTTGGGATCGTAATCCAACGTATCAACCTCCTCAGGTTTGTTAATTTGTGTCTATGTAACTTTTTTAGATTAATCAACTTAAGATATATTATAATCTTTCTTATAAATATATGTTTTTTAATATAATAGTAGTTGAAAAGGGATAATTGTTAAAATTAAGTGAGATAAGTGTAATTTTATAAGTTATTTTTTTTAAATAATCCGAGAATATATTTTAATTAGAAGCTAATCTAGATTTTGCTATGATATATGAAATTTTGTTCCTTTCATTGTGGTTAAAGTTTAATTACATTAAGACGCAAGTCCCAGCTCAATTGACAAAAATGCCGAAAATACAAGGGTTCAAACCCCGGTTTCTCCACTTGTGTGTGTGAGAGTTTCCAACGGTGATTGTCATTTCGTCTATCTAAAATCAGGTATAGCGGAAGGGGTTAGATAGCGTGGCAAACAAAGGTTCAATCCTGGTCAGGAGAGGAGACCTGGGTTGCCAGTCAAATATTTTACACATTCACAAGGTCGGCATATCTGTGGTCGTTGCATCGAGACAGAAAACTTCAAATTTTAATGCAGATATCCATATTTATTGTCGGACAGTGCCTTGAATGGTATTACCTCTGGTGGAGGGAATCTCTAGGAAAAATGTTTAATTACATTTTTAATGACTGATGGGTAAATAATGAGTTTAAGTAAACTAGGCTGCATTGTTGGTTACTAGGTGAAATGAGGTAGCATTGACATGAAAATTTGGGTTATTTTCTTGTGATCATAGATAAATAATGTATGGTTTTGTTCCGAACGTTTACTCTTGTTAATAGGCTTTTAGTTTTACTAGAATGAATTTTTCTCATTATTTTAGTCACTAGGACCATTGCACCTCCTTAACATTCTTTGCTAGTTTAACTTTCCTCTCTATCTGATACTTGCATTTAAGCTTACTATTTTTTGAAGATTGTTAATTGTAATTGGTTATAGGGTAATGTAGGGTTGCGGCAATCTCTTGAAAAATATAACACTCCTACTTGACAATGAAATTCGTCATTTTTAGCTTAATGCACTGTCATCTTGCATTATCATTTTGATAGCCATCTTATTTGCAGTTTTCTGTGATTGCGTGATTGAAGAAAACCAACATATGCTGGAAGAGCTTTATTCTCAATGTAAAATCTCAGTTGAGATCTTGGAAAATGTTGTTTTGTTTATCTTATCCTTGTATATTCTTTTGGAATATTTTTGCCCGTCCTTAAGTTAGGGCCATTTAAGGCCATTGAATTTTTCACTCTGCATTAATTGTATGGTGTACTGCTTCAACTAACATCCTGATATATGTTATAATTAGTCTTTGTATTGTACGTTTGTGCAGGTATGGGATTTTCAATTACAGAAATCAAGAGATATGACATATGATGGTGTAGAAAATGCTTCCTTATTGATTCCAAAATCATTGCAAGATGTGCACAATATGAATTGCTCAACTCTTGGTGATGATATTCTATCAAGAAATGTAAGCCGTTCTTTGTAGATAGTAGTAATTTTTCAATCCGTGCCAATTTATAATGTAGAAAAAGTTGAACTGCAAAATTTCAGATGGAAAAAATAAAATTGGTCTCAATTCTCAAATATTGGCGTCCGGAATTCTAACGCACTAATTAAGTTACATACAAATTTTATGTTTTTTCTTCTCAATTTTTCTGGCATTAATTCAACTTTTAATATGGTACAAGACAGCACATGTACTCTCTTACTATGTGCATCTCTGAGCTTAATGTATTAGGAATCACCAAAAGTCTACCAAGGAATTAATACTAGCCTACTACTTGTCACTTGCTGTAAAGTGAGAGTCATTGGATTGCAAACTGTTTTAAGGAAATGCGACTAAAATGGTTGAGTGGATGATGCAAAGGCATAGTGACTCTGCATCGTTGATTCAAACTCTCTAATGTGAGGACTTTGATGGAATATACAAATGTTCTATTCTATTATACGAGGTTTTGAACATTTTTATTATAATGAAATCTTGATTTTTTTTTTGTTTTGAAAAAACCAATTTTGACAAAGTTACGGGTTTAATAGCTTTGAAAATGAAACCTATACATACAGACAAAACTGTGGGCCTACAGCCCTACATTGCTTTGATTCAATGTACAGAGTTCACATGGGGAGGGACAATAGAGGTCGGCAAGATTTTATTGCCCAAGATTCATAGCAAATCTTCCAACTTTAGTTGTACCTAGTTCAACATTAAAGCTACAACAACTGCACCGTTGAGTGTTAGATAACATATTATATTATTACAAGCACTATTTCCATATGATTTAGCCTTTATTTACTACATTGTCATATATTTCTGTCATGCTTGGTTTATCCATAGGGAACCAGTGCTTGACCATTGTTTGTCTTTGCAAAATTTGCAGCATCAATCAGATCAGTCATCATCAAGCCATGTGAAGAAGAAAGTAGAAAGCAACAAGAAAACTAGAGATGGGTTGTCTTCTGAGTCCAAATTGATTGAATCCATAACATACAGTGGCGCCGACAGTGTACCAGTTATGGAACATCTTTTGAGTGGGAGTGAAAATGTTAGCAACATAAATGCCAGGATTAGCTTGGAAGAGCACACAAGGAATAGAGGGGATGCCATGTTACGGTACAAGGAGAAGAAGAAAACTCGAAGGTACTATTTCATGTACTATATGAAACCTCATAAGCAAATACAAATGTCTATATATATATATATATAGAAACCTATACGATTACTTATCGAAAATAGAATGATTAGGGGGCCAACTACAAAAAATAAAAAATGTAATATAAAATCAAACCCCAAGTTAAAATTAATAATGCACTTGGAAATTGGAATATGCGTACTTCTGTGCTTATTTTGAAAGTATCACATTTTATCTTTAGTTTAAAGTTGTGGCATCAAACTTTGCACAGGTTTGACAAGCACATTCGCTATGAATCAAGGAAGGCTAGGGCTGATACGAGAAAGAGAGTGAGAGGGCGATTTGTTAAGGCAACTGATGATATTCAAGAAGGATGAGTTCCTTCCAGGAAACCTCATCCCATGGCATTGCCCTTGTACGTGTATACATATTAATATTATATATATCAGAGAAATATTAACAGGTTCTAGTTTTGATGAGGAATTCCGTCAGGATTGATTTATTGATTTGATTCTTTCTTGGTAAGTGATTTATATGAATTTTCATTAGTAACTATAAACTTCCACATTATCAACTAACTATAAACTTTCTCCATTTCTACCTATAAACTTGCTGCCTCATTAAACCCACACTCTCTAAGCATCTCTTCACACTTGCCACATTATCAATTAACTCTCATCCACCTCAACACATTTCTTCCTTTCAGTTTAGACTTTCATACAACTAGCTTTGTTTGGGCTCCCAACCTAAACCTGATCAACTCATCATTGGACTTGAAGGACCTATGTTTGCTAACTCACTCACCATTGGGTTGTCCTAGCTCAACCCTATATTCGCTACCTCTTCTATGTTGTCAATGTTTTTTCCTCCATTTTGTGGTTTACTAAACACTTGTTTGGACTCCAAATCTCACGTCCTGGTGATTCTCTGCCGTGAATTTCTTGAAGCTACCAATCTTAGTGTGAGACTGGACATGCGTTTGCTCTGTTTTCATTGTGTAAACAAACACACTAAATGTTTTACTATTCTCATTCAGATTTCTTATTACATTTATTGTAATTATAATTTAAATACTTATTCAGCATCTTGATCTTTAATGGATTTTGTAGTTTTGAACTTGCAGGATCTGCTATGTGATTTTACCGATGTAATACGAAATCAAAGAAGCATATTGTTTTGGGTCCTTTGCCATAGGAATAATAACGAAATCAAAGAAGCATATTATTTTGAGTTTTTATAATATAATAATAACAATAGCATCCATGATTTTTTGTTCCTCTCTCCCGTACCTATTGTTTTGGGTCCTTTGCCATAGGAATAAAGCAACAACACTGAGGTTAATGCATTTTTATATTCAATGGCAAGGTCTGAGAAAGCAACAGAAAAATTTAAAAACTTTGATCTTTGTAGATTGCAGTCAAACTATAGGTTATTTAAAATCATATGGACCTATCCAATAGAAAACTTTGGAGCAATAACTTATAAGAAAAGGGAACAGTACCTAAGCAGAAGCATCGCCATATAACACTCCATCAAAACTATTGAAGCTAATATAAATTCTAATAAGAACATGCAACACTACAAGAATTAATGAGAAAACAAAAGAAGCATCGCAATTTTCATTATGATGTTGCCAACACATAGAACATTGGCCTGATATAGCAATCCAAACAGTGATCGAAAACAACAAGAGTGAAAGACATAAACAAAAATGAGTTCATTGCATCGTAAATACTCGATGTATCTATAAGCAGTATCTTTCAGTTTTGTCTAGTAAAATAATTTTGCATTTTGCATCAGGCAGAAGTGTTTTTTATTATTGGATAAATAATCCTGTCATATCTAATTGGATATTATGGTGAGATTTATTCATCCAACATAACTCTTGTCATATCTGTCGCTTATGGATTCCCAAACTGTTGTATTTTGGTTTTTCAAATTCTATTTTCTATCGAAGTTGTTGCAGGTTGAGTCACGACCAGGTCTGCTCTTTTAAGACGTTTCGTGGCACTGCCCAAAATTGGACAAGGCAGACTATCAACCACGCCGCCTCCAGGATAAAACAAGTCCAGCTACAACTGTGCGGTTAACGAGAATTACACCTTCAATATGGTACTAAGGCCACTCTTTTAATACTGAAACCAATATGGTACTGTAACCACTCTATTATGGTGTTGAGACCATTCAAATATGGTGTTACCACCATTCTAACATCTCACTTCTCCAAATATCAATATGGTATTTCAACCACTCAAATATGGTGCTACGACCATTCTAATATCTAACTTCTCCATGAATTGAAGAAGAATATATATGTTTTAAGATCATTCTTATTATACCGAAAAGGGATTATAATCTTAAAATATTATTTATTCCGAAGAGAATGAATTATCGAAGGGACTATGCTCTCAAGACCATTCTTATTTCCGAAAGGATAATAAACCGAATAAGGACTATGGTCTTAGGAACACTCTAAATTCCGAAGGGACAGAGAGGAGTAGAAAAAGGAGAAGGACTTGTCAACACAAGTCGAAGGAGGGAGAAAAGAGGAAAAACACAGGAAGCATCAATTGTGACTTTCGGTGTGTGGAATGCACTGTGTGAGCTCTCTATTTATAGAGAAAGTTCACAACTAATAAGTGAGAAACTTTGGGAGCAAGTAATTCTCATATTAGATCTAGTACAAAAATATCTCAAATTTGAGTATCAAAATATATCATATTGAATTCAAAAATATATTATTCAATACATGAATATATTATTGAGTACAGAAATATATTTTTGACTATCAAAATATATTTCAGATCATGCACTAAAATATATTAAATTGCCTACCAAAATATTTCAGATTGTATTCCAAAGTATTCTAGATTGCGTTCCAAAATATTTTAGCAAAACTTGGGGACTAAGAAAAACACTTTCTAATGATTAAATTAATTATTTAATTTATCATTTCCAAATAATAAAATATATATCAATATATATTTTTTCTCTAGTGCTTACTTCGTTCACTTAATTATGCACCCCTATTAGAAGTACACCCCCGCTATATAAACACTACTAATGTGTGTGTTCAATCCGATGTGAAACTTCCAATTTTTTCAATTCACACAACACTAGTTCTATCCAACATGAAAATTTGTGTTTAGTCTTTTAACTCAATTTCCACACATGTTCCAACAATATCTAATTTGATATAATAGTGAGATTTAATGATATTTGACTGTTCATCGATATAAACTACATATTTTATGCGCACAACTGCAAAGACTAATCCTTAAAACTCCATGTCAAAACAACAAAAACTTTTTGCTCAAAAAACACTTAAAAATGAATTTACATCTATCTTTCTCAGTAGATACTAGCTAGGCATGAATTCGGAACCTATGTCTAAGATATGCCACAACATACCCTTGAAGTTTCCTTTTTGTCATTATTTTGAGTGAAACAAGTTATTTTATTTTATTTTAAAGGAATAGTGAAATCAACTTCCAAAGATTATTTTGGTAAGCTATTCTATTATCTTTTAAAAAAACAACAATTTCTATTTGTTCTTTTTGATAAAAGCTTCTATTCTTTATTTATTTCAAATGTTTTAAGTATAGATTAATATTTTAATAGAAATATCATTTGATTAATTTTTGTAATACAATTGTATTCTTTTAATAAATAACCTACTTATTAGAGTTTAATTTTCTGTAGATGTACTGACAAACATTTAAAAACTCATAAATGGAAGATTTTGAGTTCAACCCAGGTAAAATGTATAACCCATAGCAATATCAACATCGTTTGTTAAGTTTTGTCGACAATGTTTTGTGTTTATTCATAATTTATTGCAATAAAGTCTAATAGAATTTCTTGACCAAAAAAAAGAAAAATCTAATAGAATTTTCTAATGTTACTAATTTTTTTGGTAGCTGTTGTTTTTATTCATATGATATTGTTATTTCCGAATATATTTTTCTTATCTATATTTTTTTTGATCGAATCTTATAAACAAAAACTCGTTTAAAAGTTTTTTCTAATAGAATTATATCAAGTTTGCACATGATACAAAAATCCACATATTTATATTGAAATAAATTATCCATATCAACACGTTTTTTCAGTATAAAATGTTTAATGTTACCCTTAAATTCATTGATAAAGATCGACTTTTAATAAATACTAGTTTGGAAGTTTTTTAAATATAACATTTGAAATACTTAAATATAATTTTTTTAAGGATAATTTTTTTTTAAATTAGGGATGGGTTGCTAAAAAATATAAAATAAGGGATGGGGTCTCCCTTGAGCGAGGGAGATATCTCTGTCTTCTCCAAACGACAGTCTGAGAGATTTTCTCCCTTGTCCTCATTCATGCGAGGAAAACTCCACGCTAACGGGACCCCAATCGGGCCAGTCAAGATCCTCACTGATTGGTATAAATTGAAATATCTATTATACATTTTTAAACATCTAAGCAATTACTTCACACATGTTTAGAACCACGGTGAATTTGCAAAAATTAGGTGAGTAATCATGATTTTGCATATGTTACACTCCGTAACTTTTGTAAAATCATGGTGGTTTATTGTGATTATGAAAGGGGCACTTCTACGGTGCAACCTATGGTGATACTAAAAATGCAGTAAATATTACACCAAGACAAGAAACAATAATAATACTTCCATTTTCCATATGAATGAAAATAAGCAAAATGCTAATGAGTGCCTTCAGACACTCTTTAAGCATCTAAAGTGGTAAGTTTTTATCAATATATGTGTATTTATTGTCTTGAAAATCGAAATCTTCGATTTTTTTTTAAAGAATGATTTCTTTATTAAGAATCCTTAAAGAGTGCCACATGACACTCGTTAGCAACACCTTAAAAATAAAATAAATTATAAATTAAATAGAACCAAAATCGAGTTGATTTATAGTTCATTTGTTTTAGCTTCTTTTTTTATTTTTATAGAAAAAACTATTTTTTTTATTTTAGTTTTATAAAAGAAACTACTTTTTGTTATATTAACAACATATTTATTTTAACAAACTAACAAAAGATAACAACATATTTATGTTAACAAATTAACAAAAGATATATTAACAATATAATTATTTCAACAAATTAACAAAAGATATACTATTAACAACATATTTATCCAGTAAAAAAACATGTTGGAAATATGATACGTCACCAACATTAATTTCAGCAATGAAGATCAACAACTAAAAGAGACAAATATGGTACCTATAACAAGACAGATTTGGAAACAAATTACGAGACACGAAACAATTGGAGAGCATGCACATCATCATCACAGTTAATTTAATCCTAAATATTTTCTCAAATCCTTGTTATCCAAATCCAAAAAAATTTGCTATTTCTACAAATAATCTCATCATAATCTACAATTTCTTCTCTTTTTTTTACAAACAACCACATTAACCAAAACACAAACACATATGAATATCATACATTGTTATGGTAACAATAATGTGTTGTTACAATGTCGCATTCAACACCATCAATGATGTTTTAAGTTTTAACCTCTGATCAGAGTTTGGTATCTTCAAAGTTTTACATTTGTGGCATTGTTTCATAATAAGACAAGAAAAAGTTTTGTTTTTGTGCTGAATTCTAGTGATTAGAGGTGATGGGTCGTTGCCCATGTTTTGGGTCTAGAAAGAAGGGAAAAGGGAAGAACCTCAATGATCAGGACGATGAAAAGAACCTTAAATCTGTTGGGAGCACTGTTTCTGTTTCTGGAAGATCTTTAGGTACATTTTTTTCTTCAGAATATGTTTAATTATTATGTTCTTTTTGTTTTTAATTGTTTCTTTGTTTTTAATTTCATTTTGATGGGTTTAGGTTTAAACCGTTTATTATGTTAGATTATCCTTCATAAATTCCAGTTTTTATGTTTCCATCATATATCTACTATGTCAATATTTTAGACAAATTGGCTTGTTAAGTTTGAGTAATCAAAAAAATGACATTTTGTGTTTATAGTTCTTAAATGGTCTTGGTTGTTGTTATCTTAGGGTAATTTTTTGTTTAGAGCTGACAAAGCACACATTTTGCAAAAGAATATTCATATACACAAATTAACACATTAGGGTTTAGGGTCAATTTCATTTTCATACCATTTAAAATGCTCCCTTTTGGATTACCATGCTCTTTTGACTCCGATTTAAAAGAAGCATTAGCATAATATTAAGTTCTAGCAGTGGTAGTAGTATTCTGATGGTCTTTCCAAATTGTTTTCGTTTTAGGGAAGGTGAATTTTCACATGTCATTTGACTCTTTTCAGGATAAAATAAAAGAAATGATGTTTTAACATCAAAATTTTGATGTCAAATACGGTGTCCTTTGATTTTTGTGTATTTTTGAAATGCGTGCAAGTTATACTAGACGAAAAGTAAGAGAAAGATAGAGATAAATATATATGGTGTTAGTATTTTGATGTTTAAATAACACAACTCTACTACAAAATGAATTTTTGAAATCTTTTCAATGGCTCTTCATAGGTACATTTTTAAAATCTTTTCAATAGAGCTCCTTGTGATTGAGCACATATTTGCTTCAACTCATTATAAAAAATTCCTTCTTTTATAGCTCCTCAACTTTCACGCCTTATATCAATTCTGAAGAAAACTTTGTCATATGAATTGCTTAATTGTTTGTCTGCTTAATGTGGAAACTCGTTGGTTGCTCCAACTCTCAATTTCTTCTGTCGAGTTTATCATTGCTTTGCTCTAGTTACACTTCTTTACTGTCATTCTTTCACATGATAATTTTCTGAAGAGAATCATATATGGTGCTTGTCTTGAGCTGAAAGACAGGTCCAAGTCCAGCAATAGATTCTGCATATTTTCTACCCCTCACCCCTGCAGCTATATTTTAAATGTCTACTTAATAATACAAATTAATTAGAGATTTTCAATTTTACTTCCAAAAGTCATACATATTTTGCTTCCAAAAAGTGCCGCCTAGATATGTGGACACATTACATATAATTTGTCTAGTTACAGAATAGTGGTTTAAACATCTTATGTCGATTTAGATTATCAATTCATCTTTCCTTTTTATCACACATGATATGATTTATTGTTGCAATGAAGGAGGAATATGATTTTTAGACTTTTGTTGCAGTAGTTTAGACTTTGGAGGTGTATGTAATATTCATTCTTAGACAATCGCAAGCTTGATTGAATTTGAAAATTTATACACACATGTACTGCAATTGACATAATATGGTTTGATACAGAACGGAGATCAGAAGCTACTACAGCAGAGAATACCGACATTTCTAATAAGTCTCAAATATTTACCTTCAGAGAACTTGCGACGGCAACTAAAAATTTTAGGGATGAAATGTTTATTGGACAAGGTGGATTTGGAACTGTTTACAAAGGAAAGCTAGGTAGCACTGGTCAGGTATAATTCAAAGGATGGATGATTTTTTTACATGCTTCTTCTATGCAATGCTTGTAAACTGATCCGCAACACGATTTAACTATTTTATTAAACTAAAAGGTTTGGAACATTTGATCAGGCTGTAGCTGTTAAAAGACTTGATACAACTGGTTTCCAAGGTGAGAAGGAATTTTTAGTGGAAGTTCTCATGCTCTCTCTTCTACACCATCCCAACCTTGTTAGTATGATTGGTTACTGCGCGGAAGGAGATCAACGACTTCTTGTCTATGAATACATGCCTTTGGGATCCTTAGAATCTCATCTCCATGGTAATGTAATGCAACATTTAGCTTCTTTTTACATCGAAATGTTACTTATTACTAGTTACTCCATCTATCTACGCTTACTCAATCCCCTCACAAATCAAAATGAAAGGAAATTTATTTGAAGGCTCAATTTATCTTTCCACTTATATTATATTGTAGTAGTTACAATTTTGTCGCGGTCACTTGTAGATCTTTTGCCGGATAATGAACCGCTCGATTGGAATACGAGAATGAGGATAGCTGTAGGGGCCGCAAGAGGACTAAATTATCTTCACCATGAAGCGGAGCCGTCTGTTATATATAGAGATTTGAAATCATCCAACATATTATTGGATGAAGGATTCTATCCAAAGCTTTCTGATTTCGGCCTTGCAAAATTCGGTCCAACTGGAGATCAATCATATGTTGCTACTAGAGTCATGGGAACACATGGTTATTGTGCACCTGAGTATGCAACTACTGGAAAATTAACAATGAGATCTGACATCTATAGTTTTGGAGTTGTGTTATTGGAGCTAATTACTGGACGTAGAGCGTATGATGAAACTCGTGCCCATGACAAGCATCTTGTTGATTGGGTAATTACATATATGTTTATAATTTTCCCTTTTTCGCCTTGTTTAATAACAAACATTTTCTCAAAATTTGAGTGATATGAATATATTATTTCTTGAATTGCTTGCGTTAATCAGCTATAAGCAAATCTTAATTTCAAGAATCGGTTTCTGTTTTTATTTTATGTTTTTGCTTTTAACTGCAAAACTAAAATTGTTAACAAAACTCGGTTTCCTAATGTGTGTAGGCACGCCCATTGTTCAGAGACAAAAGGAGTTTTCTAAAATTGGTAGATCCACATTTGCAAGGTTACTACCCTATATCAGGTCTAAGGATGGCCCTTGAAATGGCACGCATGTGTCTTCGAGAAGATCCACGTCTCCGGCCCTCTGCAGGCGATATAGTACTCGCCCTAGATTACTTGTCATCCAAGAAATATGTTCCAAAAGCATCCGAAATAGTTAGCCCAGGAGAGGTGGAGCACGACGAATCCCCCAATGAAACAACGATGATTTTGGTTAAAGATTCACTAAGAGAGCAAGCTCTTGCAGAGGCCAAACAGTGGGGGGAGACATGGAGAGAAAAGAGAAAACAAAGTGGCCAAAATAGTCCTGAGGAAATAATAAGGAGGTAAAAGTAGTCATTTGATGCAGATTAGAAGTGGCTGAGGTATAAGAAAAATGTGAACAATCTTCTAAGTTTAATTGTAGCTAAATAAAATAGGTTGGTGGCCAGCTATTTTTTTTTATAGAAGTGTTGTTTAGGCACTTGTGAACTAGAGGTTCAATTTTACATGTTTTGATATGAGGTTTTTTAGTATTTATTTAACATGAAATATGATTTTTTTTTCTCTCACTATTTCTATGTTCCAACTTTCAACATACTTAGGAAAACACAATTTTTTTCTTCCATTTTTAACATGGAATAGATAGCAAATTGGTGGCATTATATATATTACTGAGTTTCACTCATGTTAATATGATGAGACATTTAAGCTAAAGTTTGAAATTTCCAGCTGAAGTTCTGTTCAACTATAGAGAGACCATGGTAGTGGATATTTACAAAACTATCCTTTCTCCTATGAATCTGTATCATTGTTGCTTTCAACTTTTTAGTAACATTTACAAAAATGTTCAGATAGTAGAGTGTTAAATATGTTTTGTTCTTATAAAATTATTATAGTTCAATTTTAGTCCTACAAATAATTTATTTACACATTTTTAGTCATTTGGTAGGGCTAAAAATACACAATTTTGTATTTTACATAGAGTAAAATAGAATCTAACAAATGAAATGAATATTGAGTGTTTATAATAACAAGTTGAACTTTAATTTTTGTGGTCTTTTTCCTGCATCTTACCAATTTTGCTTGACTAGTGAGCACTGAGCCATGCCAACTATATTAATAAAATGATGACTTTTTTTATTGGAATTTGTTTTCTACTATTCATTGTTGGGTAGCAGAAAGAGCTCTACAAATTTGGATCAGGACATGTGTATTCTAGCTTACCCCCAAGTTTATGGTATGGGTTCAATTTGACTTTGCTTCTTTTGCGGACATTATGTTTTTAGGAAATAGAAATTTTGCAAGATTTTTTCGCCTCTTTTGTGTACTTCAAGCTTATTTTTCTTGACTAATTCAAGCTTTTTTTTTAAAGGTGATTCAAGCTTATTTCTTTTAGGAAAAAACATTCATCTTATTTCATTTGGATAATAAAATATTAATATAAGACGGTACATCAATAAATAGTTGGAAGCTAACTTCTAATGGGGTTGTGCTAATTCATAAGCGACCCCATCATTTGTAAAGGTGATTCAAGCTTATTTTTTTTAGGAAAAAACATTCATCTTATTTCATTTGGATAATAAAATATTAATATAAGACGGTACATCAATAAATAGTTGGAAGCTAACTTCTAATGGGGTTGTGCTGATTCATCAACGACCCCATCATTTGTTTGTCTCTGGCTAAACTCAACCTTAAAATCGTTAAAAGATATATTGAATAACTGTCTACAATGGTGACTGATACTATCAAACTCGTTGTTATTATTGTTTTCACCATTAAAAGCATGAGCAAATTACACTCTCCTCCCCTAAGAGAAACTTGAATTACACTTTCATCTTTTCTTATGTTAAAATATACATTCACCTCCCTTGACAAGTAAAATTTATACTCCATTCCTTATAAGATGCTTGAATTACAACTCATCCTTTAATAATTAAATATGCACTATACTTTAATCTATTTTAACATAAATATTTTTATATTTTAAATCACCATTTTAAAATAAATAAATTTGTTTCATTATAATTTAAATGTCAATGATAATTAAATTTAAATATTTTGATATTAATTTTATAATTTGGAGTAAAAAAATTACTTTTAAATAACCATACTTAATCGACTTTAGTCATTTTTTCACATATTTTAATTTTATTTTAGGTTGTTTCATATTTTATAATAGGGTTTAAAACTATATGTTACTGAAATTGTGAATAAAAATAGTGAAAAATATGTATTCAAAATTTGATTATATTAAATTGGACCCACAATATTATTTTTCTTCGAAGTGTGTTAGATTTTTTTTGCTAGATTATTATAAATAAAAAAATTATTGAGGGAGTAAAGCGTAAATTTTAACATAAGAGGGGAGGGAATGCAATTCAAGCTTTCTCAAGGGAGGAGAGTGAAATATTTTCTTATATGGTTTAAATAAGAGGGGAGGAGAGTATAATTCAAGCATCTTTGAGGGGATGACAGTGTAATTTATTACTCTAAAAACATTGATGAAAATCTTCGAATCAAGAGAAAAATATGTGTTATCGAAACCCAAATCAGCCACCACTACAACGCTCGAGAGAATCCTAACGCTTCACCGACATCAACCGAACATAATGCAGAAAACCATGTGACTTTTGCTAACACAAAGCACCCTTCAACATCACAAATAAACATGCTGATACCAACCTTATTATCGGCAGATGAGAAAGATGCATCAAGATTACACTTAAGTCAACTTCGGGCGGGTCACTGCCATCGTGCGTTGTGGATATTCTCTGGTTCTGGTGGAACAACGATAGTTGTTGTTCTTGTGGTTCGACACAATTCTTGTGCAAGCTTCCAATCATCTATCACATGCATAACATGTTCAAATGTATTCTGCACAAATTTGATAAGCATTACGAACATGGGTAGCACTTCGGTGCCTTTGGCTTCAGTGTCTTTGATGCCTTTGTTCCTGTCTCTCTCTAAACCATTCATAGGGGAAAATTTAATAAGGATGACACTTCGGTATATTTAAATAAAGGATGTCAGAAATAATTAAATAAAGTATACATAGGGGGAAATTTATCCGGGTCGAAAGTTAATAAAACAAAAACATTAATCCAAATTTTGATAATAAAATATACCAAAAATAATTTTGATAATAAAAACCATTTATTTTTAAAAAATAAATTAAAACAGTTTGTACCAATGGTGACGACACAGCCTTAATGCAAGCATCACGATTTTATTTTTTTTATGCTACCAATGTTATGTTGCAGCCAATATGTTAACATGTATTTATGGATGGATACAAACCACCGGTGTCCGAGGTTTCTTGGGTTCGAAAGAGCTGATATGATTTGTCGCAGGGGTTGTTGATACGTGAATCTTGTCCGTGTTGGCGGTCGATTCAGACACCATCTCTCAAAAAAATAGGCTCATGTTTGTCTCTGATTAATTGGTTCGTTCAATTTAAATTGAACCATGAACACATCCACTACTTCTAATGGTTTTACCTTCAAATTAAAGTGTTATTTTATGAAGAGCAAATTGTCACTTTAGTCCCTGACTCTGCACCTCATTGTCACATATGTCCCTGACTCAGAAATAAATACAAAGAAGTCCCTGACTCTGCATTTCCGTTATCACTTTAGTCTCTGACGTTAAATAATTCTGTTAAGTGTGTCACATGGACTAAAGTGAAAGTAGAAAATTGTCACTTTAGTCCCTAAACCAAAAATCAATATCCCCAACTTGAATCTCAAATCCATAAATCTTAAATCCCTAAATGTCATCCCTAAATCCCTTAAATTGAAAATCTCAAATCCATAATTTATTATCTTATTTGACAATATTAATATAACATTTTTATTTTGTTTTTGGTTAAATATAGTTCTTTTATTTAAAATAAAAAAATTAAGATTAATAATATCAACATAATTTTATTTTTTGACACAATTGTTGTTTAACACTGTGGACAAAGTTTTACCATTAAGCATACAAAAAATGCATAAAACTTTCAATACAGTTTATATAACATACAATATTCTATACAACTGAAGAAAAAAAAAATCTACAATGTTTAGAAAAAAGTCACTTTTTTTTTTACAAGAGAAAAAAGTCACGTATTAGTGTATATTTTTTTTAGGGATGACATTTAGGGATTTGAGATTTAAGTTGGGGATATTGATTTTTGATTCAGAGACTAAGTTGACCATTTTTTACTTTCACTTTAGTCCCTGTGACACACTTAACATAATTATTTAACGCCAGAGACTAAAGTGATAACGGAAGTGCAGAGTCTGGGACTTCTTTGTATTTAATTCTGAGTCAGGGACCTATATGACAGCGAGGTGCAGAGTCAGAGACTAAAGTGACCATTTGCTCTTTTATAAAACTTCATAAGTATAATTTGATATACAAAGTTAATTATAAAGAATAAAAATAAAAAATTCGGCCAAAAAATTAAAATATCTCTAATTATGGATACTACATTTGAAAAACAAAAATGGTTACTATTATAAAAAATAAAAGGTCAATGTTTTTAAGGAAGAAAATTATAAATTGGAAATAACATTTTTTGCATTTTCAAAAAGTTGATTTGTTGACTACACCAATTTTTCAATATTAAATTTCTAAATTTATTTTCTTAACAATTGTTTTAAGAACATTCATTAGCATTTCCTAAAAATGAATAGTAGTAGTTGAATGCAAGATAATTCTCTTTTTTTCTTTTTATGTTGCTCTTCTTCTTAGCTAGTCATGCCTATGCAATCATGCTTATTTTCTTTTTCTGTTCTAAAAATGGCAAAATAAGAAACGCCTATAGGTTACCTAAATGAAATTTCATTTTCATTGGTATTGATAGAAAATGAGACTAGATCATTGAGAACAGTGACGAGGGACAGTTTAGTTAAACGATGGCGATCTAACTTAGTTGGAGTATAAAGTAGAAAGAGCCACTCAATGTTCATCTCAAATCTTTCACAAAGATCTGCATGAGAGTCCTTACTTACATTGATTGTATCTCATTCTCTGTTTTATAACTTTGAGAAAGAAAAATATACCTTTCTAAAATAAATCATTTTCTTTTCTAACCAAATGTGATATTTCATCCGGTCCTTATTATAAAAAACAATTGATTTTTTTAGGTTCATTGAATAATTAATGCATCTCGTAATAAATATAGACTAAATACATCATTTACATAATGAACCTAAAAAATCAATTGTTTCTTATAACAAGGACTGAAGGGAGTACGAGTTTTCGACATTTCACCAACGCTCTGAGATATCTTTATGGTTGAAGTCTTTTTGACTTGCTTTTGGATTAATCTTTGAATCTATGGCGGGACATTTGTTTTTCTTAAACGGGTTGATACCTCTTGGATAGGCGGGATGAAAATACACTTGACTTAGTTAAATTTTACAAGGTTTAAATTTGACATCTTCAGAGAATTCAATGCCTAGTCTTAATTTGTATCATGTCATAGGACTATTTTTAAGTCTAAATCCGACATTTTACAAAGTTTTATGTAACATATTAATCTATTTAAAGATCTAATTCATATTAGCATATTCAAATAATTAATCCGATGTATGTATGTATTATTATTATGATAAATCGACATACATATTATTAAGAGCTCCACAATGATAGTAAATAAAAAAAAAAATTTAAATGAATGCCACGTGTACATTTGCTTATAATTTTTTTAATTAATGTACTTATTAAGAACTCAATTATTCAAACCAACACCTCTAAAAAATACCCACTAAATTATTTACATTAACAACTTTACATCATTACATTTCAATTATGGGATCAACTTTTACCTATATTCTTTCATATTTTAATTGTGTGATTCATTTGTGGGAGAGAGATGATCACTAATTGATATCCATTTTTTCTTTCTTCTATTGAGTATCAATTAAATAAATTTCAAAAATTATTTTGGTCTTATTTATAAGAAAACGTCACAAATTTCAATGAGTGCTCGTTCCGGTCAATATTATAAACAAAAAACTCTTTCTAAAAGTCATTGAACAGTTAATGCATTTGATCTATAGTATAGACTAGATACACCATTTTATGGGCATATAAGATGTTAGTGGTATAATAGCGGAGTTTTTTTTTTTTTTTTTTTTTTAAGTAGTCTAGTGGTCAGAATTCACCTTTTAATGTGAATGAATGAGATATCCAGGGTTCGAACCATGATCCCCGCATGCATATAACAATGCATTGTCCTTACCAACTGAGTTATGCTCACGGAAACATGCTGGCGTCCATTCAACATGGTGCTAAATAGAGAATTGACCAATTGTAGATGGTCTAATAACATTCTAGAATACATTATATTTACAAAACAATTTTTTATATTATTTAAATACAGTAACATTTAAGGGTAAAATTTTTTAAAATATCAAAAGATAAGTGGAGTCAATTCATGTGAGATTAGATTCTTCGAATTTGTAAAATGAATTTGGAAGATATATTATTATAATTCTTAGATATATAAAGGATATTTATGTGAAAAAGATATATAAAGGATACAATAACACAATTTACTTACATAAAATCAAATTTCTAAAACTATAAAGATTTTATATCTCAAAATTTCTGCAATGTGTTTTTGTAATAAGTGACATTCACATATTTTTGGCTTCTTTCATTTGTTTTTATGATTTCGTTGTCTCAGCACGACATTTTTTGTTTTGATTTCTCGTATTTGTGCGATGTGTTTTTTTATTTTTTTTCATCTTAGTGCGTTGTTTATTTGATTCAGATTGAAAGATTAATTTTAATCAAATGCAGATCCAATCAATAATTTTAATATCGTCAACATTGCAGATATAAAGATAAGAATATTTCAAAAACTTGAATATAATCATGTTTGTAGGCATATGTACTTTTTTGTTCTATACCATTAACATGGATGCGGTGAGTTGATTCACAAATTCATCATTTTAACCGACTTTAGATTTATATTATATCAATATACTTTATCGTTTTTGACGAATGTATCAATATACTTTATCAATTTGAAAAAATATATAATTTAAAAAAAAATTAAAATGCAATTGTCCAAAATAAAATACCACACAAAACTATTGTGAAGGAAATCCCTTACAAATTGCAATTGCCTTTTCCACACAAACAAAAGTACAAAACCAGCTCTCACACACACATACCAATCAGTAGTCACCACAAAGAGAGAAAAAAAAGGAAAAAGAAAAACTCTTTAGATATAGAGAGTCACATTACTACATTATTATTACTGCAGTAGCACCTTCTGTTCTGTCCCGACCAACCCCTCATGCTTTGTCGCCTCTCCGGCGCAACCCATCAACTTCGCCGGAAACTTTGCTCAAAAGGGTCACCGAATTCACCCATGGCTCTCAATTCTCAACCTTAGAGAGTCTTCAAGTTTTCACCTTTATTTTCAACTTTTTGAGCTATTTTGGGTGCTGAATCTTTGAATTTTTGAGGGTTTTTGAACTCTGAGCGGTATGTACGTGGTGCCTCCGCCGCAACGATCTGATCCGGGTTCAGGATCCGATGGTTTGCGGGTTTATCAAGCATGGAAAGGAAGCAATGTTAGTTCTCATTTTGGATTTCGTTTTTTTTTTGTCATTTGGTTTTTTGTTTCACCCTTTTACTTTTATTAATTGATTATTGAGTTTGATTTAATTTAGCTCCCAGAAAATTCTCACCTTTTTTTTTTTGCAATTATTTGTCATGCTTTTTAATTTTAAGTAGCTTTCCTTTTGTTGAACTTGTGTGTGTGTAACTGAGAGAGTATTTTTACTTTATACCAGTATTGTGCTATGAAGGACAAACACAGACACACTGACACGTACTGATAAAATTTGAGAAAATGACATAATTCAATCTAAATAAAATGTCTCGTGTCGGTGTCACTCTCGAACGAGTCTGACACCAGACAATTCAATCAGAAGTGTCAATGTTACATAGGAATTGTGCACATAACATATGTTAGGGGTGTTACCATTTCGAAAGGAGTTATGTATTGATTAAGAGAAATAATGTTTACAAAGAAAATGGATGGGTATTTGATATTTCTTAGCCAAGGAATTGATTTATTATGATTCATATATTTGAAGGTGCCTTTTCTGTTATGTTGTGTTGCTTTTAACTCTTAATGAAATAGTTTGAAAGCTATACTTGCTTTGGAGTTTGGACATGATGGGAAAGGATCAAAGTTTTCTACAGTTTTTTGAAACTGTAGAGAATCTTCAGTGTTTTCTACAGTTTTTTGAAACTGTAGAGAATCTTCAGTATTAAAAAAACACTTCTTTACTCACTGTTATGTCTTTATTTGCCATCTCTGTTATGTTTTGGATTATAGGTGATTCTGGTCTATCATAAATATGGAGATTCTTATTTGTTGCTTTCACCTTTTTCTTGCAGAAATTTTTTCTTCAGGGAAGGTTCATATTTGGACCAGATGTGAGATCATTGGGGCTTACAATTTTACTCATTGTTGCTCCTGTCGCAGTTTTCTGTGTCTTTGTTGCCAGAAAACTATTGGATGAATTTTCTGACCATTGGGGGGTATCCATAATGGCTGTTGCAGTTATTTTCACAATTTATGTGAGTCTTTTACCTTTATATGCTACAAGTTTTTTTGTTTTTGTTTTACTGCATTGATAATCCACGGTGATTAGAAGAATAAGAAGCATTGCTTTCAACCTCACGAAACAGATGATATGTTAGTATTGAGCTAATCTGTTAACATGTTCATTTTGGTATAATTACAAAAACAAAGCTAGCTGTAGCTATTGCAAACTAATATGCTATACACTCAGCAAACACAATCATACAATCCTAAGCATAAGTAGAAAGTGGATTCCATGGTCATCTTATGCCATACCACGGGTTTCTGTCCTTGTCCGTTTTTTTATGAAAGGGTGATAATTTGTTCAGGAAAGGGATATTGAACATCCTCTGCTCCGTAGCTATTATGAGTGGAGTTCTCTAGAAAAATTCCATGGAACAACAATGTGAAGCCATGGGAACAAATTTATCCATAGTAAGTCTACGGATAGATGTTTCCCCTAAAATATCCTAATATTCAGTTTTAATTAGAAACTTTAAATGATAACATTTTATAGTAGCATGCTGCCATAAAAAAAAAACACTCCTTGCCAAAGCCTATGAAGATAAAATGCTCCAAGCAATGGGCATTGACTGAAGAACCACCACCAAATACACCAAAAGACCTACTCAATATGTAATGGCCTGAGTATTACAATCTATATGTAGGATTTTAATTTATGAGGCAGTTTTGAATTTCCGAAGTGTCATTTTCTACTTCTAAAAGTGAAATGTCTTTCTATTCAGAGAAGGACAAGCAAGTTATATCAAATGAATCCATGGTCGACATCCACTTACCGAAGCTAGATGTTAAATGAATAGAATCAAGTAATCAACCAAAAGCTACAGGGGTTTTAGCATAAGATTTCCTTTTTAAACGAAGTACCGGAAAATATGAAGATTTTAAGAAACATTGGAGTTTTTTTGGCAATAAATTTATGGGAGATTGATGCATAGCAGACTGTAGAAAACAAAGGTGATGGGCTTTTTTTAGATAGGCATTTTTTAAGGAAGCCTTAAGAACAGGGGGAAATGGGAAGAGCAATGTGTATGTGGATCTTGCTTGGAAATGTGACTTTTGACCTTGAGGCGCTAGGATTTGTTGACGAATTTCCGTATGACTTGAAGTACCAGTTACAAAAACCTTATAATTTAATTGATAAGATGAAATTGCATAGATTATGTGTAATTTATTCTTTTCATTTTGTTAATGACTTTGTTAATATTTAAAAACGGATATTTACATCCTTGCAATAGCAAATTTTGCAAGCTCCAGTGACATGGGGAAACTAGAACATACGTGCATGCCTGGTTTGGTACATTCTTCCATTTGATTCCCCTTGAGCTTGAGTGTGTGTCTTGCTGGACAAGTGAAGATATGACTCCGATTGGAATCAACTGATATTACTATAGAAAATAGGGAAAGTTCTCAGATTACAATGGAATTCTCAAAGTGTTCTAGAGTCTCTGAACTCTCCATGGAATTCCCAAAGTGTTAAGAGACTCTGAACTCTCCTAATGCCTTAATGGTCCTCAAGTCTATACAATTGAAAAATACCCCGCTCTCTAAATCTCTCATCTCATTTATAGGCAACATGCCTGCCTTATTTCCCTTATCCCAACTGACTCCCAAATTAACCCATAAGTAATCAACTAACAAAGGTTATCTATCAATACTCCCCCCCTAAACATTCACCTTGAACCACACTTTATAGTTCAAATGATTTGATGTCAATCCAGCTGCTGTGGACCATTCATCCAGATTTAAAGTTAAGCTGCTCTAATTATTTTGGGCTTGTGATCATTTTGACATCATATGTGCCTGATTCACTAGGGTGACAAGTTGGTTGTATGGCTAAGACCCTGTTCCAAATTCAGCACTCTGCTCTTTACCATGTTTCGTGAGAGCTCTTTACCATGTTTCGTGAGAGTGACACCACAGCCCACTGTCCATGCATCTCAGTCATGAGACTTCCCACGGTCATTGTACCATTTGCAGGGTTTGGTGGTGGATGCTGGGCTACGCTTGCCTACCATAGTGTGATGCCACTCGAAGATTTTGCAATTGTAAAACTATAAACCTCCTTGATTCACCCACCCACCCACAAAAACGCGGCTAACGTGTTGTGAGTGCCACGGCCAGGTGGCTCCAGCGGGGTACTCTCTGCTGCTACATTCAAAATCCATAGCTCCATTTCTGTTGAAGACCCCTTCCCTGCCAATAACATCCTTGCGTTCGGTAGCTCAGGTACCCGCCAAGACTGTTGCGGTTCTTTCAATTTGTGACCCATGTTCTTGTGTCTCTTCGTGGATAATTTGACAGTCTCAAACGTTCCACCATTATCCAGAAACATGTCCTTGCAAATTCCGTTGGACGCTATGTCTGGCCTCTTCTCATTCCCTACCATCAGCCAACAAGATTCCATTTTCTTGACCTCATCTTTGGTTGTTCTAATTGTTTACTTTCTTGTTTAATCCTTCTAATCTTGATTCAGAATACTTTATATCCAATCTGTTAAACAACCTTGATCTTATGGTCACAGACCATACTTTCAGCCATATCTTCTGTATAACTGGATTGTATTTGTTTTTAGCAATAGCATAACAGTTTTTTTTTGTAACTTTTTAGTGTTTATACTTAACTCATGTCTGGAAAATTATTAAATCACAGTGTTTAGGGGGTTAAATTGAGCAAATAATAGAAAATTTAATAATGGCATTGGCTTGGATGATATTCACTCTACCTAATGCAAAGTGATATGTTATGCTACAGTTGGTTATGTTATTTTTATCTCTGTTTTCAGTTTAAAATTGTACATGTAAAGAATTTATTTTGAAAGGTTAATTTTGGTGTTTCATGCTAATTCTTTATTTTGGTGTTTGGCTTACTAGTTGGCAAAATGATGAATTTCTGTTTCCAGTTATTAATTTTTTATTCCTTAATTACCGGTGAAGGGAAGGCTGCGTACAATACACCAAATGGTGGGACCCCTTCCCGGACCCCGCATATGCGGGAGCTTTGGTGCACTGGGTTGCCCTTTTTTTAATTACCGGTGAAGGGAAGCCTTGGTGCAAAAGTTGAAATTGCTGCCGCGTAACCTATGTTTGTCTGGGAGGTCGTTGGTCTTAGTTTTAGAATCAGCCTCTTGCAAATGCAAGGTATGGCTGCTTACAATGGATCGGACCCTTCCCTAGACCCTGCCTAGACGAGAGCTTTACAACACCAGTTTGCTCTTTTTTATTGTATAATTACTGGTGATGACCCTATCACAAAAAGGCGGGACATTAATTCACCATTTTCCATTGCTATGTAGTATGCACACTAAAATATATTATTTCCACACAAATGCTGATGCTACCATCTTTTCAGGACTTGGTTCTTCTTTTGTTAACATCTGGTCGAGATCCTGGCATAATACCACGCAACGCACACCCTCCTGAACCAGAAGGTTTCGATAGTAATGCAGATGTTGGTGCCGGTCAGACTCCTCAATTGCGGTTGCCACGGATTAAGGAGGTTGAGGTCAATGGTGTTGTTGTCAAGGTCAAGTATTGTGATACTTGCATGCTTTATAGGCCTCCTCGATGCTCACACTGCTCAATCTGTAATAACTGTGTAGAACGGTTTGATCATCACTGTCCATGGGTTGGCCAGTGTATTGGGCTGGTAAGTTGGATCTTTTGGAAATATTCTCTTTTTAATGAATTCTTCATTTTTCATTATTTTTTCTTCTGATTACATTTCAGTTCAAGACAATCTTGAATATTTGATATGTATGTTAATGCTTGGACAATTGTTATGCAGCGTAACTATCGCTTCTTCTTCATGTTTGTCTTCACAACTACGCTACTCTGTGTATATGTTTTTGCATTTTGCTGGATCTATATTAGAAAAATTAGGGAGGCAGAGGGAATAAGTATTTGGAAGGCAATGATCAAAACCCCAGCCTCCATAGTTTTAATAATTTACACCTTCATATCAATGTGGTTTGTTGGTGGCCTTACTGCCTTCCATTTATATCTGATTAGTACAAATCAGGTAAGATTTTTTTTAATCCACACGCTTTAAATTTTAATCTAGCTTTTCAAATGTATCTACAAATTACTTGATGTATGTTCTGTTGTTCTGGCAGACTACTTATGAGAACTTCAGATACCGATATGATCGACGAGCAAACCCATATAACAAAGGAGTGTTGAATAATTTCAAAGAGATATTCTGCATCAGCATAGCCCCCTCAAAGAACAAATTCAGGGCAATGGTGCCAAATGAACCGGCATTACCTGCTCGATCAGTGAGTGGAGGATATATGAACCAAAATTTGGGAAAATCTGGGGACGACATAGAAATGGGAAGGAAAGCAGTATGGGAGATGAATGCCGGAATGGATGAGTCAGATAGTCAATTAAACAATGATCGTGTGACTATAAAAGATGGCGAGTTATCTTCTGAAATTAGGACGACAGTAGATGAAGCAGTTGACCGTGTTGGAATTCATCCTAGGCGATCTAGCTGGGGAAGAAAAAGTGGAAGCTGGGAAATGTCTCCCGAAGTGTTAGCCTTGGCAGCCAGGGTTGGGGAGCAAAATCGTGCAGGTGAAGGTAACAGTAGTAGTACGCGAGATCAGTCTTAAGTAGCCGTTGCAGCAAATTGCCTGGCCAAAAGGGACATGAATATTTGATTTTATGGTAAAAAAAAAGTTTACCATTTTCACGTGGTAACTATACAACAAATGTATTGTATGTGCAGAATGGAGGGCTGTAGGTAAATGCTGTGTGTTTGTATTGTAAGTGTTGTTTTAGCCTTTTCTGCTTGTCAGAAGGAATTGTTTGGAGTGCTGTGAGTGTGAGCTTTGTCTTGCTTTGCTTGTTGTTGTTGTATTTATGCTTACCAATCAATTAGCCTTTGCTTCTTGGGAAGTTGCTGCTGCTGGATGCCATTGTTGTGGAGTATTGAGAGTCTATCATCATGGGTGAACTTTGTCAAATGAAATTATTATTGCCAACTTATCTCTGGTGCTTGAAATTTAGTTGGTGTGTTGGATAATAAACCTGTCAAGAACTTCGAAGTCTCATTATCTTTTCTTTTGTTCCTCTACCACATTAGCATTGTTGATATTCAAGAAGATTGTGTCTACCCTGTAGTAATGACACAGCCAATAGATTTAGGGTTCATTAATTAAATATAATAGCTCACTTAATTTTTTTTTTTCTTTTGGTTAAAAACAAGGTAATGTCTTGAAATCAAATATATGAAAAATTCAATTCTGGGATCTTTGTTTTAAAGGGATCATCTAAAATCAAAGGGATCGCTTCCCTACTACTTTTATAAAATTTGATGATGTAAATGCCAATTTTATTTTGTGAATTTGTTAAAAAAAATCATGATTCTCCCAAACATAAGATGAGATAAATCCAGACAGCCAATCAGGATGCGCCACGTGTTACTCTTATCCTCTCACCTCTTCTCTCTCTGCGTCACTGTTTGAGCCCACTTGCGCCTGTCGGCGCGTGCATGTCACGCACTCGCTGTGGCCAACAAAAATGCAACGCGTGGCACATGTTCCCCGACAGATTTCAACATTCAACATGTCGAATACTTTCATCTCCTCTTTCCTCCACATCATCTCTCAACCAACTTCAACTCTCCATTGCAACACCACCATGTGTTGAAATTGGCTTTCAACACCACCATTGTATGTGGTCTAAGAGTTAATTGTGGAGGACAAGAGGCGTTATGGATTATGCGTATCCTAAGCTCATGTTTGTTAGATAATTAAGGTTAAGATGGAGTAATAAAAAAATGTTAAATAATATTAACAACATACATTTTAACACATATTTTTCAACATGATTTTTTTAATTGACTAAAATCTAAATAAGTTTCACTGCATTTATATAAAACCCACATAATTTAATGAGACCAATATGCATTTTGCGAATAAAAACAACATATTGAAAAAATTGTATGTTTTTTTTTGGTACAATAAAAAAAAATTAGTAAATTAGTACTAGAAAAATAGTAATTATATAAATGGTTTTTGCTAGAAGACACCTTTTATGAAGATGTTTTTTAGCAAGTTATTCTACGAACATTTGTTAAAAGACACCAACTAATTTTTATGAAGGTGTCTTTTATTGAAATTATAACTAAAAACTGGAAATCACACTTTAAAGTGTAGTTGTTAAAAGACACTTTCATGGATGGCTTCTAGCAAAACCCTTATATAAAACTCATTCAAAAAGGAAAGTTAGTAAAATAGTACTAGAAATGAATTGACGTGACATGCTATGAAAAGTCTGCAAGAGTATTCATAAAAGGCTACACTATAGGTAGCTACATGCTCAACAAAAATAAAATAAAATACTACTATGCATCTATTTTTGTAAGGAAAAGGTTAAAGAGTGAGGGAGAACCGGAGAAGTACAAACTTTGGTTTAATCTGAAATTAAACACAACTCACTGAGAGAAAGATGCATCTCAGTCGTTTGCTTTAGGTGAAGGTTGAAAAGGACTTGTATGTTATGTTATATGTTATATTTGCTTGCTTTTAGTCCCACATCGCTTGGATCAGAAAATATTTCGACGTTTATATACTACAAGCGAACCAGAAGGCTTGTCCCTTCGGGGACATCCGATAAAATTGGAACGATACAGAGAAGATTAGCATGGCCCCTGCGCAAGGATGACACGCACAAATCGAGAAATGGTCCAAATTTTTTTGCCATTTTTTTTCTTCAAAATTTCTCTTTTCTGAGTTCATATAGGTTCTTCTTTCTGCATTTTGTTTTCCTTGAAATTGGAGGTGTCTTAGCAAAGTATTACAACATTTTTCCTTGTTTATTTTTACTTTTTGCTGATCCTAAATGTATAGTCTGATTTGATTTAAGATATATACAAAATTTTATTCTATCATTTTTATGCATAGTTTCATTCCAGATCTTTCATGGATGCTACAGCCTACATGCATTAGTATTAATAATATTAAAATGTTGTTAAGAACTTTGCTGATTCATATGGCTATATGAACAACTGTTTGGATTGGGAGTGAAGTTATACATAAAAATCATTTCATGTTTAATATACTGATTGGTGATTTCAGCCACTAAACATAGATGGAAATTCTCACTAAAATTATCAAATTAGAGACTATATGTAAATAAAAATTCTCATAGATGAAATATACTTTGTTAGACTAGAACCATATTTAATCTTTAAAACATTCATATCATAACTTTGTTGTGATCAAAAACACTTCTATTCTGTCACTGTCAGCACTTGGATGTTCCAGAAAAACGATTGTTGATCTAAATGCCGGAACCCTTGTTTATAGTCTATATTGATTTGGTTAAAATGAGGGTTGCCAAGTAATGAGCGACTATTATTCTTATGGTATTTTTTACTTCTGTTGGGAAATTGTACTTCGTATTTAGCTATTCATGGTGGTTAGTTAGGAATTTCATTTTATATCCAATGCTTTGTCTTGATTTATTATTGCAACTATTTGGTGGTAATCGTATCTTGGTCAATGTATCAAGCCTGTGTTTGTTAAAGAGCTAATATAATTATAGAAGATGAGTGTGTTGCTAACATAATTATGTATAGAATTACGGTGTTGGATCACCATATGCCCCATCTCATGGATTTGAGTTTTTGTTAACTGAAATGAAATGGTTAACTTGTGCAGACTCAGATGCAACTCAACTATTCTGCGTAACTCCATGGAAAGCTAGGAATCATGCTGTTTTCAATCACCAAACAGCTAACCCCATCGGGAGCCTATGACAGTTGAAGCGTTGGGATTCCTAATAGGAAAGGACTTAAAACTCCAAAGGGTCATTGTAAAATCGATGCAGCTGTGGTGGTAAACTGCATCAATTACAAAGGCGTAATAGCTGCCATGGAACTGGTAATTCAGGACCGCAGAGAGCTGGTGCACCAACTTGAAGATGTAATTAGAAGGTAATTCATATGTGAAAGATGAAGACTTTGTGAATGTGTAAGATTTTGTTTTAGTGGGATATTTAATCTTGTAACTTGCTTAAAAATTGAGTGGCGCACTAAGCAGTAAGACACAAATTGTGAGTGAATCATTATGAAAAATAGGAAAAGGGACACTCCAGCTTTAGTATAAATAGAGGATCACACTCTTGTATCCTCTGTGGGAAAGCAACATAAACCCTTCTCCTTAAGGCTTTGTTTGCGAGTTTGGAGGGGTAGGGAGGGGAAGACTTGGGAAAAAAGGAATGAGCAAGTGGAAGAAATAGAGGAAAATGGGAGATGAGGGCTTTGGGGGGTTAACTTTTCTTCACAATACAAAACCCTCCTCATTTGGAGGAACTAAAAAATTGTATTGGGGGAGGGTTTTGGGGGGTTTTGGAGGGTTAATAAGAATTATTCAAATTTAATCTATGTTGTTATAATATTTTTAAAATTAAAAATAAAGTAATCATATGCATTAATTTATCATTCTTTAAAAAACCACTCTTTTAATTTTTTTTGAAAGATTTCTCTATTTCTCCACATATTTTGCACCCGTTAAAGCCTTTCCTTTCCTTCCCCTTCAAACTCCCAAACAAAGCCTAAATATCTTCATGTACAACTAACATACTTTGGCTCTCTATATAGAAATCTTGCTGTCTAGAGACCATGCTTTCACGTCGTTAATTAAGTTATCCTGTCTGATGAATCTCTGAATTGCATCTTTCTCTTGAATTAAAGATTTGTGTGAAATCAGATGATATAAATTCACTGACCGCACGAATGTGTGGTTACTTGACAACAGGGAATTGATATCCGTTATAGCGACCAATAGGGTAATGAGCATAGTACAATTTGCTTTGTATTACAGTTAGTATATGATATGACAAACTTTGGTTCAATCTGAATTCTGAAATAAAACTCAACCCACTGAGAGGGAGATACATCTGAGTCACCTGCTTGCTTCAGGTGTAACTTGAGAAGGATGTGCATGTTACTATTATTATACTTTCTTTTTAGTCCCACATCGACTGAATCAGAAACTATTTCGGTGATTATATACAGCAAGCGAACTCTAAGGCTTCCCCCTTCGGGGACATCCGATAAAATTGGAATGATACAGAGAAGATTAGCATGGCCCCTGCGCAAGGATGACACGCACAAATCGAGAAATGGTCCAAATTTTTTTGCCATTTTCCTTCAAATTTTCTCTTTTCTGAGTTCAGATAAGTTTTTTCTTTCTACATTTTGTTTTTCCAGATTAGGTTTTTATATCACTTTTGAAATTGGGTGTGTCTTAGCAAAGTATTACAACTAACAGACTTTCACATTCCTAAAGATAAAAGGTTCATATAAGCCAAACCGTCATGACAGTACGGTGAACTGGTTCAGTATTTTCGTCAAACTTTCATGATTCCTGCGAATGTGTTTATGTCATTGCTGATATATGTATCTTCATTACTTATATATGAAGAAAAAAAAACAGAGCTGGTTTGGTTCAGAAACAAACTGTCAACGGTTCGGATTTGGTTTTGGTTCGATTCAAAAATAGTAAAACAGTTCACTTTACTGTTATGACAGTTTGGTTCCGAGCGAATCAATAATGGTTCGGTTTATCTTACATGGTTTGTAGCAGGAGATCATAACGTAGATTTTGACTAAAACACCTCTTTCATATTTGTATACTGTGTTCATTACATATTTTGTGTATAATCTGCAATTGGAGAAGAACTTCACTGTAGAATTTTACCTGCCATTATCATCAGAGTTGATACTACATGAATGGTCGGCCATGACTATGAAGAGGAAATTTGATACCATACTGGGGTAGAAATAGAATTGAATAAAAAGCTCATGTATTTTGTAGAAAAAATAATACAAGAATATCTAGCTGAATACTAACAATTGAGTAACCGAAACAATGTTACAGAATCGAATAAAACTTGTGTATTTTCATTGTAATTGGTTGGATTAAAGCTCTATTGGTGATTTTTTTTTCCTTTCAGTTTCTCTTTTGTTCTTGCATTGCTCTGTCAATTTATTGAGGGACCAAAAATTGTTGATCCTGTGGCTAACCTACTGACCTGTATTACAATTGTTAAAATTGCACTAATTTGATGTCTAAAATCTCTTTAGTTCTTTTCATAAGAAAAATAACCACCTTATAATTAGATACTAGCATGATACCCTAGTCTTCGTAGTTCACCATTGGCTCCAAAGGCCCCCATTAAAGCTCCATCATTTGTCAAATAACATGCAAAATTCACTACTAAGTTCACGGTGATAAGAATATAAATTATTTAAAGTAAATGTTTTC
>Ga0228711_1001445_pt1 | contig 34885 bp, 19 predicted proteins | sample MedpolnodulmetaG_2_FD_177996 | JGI IMG/M metagenome (GOLD analysis project Ga0228711, IMG submission 177996) | Root nodule microbial communities from Medicago polymorpha collected in Santa Monica, California, United States - brown nodules | ecosystem: Host-associated > Plants > Roots > Nodule... | reverse complement strand
CATCTTTCAAAAAAAAAAAAAAACTCTAACTTGCTCACAGTAGGAGACCTATTGAGGTCTCTCACCCTAGACATGGCCCGTCTAATCATATATATTTTTACCATTATATTCCTAACTCTGTCTCTTGTACCTTGTTGTTAGATAAGAGTTGGTTGACTGTGGTAGTTACTTTTCTTTTACAGCCTTCTGTTTGAAACTTGTCCCTTTTTGAGAAGAAAAAAAAAAGACACGTGGATTTTATTTGGTTAGGTGCTTTTTCTTGACCCAACAAATACATCTATTACAATAAGGTAAATGCAAATGAGTATTCTCATAACATTTTTTAAGGATTTTAAATAATAATTTCTTATTAAAATTTGTGTATTCGACGCGTTGAAAAATTTAATTTTTAAATTTAAAATTCTTAAAGAGTATCCGATGCACTTGTTAACATGACTGAATTCAATGCATGATTTGATATTATGTTAATTGAGCATATTTATATTCACATTTTTAGAAATTATTTTAATTCGTGGGATGTTACCATTCACATTTTGGTCAAAAAAATAAAGATGATTCCAAATTTGTTACGAAAAAAGATTCCAAAAATAAGAAATATGGCCATATTTTAAAAAGAAATTCCAAAATTAAAATGATACAAATATCTCGATAATTTAAAAGTTACTCTACACATATGATTTTTTTTTTTTTTAAGGATACACATATGATTATTGTTGTCGATTATTTGAAATAATAATATTATGTTGTTGTTGCAACAGAGGAGAACAATAATCGACAACAACATAATATTTTTTTTCTTTTGGTAGTGGTTGGAGTTTGAACCGCAGACCTTCCATATTTTATGCATTGTTCCAACCAACTGAGGTAAGCTCACGGGGACAACAACATAATATTATTATTTCAATTAAATGCTTAATTTCTTTTACTATTTACTCAATTAATTTATACACTTGATAAAAATAAAAATAAAGATAAAGATAATAGGCTTATATGTTCAAAATTTATTTTATTTTAAATTTGCTTAAAATTTATTTACATATAATGGGTAAATATCAACCGAGTCTAGATGAACCACCCTTTGATTGCCACATGTCACCAACTCATCATACTAGTTAAATACAGATATAGATTTAGGAATTTTTTTTAGGGGAATATGTAGATTTGGATGAATCATATATATGAATCATATTTTTTTTAGGGATATATGAATCATAATTAAAAGTATTATAAAAAAAAGGTAGTAGACTTTTTTTTCTTCATATATATCGAGGTTTTAAGTGATACATTGTATATTTCATAATATTGAAAAATGCAATGGATAATTTTTTTTAATCCAAATGGATAACTCCTAATAATTTCATTATAGGAAAAAGGTAAAGTGATCCATTGTATTTCACAAAAAATAACAAAATTTATTAAAAAAAAACCTTAAATGACTATTAAAAAATTGAAGCTAGTAGAATTATTTGCCTATATATCAAGGTTCTAAGACAAAGAAAAACTATTGAATATAACAAAAAACAAGTTTGAAATATGGAGGGTATTATCAAGTGCAATGCCAACTATGTTCCTCTCACTCCAATAAGCTTTTTGGAGCGTTCAGCCATTGTTTACAGTGACAAAGTCTCTATCATCTACGGTGATGTGACTTACACGTGGTCTCAGACTCATCAACGATGCATCAAACTTGCTTCTTCAATTTCTCAACTTGGTGTTTCTTCTAATGATGTGGTTTGTTTTTCATATCCATTTTCTTACATTTTTTCTTTGTCAATATTCATCAATGTTTAATTTGTAATTGACTATGATGTAGCTGCATGGGTAGCAATTGAATCAAATTATTTATCATTCATTTTAACTAAAAATTCATCAACTTATCCATCATGCAATAAACTTGTTAATAGATTGGATTTAATTCATCTATTTAACAATAAACATCCTTTAAAAAAATTATTTTATTTAAAAATTAATTTTGTTAATAAATGGATTGAATTTTTTAAAAGAAATTCACTAAACTAATGGATTGTTTTCATCCATCAATTCCAATTCATCTAACCTCTCAATTTTGCCACATGTAGCTATGTATTAAATTGTATCCTAGTCATCTCTATTGGATTTAAATTTATTTATGAAATTATTATAATTATAATTTGGTCTGAAATTCCTTGTTGATGATTTGTGTTTGTTGTGAATTTGCACTTATTTGGGCAGGTTGCTGTGCTTGCTCATAATATTCCAGCCACATATGAGCTACAATTTGCTGTTCCAATGTCAGGAGCTGTTCTCTGCACCCTCAATACTCATCAAGATTCATCAATGATTTCATTGCTATTAAATCATTGTGATGCCAAAATTCTTTTTGTTGATCATCAATTACTTGATATTGCCAAGGGAGCAATTGAAATCCTTTCAAAATCAACAACCAAGCTTCCAATCTTGGTCTTAATTTTGGACTCTGATGAGAACACTTCTGTCTCATCCAACACATTGATCTATGAGAATCTTATAGCTGAAGGGAAACTTGATTTTGAGGTGAGGAGACCAAAGGATGAATGTGATACAATTTCAATCAGTTACACTTCTGGAACCACATCAACTTCTAAGGGTGTAATCTTTAGCCATAGAGGTGCTTATCTTAATTCTTTGGCTACAATTATTATTAATGAAATGAAATCCACATCGGTGTATTTATGGTGTGTTCCCATGTATCATTGCAATGGATGGTGTGTCCCTTGGAGTATTGCTGCTCAAGGTGGTACAAATGTTTGCCTAAGAAATGTAACTGATAAAGATATATTTGACAATATCTTTAAGCACAATGTAACTCACATGGGAGGAGCACCAGCACTTCTGAACATGTTAATAAATTCACCAATTAGGAAGCCGCTTACCGGGAAGGTGGTAGTGATGAGTGGCGGTGCTCCACCGCCACCAGATATTTTTTCTAGTGCGAAAGAACTGGGATTTGATGTAACTCATGCATATGGTATGACTGAAACTTATGGTCCTGCTTCAATTTGCACATGGAAGCCAGAATGGGCTAGTCTGCCTCCAGACGCGCAGGCGAAAATGAGGGTACGTCAAGGAGTACAACATCTTGGAATGGAAGAACTTGATATAAAAGATCCTGTCACAATGAAGAGTGTACCGGCTGATGCAAAAACCATTGGCGAGGTGATGTTTAGGGGAAACAATGTGATGAATGGATATCTCAAGGATTTGAAAGCAACACAAGATGCATTTGAAGGTGGATGGTTTAGGACAGGTGACATGGGAGTAAAGCATGCTGATGGTTACATAGAAGTTACTGATCGCGCAACGGATGTTATCATATCCGGGGGTGAAAACATTAGCACAATTCAGTTGGAGGGTGTGATTTTTAGCCATCCAGCAGTTTTTGAGGCTGCTGTGGTTGGAAGACCAGATGAATATTGGGGAGAGACACCTTGTGCATTTGTGAAACTGAAGGAAGGGTACAATGCTACAGAAGAGGAGATAATACAATTTTGTCAGAAACATTTGCCTAGTTTTATGGCTCCTCAAACTGTTGTGTTTGGTGATCTACCAAAGACATCAACTGGAAAGACACAGAAATATGTTCTGAGAGGGAAGGCAAAGGCTATGGGAAGCTAGTATAAGAAGAAAACATTAGCTGATTGTAATGTATTTCTAGGAAAGTAATGTAAAATAAATTTGAATAAATAATATTCTTTAATGTTATGTGATTTCATGTTACTAGGTACTTTCAATTATTATATGAACAATTGTAAAAATGTGTACTTGAGCATGTGAATTTGCTTAGCATGAAGAAAACATCAAATGAATTATACTTTGATCTTCTTTTCTTTTTTCTAGTGGGAGTTCAACGTCTAGATTTTTAAACAACTGTTATCTTATAGTTATAGCCTTGCTAAACATATTTTTTAGGGAGGAAGAAAGAACTTTGATTGTGAGTTGTGACTAAACACTTGAGTAGAAATTATTCTCATATTATACTCAATAAGTTAAATTTGTAAAAAAATTTCAAATCGTTCATTGGAGAGCCTATGTCCAAGTTAGGATGCGTTTTTTTGAATGGTTTGAATGATGGGTGAAAATGAAGAGTACAAACTCCTCCGACTCAGATTCCCTGCAATCAAATAATCCTAAATTCACACAATTGAATAATGAAGGGTGCAATTTTATCCGACTCATATTTGATGGGGTAAATCCGCAAGTGCACGGTTTACCGAAGTAATAAAAAGAGAGTATTGTTCCAACAGAGAGTTGTTTAATTTAATTAACTTTTATGAATGTTTAGAAGAAAGTATAGTTGAAAAGTTGGGATTTTTAGCGGTTGAAAATAATAATAAAAAGGCACCTTGAGATTATTGGTTCATCTTGATGACAAACCCTTCACAAACCAATCTCTAAACCTAGAACTTTATGTTGGACCCACTTTCTAAAGACAAGTTTCTCTTAAGCCAATCTCCTTTCGATTTCAGTGAGTGTGTTTCTCTAGCAACTACGCCTATTCTCATGGTTGATTGCTATTGGAATCCTTGAAGAACGAAACTTTATTTGTCTTAAGGTTTGCTAGACTATTCTCATGTTTCACAATCTTGTCTAATTTCACTTGTTTCAATATCAAAACTTCTTCTTTCGATGCTTCACTTTGATATTTGTGATGATGAATTAACAAGTACTAACCCTTCGTTGTCGCATTATGAGTTTGATACTTGTTAATTCATTATAAAAACGATGAAATTAGATTAGAAAGTAGATTTACATAAAATTAGGGTTCGAGGCTTGGTTTGATTAGGATTATGAAATTAGACTCATCCAACAATCCCAAGACAAGAAGAGTCTACTCACTCATGTTCATCGTAGACATAGAAGAGAAAAAGGAGAAGAACATGAAATAAAATAATAAAAAGAAGAACTTTTATTAAGAGAAAACAATTGTCACTATTGAATTCCAAGAACAAAAGATGATTGTACAAGAATGATGGTTGCTCTATTTATAGTCTAACAATGACTTAAGCCCTAAGAAATAAATCACTAAAGTGTTGCACAAGAAACCACGGGCTTTAGGTCAAAATTAAACTAATAGGCAGCTTGTCCGGGAAGCCAAAAGCAGCAAAAGGTGACTCTGGGGTGGTGACACGGCCGTGTGGCTGGTGACACGGGTCGTGTCAAGCTTCTGACTTGGGGGCTTTAAATTTTTGCATTAAATCTTCGTATTTCTAGCCCGAATCAGCTCCGAATCTTCTTTCTTTTGCTCCAAGACTAAATCTTTATAATATTCGTTCCTGAAATTAAATAACTTGTAATTGAAGTAAAATAGCTCTAAAAAGGAAATAAAAACATATTAAATCTAAATAAAATAAACTCAAATAATATATTAAAAACGCTAATTTATTGACTCATCAATATTCCCCCGCGTCACAGAATCCTAAATTGACATGGTCGAAGAAATATGAGTCATAGAATGGAAATCAAATGACTCCCAATTAAAATAAAATATCGAGATGTAGACCTTTTAATTTTTTTTAATGGCCAAGATAACTTCTGATAGCAGAAAATTCGTTCATTTCCAAATTTCTCCAGCAAAGTTATTCTATATATTTTGGCTACACTCTCATGCAGTAGATGCACATATGCAATGATTGCAATTACATTCAAGTACGTACTTATTAGAAATACTACTCTGATCGGCATGTCATGTAAGAACCTTTTGAACCATTACCCATCATTCCTAGAGATACTGCTGGACAAAGATGAAGTTGTTCTTGATGCATCAATTTATTACCGTGAGTGTTAGTGAGATGTTTAATTTTGTTTTAAAAAATTACTCATCAACCGATGCTAAATCTTACCGTGCACACTGTGAATAAAAATGCATGGTTGCGGTATAGACTAAACTTAGCGTCAGTCCAAACCGATGGTGATAGGTAATTTGTTGTTGGTTATTTTGGCGGTTGATTGTAACAGACGTTAAATGTCATAACACTGTCAATTTGTACGTCGTTTTTTCAATCGCAACTAAATATCATAACACCGTTAATTTGTATGTCGCTAAATGACATTTAGGTTTGTTTTAGTTCATTTCATGTACCGGTTAGCTTGCACGGACCTACAATTTGTTCATCGGATAATTTATATTGTTGTTCCTTTTTAACATGGTCACTTTCTGATTCTAGTCTATTGTTTTATTTAGATTATTTCATGTAATTTAAGATTCTCAATTGTTTTAATAACTGATGTCATCTTTGCATTCAAGTTAGATGATGTGGCATGCTGACATGACATGCCACGTTGTATTCTCATGTACACTAAATTGTCGTGCAATCAGTATCGCGTGAGTATCCATCGTGTTAACATTGTCACCTGCCAAAGACTAAAACGAAACTAAACATAATTACAAAGATCAAAAACAAGAAAGTTCTAAATTACATCGACCAAAAACATAAATTGTCCTGAACGTTGATGGCAATAATCCAGGTAGAGTTAGCCTTGGAGGCCTCATTTGGATTATTGATGGGGATTGGAATTTTGGCTTCTCTGGCTTTATTCGTATTAATGATAATTAACCTTCCTAGATATCCAAAATAATTTAATAAATATATTGTAATAAACATGTTGGTAGCAGCCAACAGGGAGGGACCACATGACATCCACGCAATATGGGGGAAAATACACGATCATATCATATCATATCATCCCGTGAAACTATACGGTTCTATCTATTAATCAATCAATCTTTCCATCGTGTTTCTTTCAGACAAAAGATCAAACACTTAGAAGGTGACTATGGAAGGTACTATCCAATGCAACGCTAACTACGTTCCTCTCACTCCAATCAGCTTTTTGGAACGTTCCTCCATTGTTTACAGTAACAAAGTCTCCATCATCTACAACGATGTCACCTACTCATGGTCTCAGACTCATCAACGATGCATCAAACTCGCTTCTTCCATTTCTCAACTCGGTGTTTCTCCTCGTGATGTGGTTTGTTCCTTTTTCTAAGAAATTCAAATTCGACATACACAGTTTAATTCTCCTTTAAATCTATAATCTAGTGATTTTTCAATTGGATTTGATTTTTTGTATTGTACTAGACTGTTGTTTTTCTGTTAATTTTGGGCCATGCAGCACAGACTCTTTTGATCAAAGGCGTGTCCAGACATGTGTCTGTCTGACCTAGACACATGTGATGCTTATGTTATTTTTTCAAATAATTATTGGTGTTGACATGTCACTGTTTAGTGTCTGTGTCTGAGTTTGTGCTTTATAATTTCAGCTACTTAAAATTTTGCATGGAACATGTAAATATGATTGTAATTTTTGATTTTAGAGGAAATATGATTATAAGTTGGTTTGTAATTTCTTGTTGATGATTTGTGCTTGTTGCAAATTTGCACTTATTTGTGTAGGTTGCTGTGTTGGCTCCTAATATTCCAGCAATGTATGAGTTACATTTTGGTGTTCCAATGTCAGGGGCTGTTCTATGTACCTTGAATACTCGTCATGATTCATCGATGGTTTCGTTGTTGTTAAAGCATTCCGATGCGAAAATCCTTTTTGTTGATCATGAATTACTTAATATTGCTAAGGGAGCACTTGAAATTTTGTCTAAATCAACCACCAAGCTTCCACTTTTGGTCTTAATTTTGGAGGGTGATGCTCATCCATCAGTCTCTCCCGGAACATTGATCTATGAGAATCTTATATCAGAAGGAAAACTTGATTTTGAGGTGAAAAGACCAAAAGATGAATGGGATCCAATTTCGTTGAATTACACTTCTGGAACAACATCAAGTCCTAAAGGTGTAGTATATAGCCATAGAGGTGCTTATCTCAATTCTTTGGCTACAATTCTTCTCAATGAGATGAAGTCTATGCCAGTGTATTTATGGTGTGTTCCCATGTTTCATTGCAATGGATGGTGTCTTCCTTGGAGTATTGCTGCTCAAGGTGGCACAAATGTTTGCCAAAGAAATGTAACTGCTAAAGGGATATTTGACAATATTTTTAAGCACAAAGTAACACACACGGGGGGTGCACCAACAGTTCTGAACTCGTTGATAAATGCACCACCTGATATCAGAAAGCCACTTCCGGGGAAGGTGGTAGTGATGACAGGTGGTGCTCCACCGCCACCGGACGTATTTTTTAGGATGGAAGAACTAGGATTTGATTTAGTTCATTCATATGGTTTGACAGAAACTTATGGTCCTGGTTCAATTTGCACATGGAAACCAGAATGGAGTAGCCTGTCTCGAGAGGAGCAGGCGAAAAAGAAGTCACATCAAGGAGTACAACATATTGGACTGGAAGGACTTGACATAAAAGATCCTGTCACAATGAAGAGTGTACCGGCTGATGCAAAAACCATGGGTGAGGTGATGTTTAGGGGAAACACTGTGATGAATGGATATCTAAAGAATTTAAAAGCAACACAAGAGTCTTTTAAAGGTGGATGGTTTAGGACCGGTGACTTGGGAGTAAAGCATTCTGACGGTTACATAGAACTTAAGGATCGGTCGAAGGATATTATCATATCTGGAGGAGAAAACATTAGCACAATTGAGTTGGAAGGTGTTCTTTATAGTCATCCAGCAGTTGTTGAGGCTGCTGTTGTTGGCAGACCTGATGAGTATTGGGGAGAGACACCTTGTGCGTTTGTAAAGTTGAAGGAAGGGCACAAAGCTACGGAAGAAGAGATAATACAATTCTGTCAAAAGCGTTTGCCTCGTTTTATGGCTCCAAAAACTGTTGTGTTTGCTGATCTGCCAAAGACATCAACTGGCAAGACACAAAAATATGTTTTGAAGGAGAAGGCAAAGGCTATGGGAAGCTTGTCTAAGAAAAAGAACACAAGCCGATTGTAATACGTTTCTAGAAAAAATAAAATTGAATGTAATAATATTCTTCAATGTTATATTGTAATTTCAAGTTAGTACTTTTGATATGTATTTGTTTCTTTGCTTGAAGAAAGCTTCAATTGGACTAACTTGGTCTTGTTTCTTTTTTCGAGTGAGTTTAACGAGTAAATTTATAAACAAACTGTTATTCTGCTATAGCCCCTGCTAAAAAGAAATGGACTAGACTGCTAAATTGATCGATCTTTCCAAACATAATATCATCTCCTTAATCTTTCAATTTTTTTCATAAACAACTATTGAGTTCATAATTTTCTATATGAAATAGCAACATCTCATCTTTTAGAAGACTTTTACTTAGATGGACAGGTTTCCATGCAAAGTAACATCTCAAAATTAATTGTGCTTTTCATGCAGAAATTATTATCATAACAGATCCAATTAAACTAAGTTGGTGAGGATATTTTTGATTGATCTATCAGAGAGCCAATTTCCTCATTAGGATGAGTTTTTTGAGTTGTCTGAAAGAGGAATGAAAATGAAAGGTACAAATTTGTCCACCAGAAGTTATTATATTTTGGCTAGGTTGTCAAGGAGTGGACCCGCATGTGTAAGAGATTATGATTACATTCAATTCAAATGCTATTATTTATTGGTGTATATGATTATAAAAGAATGTTAACATCTTATGAGACAATGATGAGTTAAGAATGGTAAGTTGAATGTTTTTTATTTAAAACATGAAAATGACAATGACAGGTCTCTGTAAATGGTAAATTGACATGGTACGAATGGTAAGTTTTAGTTTGGTCCTTTTCTTTCTATATTGGAGCTTTCCTGAGACAGTAGACGGAAGTTAAGGCACGGTACGAAGTGAACTTCATTGGGATTTTTTCCCCTCTGACAATAATAATAATAGGTCTCTCTTAACTCAGAAAATGAAATGTGTACATACATTCCAATTGCAAAATATAAGTCAATTTGCCATTTACATGTGTATCACACACTCAACACAAAAATGGTATAGAAGTGTGAAATAGTCCTTTTTTTCCTTCATTTTTCTTGCTTACATTTCCACACAAAAACACTAACCACTTGTTTTAACTTGTAAACCACTAAAGTATACATCTACATCTAAATATAATATACCACCACATTTTAACACATATGCAGGGTGTGTGAGTGTCGTAAATTTCGGGTTTTGATTCGTGTTGACATTTTTTTTTTTCTACAGATAATCATCAATGGAGACGTTCAAATCCTCATGTTGTTGACTAAAAACTTGAGTAACTCCTTGATCATCACCCAAACCATCCCACCAAAACACATCATCAGCAACAACATTGTCCATGTGATTCATTTCTGGCAAAGTTGTTGCTTGACTTGCAATGTTTCGCGCATCAACATCCATAGCAACATCAGAAGCAACCTTTTGAACAGACCTGGGAGACATCAAATTATCTCTTTGTTGAATACAATAAGAAGACAAAATCTCAGGAAAGTTGAGTTTGTCCAAAGTAGAAGGTCTCTTTAAACAATAAAAAGCTACGTCGTGTGCTACTGCAGCAGCTTCCGGTGTAGCATAAGTTCCCAACCATAAACGTTCTTGACTTCCCGGAACACGAATCTCTGATACCCATTTTCCCCACTTTCTACGCCTAACTCCCTTAAATTTCTTGTTGTTGTCATCACTTGTGCTTGTTGTTGAAGTAGACCAATTCATCTGCAATGTATAATTGTACAAGAAAGCAAGAAAAACTTTATGGATATTTGTTATGGTTGAACGTGGATGTAGATTGTGAGAGAAGAGGTTGAAGTGGTGTGCTTTATATAGGTTGAAGATTTACATAGTCAAAGGGGTTTTAGGCTAGCCAATTAGGTGGAGGGGTGGACCATTAAAATAAAGTCAAAATTTTCAATGGTCAAAGTAAATATAAATGGTTTTTATTAAATGGAGAATAATGGGTTTATGATTCACGAACTTGTATAAAAAAGAGTCACCTCTTTATCCTCGTCTACAAGCAACAAAAAAAACTTTACGCTTGACAAAAAAAAAAAGAACTTTACACCCTTTAAAAAAACTTAATATGATTGCTCAATTAATGAGGACAATACAATAATATTATATGAAAAGTTGGAGTTCGAACCCAGTTAAAAGTGAATTTCTAATTAAAGGGTATTCGTAGAATTATAACATTAAATAACATAAAAATAGTTAGCATTTGTTTATATAAAAAAAACATTTTTATATATTTAAGATCATAAATAAAACATTTTTATTATTTATAATTGACATTTTCATTTTTAGGACAACGTTAGTTACATAAAAAAAATTATGTTGAAATTCTATTTTTACCTTTTCTATCTTAAACCCTTATGACACAAATGAACGTATCTAAAAATATATACTTATGAAAGGATTATTATCTCTTTTTGTTAATATAGTCTTTTTAAATTTTATATGGTCAAACAGATTGTTATTATGTGACAGAAAAAATTGATAAGAAGATTGTAGTAGTAGTCTTGACAAAATATTGGGTAGATGGTATTAATGAAGATCGAGTTACACATTAAACTAATTAAATAATGTGTTACAAGTTGGAAGAGGAAATAAATGAGTAGGGACCAACTCAACTCAACTTAGTTCAAGTGATTACCAATTCCATGTCAGCCTGTCAGGTCATAGTACATGTATCTTTGGTCCATCCATCCATCCATCCATCCCAACTTGATTGAAAATTGGTAACCATGAGAAGAAAGAAGTAATGACTATGACTAATGATTTTCTTTCTTTTCAAAACGTGGCTATGAAAGAACTATTTCCATTCCGGTGCTTATTAGGTTTGTAATCCCACGCGCAATCCTAGATCGTGATGGTTACACCCGTTGAAATGAAGTCGTGGATAATTAATACGACGGATCTCAACCACAACTTGCAGATGTTGTTGTTTAAATGTGTCGGTGTGATAGTATCGCGCGTGGGTATACATATATTATAATATGTCACGAGTGACGCAATAAACTAAAGTTACTTATTTTAGATTTTTTTATGTGAATGCAATGCAACCACAAAGACAAAAAAAACTCATTTATTTTTATTGAAGATTCGTAAATTGAGGTGTATTGATACTTTCACTTTTTAAATCTATAAAATAAAATATTATTTGTTGGCATTTTTTTTAGGGAATATTTGCTGGCATTTATATTTTTAAAAATATTATTTGTAATTTAATTTTTTTTAGGAGTTGTAGTTGTACTTTATAATTAATAATTAATACTACCTATGTCCTTGAATATAGGACTCAATTGTGAAAAACACAGAAATTAAGAAAGTTAATTATTGTATTAATTTCGTTGACAATTGCTATTGTTTTTAAAAAAAAGACTATAAAAAAATATAAAGTAAACAAAAACAAAAAATTGTAAAAAGCGAAAGTATTTTGAAGGGGTAAAAAAAAGTTTTTTTTATTAAGTAATATAGTCATAAAAAAATTCAAAAAATGAAAAATATAAAATTCAAACTCCAATATTTTTATTATATAAAGTAATATCTCAACCAGCTAAGTTAAGTTTATAACGATCAAAAACAAAAGTTAATAGTACCACATGGAGAATGAAAATATATTTAACCCCTTTTTATTCATCTTTTTCAAAAGAAGAATAAATCATTTTATGTTAGCGTACTCACAGTTTTATTGTTGGTTTGAATTTTTCATATACCGTACTCAACACTTTTTCTCTAGTATATATTATGGGATGACTTTAGGTTAAAACACGCACGTGCTGCCATTAATTAGAACATGATACATTTTACAATGGATATATCAGTTAACAAAAGCTTCTTTAGATTTTTTTATAAATTAAATACATTGATTTTTTTGGATAAAACTAAATTAATTTATTTCTTTGTTGACGCATATATATTTTTTTTTTTGTGGAATTAAGAAGTTAAAGATGCTGAGATGATGTATAAGTCCAAGACTTGTTAGATTTTAGGGTTCTAAAAATCGATGACCCATACATCTCTTATCTCTTATTTATTACAAGGAGTGGAGGTTGTATACATCTAATTGTTTCAACGAAAATGTGTCAAAATTATAAGAATGTAGTGGAATGTATTTTCTTATTAATTAGTTTATTCATAAAAAAAATTTCAAATATCGACCTATATCTAAATAAATTATTTATAAGAGGCTTAAAGAAAGGGATTTAATGATCTCCGAATGTAATATAATCGGAAGCTTTTGCTTCTTCTTTTCTTTAACCGAAAAAGTTTAGGGTAATTGTATTATGAGATCCCGTAGGGTTAGGATAGACCTTAACTCAATTTGAATATACAATATAACAAATCTTTTTAACAACTGAACCAACTCTAAATTTTGCTTTCAAATGTGTTTCTACTCTTATCGTTATTACTATTTTTCTGTCCAAAACAAAAAAAAATCTATTTGACTCATTTTAAATCAAAGACTCTAAATCAACTTGTGTTACCATAATGCCAATGACATGCACATTTAAAGAGATTTCAGAGTTAACCGAAGATCGAAATCCTAACTTGTAGACATGTATCCCCTCTGATCAATATATAAGCAAAATATTTATTTTCAATTTATTATTGAATAATTAATGTATTTAAACTATATTATAAGTTAGATACATCAATTATTCAATAAATGTGAAAAATATGTTTATATGTATTTGTATCATACTAACGTAGATCCGCGAAGATTGTGATATCGTAACTTCCTAAGCTTGTTTTCATTGAAATGGTTAAAAAGAGTTTTGTCAAAAGAAAATATTGGGTAAAAAAATGTAGGCAAATTGGGTGTTGTGTCACTTCCATCTTAACTTTCAAGAGTTGAGACTCATGCTTCCTCCCACTTGAGAGTGGTTGACGAGTTCAGTTTAGACTTCAAAGTTGATCATGGGAGCCAACAAACTGATATTAAATATGTAAAGTGTGAACTTGGATAGGACCCCAAAAAGTGAAAATTTGTCTTCTTCTGCCTGTTTGTTTTCACATTTGTTTTAAGACAAAGAAACCAACCAGGCAACCAGAAAGTACGAGTAAGAATGGTGTTCAAAACAAGTGGAAGGACATTTTGTTGCTCATTAATTGCCTGGTTTTATCGAGTCCAACCCGTGACTTTGAACCTAAAGATAAGGGAGACCCCTCCTTATGGCTTATCCTTTTTGGAGGTCAAAGTGTCAAACTTTATTTGGACGGTTGATTTGATAGGAGTCATGGAACCAACCGAAAAAATTGACAAGTTTATAATTCAAGCGGATGAATAACACAATTCAGTTCCATTTTTACATTGTTGTGTTTGGTTCGATAATAGGAGACATATTTTAATTATTAAGAGAAACTAAAAAATACTTTGATTTAAAAAAAAATTTAGGGTCCTTCTAAAATGGACATCAAAAAGAGGTGCAAAAACATACCTTAGAGCATCAACAATGTAGAAGCTCATTTTTGTTTTAAGTAATTAAATGGGTTTTACATATACACACATATATATATATAACTTATTTATAATTTTTTATTAATAGTAATTGATATGTTCTCAACCCCTTGTCAAAAATTTTATTAAATGAGTTTTACTAACATACCGTCTATCTATAACTCTCATACATTTCAATATTCTAATACTAAAAAGTGTGGGTAGAGAGAAACATCTCATCTATCTATATATATAAATCCTACTAAGTCTCCTACGCTAAACTCTAATTTTTTCTAAACCCCATATTTCCCTGTAAATCCTGCTGTGAATCGAACCAGGTACCTCATGCTTTCATTTAACAATTATTACCACCAAGACACTAATGATTTTGACGACATGTGATTGCCTCAATGTTACGCATTCAACACAAATCTTGGGTCATATTTCTTACAATCTCACCATCCCTAAATTATTTCTCATCATCATACAATTGAACCTAATAACCATAACCCCGCCTTTTTGGCGGGCCTGATTAATTTTTATGGAAAATAAGTTCTGCAAGGAATTGAATCAAGTAGCACATGAAAAGTTCATTTTTTTAAAGTCGCTAACGTCATTGCAATTTTTTTTATAGCAGTTCCTTTTCATTATTAGTTTTTCTTTCAATTACCACGTAACAGTTCCTTTTTATTATTATTTTTTCTTTCGGTTACCACATAACCGTTCCTTTTTATAATTATTTTGTCATTTCGATTACAACATAGCAATTTCTTTTCCTTTTCTTTTTTATAGATTTAACAACCTTTGTGGTTATGACCAATTTTTTGGTGCAAATTTTTGTATGTATTTGTTCTTTTGATTTGTCTTTTTTATTGCAGTCCATCTTTTATTTTTTTTGCTTTTTGAGTTAGTATGTTAACATAATACCGAATATAACTTTAAAAGTAAGAATATAGTCAATTTCATAGTTATATATGAAGTTCTACAAAACCCGTGCAAGCATAGCTTAATTTCTTTTCAGTATCTATTTCACTTCCAATTAATTTAACATTCAAGGAAGAGTTTTCAATGGGAATCAAGGTTGCAATGACCATTAATAAAAGTCAAGTACAATCATTTAAACATATCAGAGTATATCTTCCAACAACAATATTCTCATATGGTAAATTATATGTTGCAATTTCAAGAGTGAGCTCAAGAAAATGTTTGAAGATATTGATAACCAATGAAGATGGTGAAGATGATATCATTGCATCAAATGTGGTTTGCAGAATATTTTTTAGAAATGTGTAATAATTTGTATCTACTTTTAGATTTTAAATGTTTTTTTGTTGTTTATGTTTCTCACCGACTATAGGTTCAATATAAACAACAACATTAACATTTTCATGAATAGTGAATCACGACATTAACATTTTTATGAATAGTGAATCACGACATTAACATCTAGTTGTTGTGGTGTTGGATTTGGATTTGTTGTGGGCGAGTTGACTCAGTGAGTTGGACGAGTTGGTTGATATCTTTAGAGAAGCATAGCGGCTGTTGTTATGTCTAGTTGTTGTGGTTTTGGATTTTAAAAAAAATTGTTGTTTCGGTAAATTAAAGTGATTTTTTTTAGTGAACAAATTGGTTGTTGATTGAGTTATGAAATTGATTATGTTTATAGATTTGATGATGATAATTTTTTTTTCTGGGTTGGTGTGTTGTTGATGATGAAGATCATGAAAAAGATGAAGGAAGAAGAAGGAAGAAGATGAATAATATAAATCCTAACAGTTTTTTGAATTTTTTTAACAGAAGGGACCAAAACAGGTAACAGAGATAAAGATAAAGTACTCAAACAATCTTTTTTTTAGTTAAGGGACCAAAGTGATACCAAATAAATAGTTAAGGGACCAAAAGCGCATTTAAGCCTAAATTTTAATAAAATATCACATCGTTTCCCCCCAATTTTTTTATTACAAAATTCACTATTTTACTAAAAAAATTTGCAAGGATCCATTTTTAGAATTTTTTTTGAAAGTCCAATATTACAAACCCCATATTTACGATCATATTAACTAAAACAATATTTAAATCTAAATTTTATAGAATATTCTTCCAATTTAGAGGGGGGAAACTAAAAATTGAGTCAGAAAAGTTCTGGACTACATTTTCATGTGGTATATTGAAGTTAAGAAATATTGAAACAAGGATGGAGATGGTCGGTTGTGACGTGGGGTTGGTATGTATTTGAGTTGAAGATGAATAAGAAGATGAGCTAATATTGTTATGATAGAAGGCAACATTCACAAAGTACTGGAATGAGAGGGAGTGGGACAAACAACATCTGGATGGGCAGGGGGTTCAAGCAAGACCTCAGGATGATGGTGTCTAGACTTGTTGGTCAGCTGCAGGAGTAAGCAAGTTAAATGATAGTGAAGTTAAGTTTCCAGCTGCAAACATTTTGAAAGGATAGCATGGCCTGGGCGTTTGTATGTTGGTTGTTTAAGTGCATGTTTGGATTGACGTATTAGAATACTGACATAAACACTTGAGATTGTTTGAAAGAGCTTGTGAAAACAACTTATAATATGTTTACAAGTTATTTTCAGCTTATTTCCTAAAATCTTCAAGATAGTTCATGAAAACAACTTATAGTTTATATATGAACATGGTTTAACTTTAATTTATTTCTTATCATAGAAATAGCTTATGCATGATAACTTTTTAATTATGTGGTTTATCTAAACAAGAGATATAAGGTGCTGGGATTTAAAGATGTAATTTTAATGAGTATAGGACACGTATAAGTAAGATATTAGTTTGAATAGGACACGTATAGGTAAGATTTTAGTTTCCACCTGAAACTTTGATGTAAGTAATAGCTTTGTGCTTTTTCAAAAAAAAAACTTTAAACTTAATAAATATTCTTCAATTTTTCCACCAAAAAAAAAAATCTTCAATTTATTTTATATATCCACCTAAAATTAATTGCATTTACAAAAAATAAACAAACATCAGATCTTTTAAAAATAATGATTGTAAAAAAAAGACATACTTTCCTGGAAATTAATTTTACAACCTGTCACCAAAGATATGTGCATCCAAACATGTTTGCTAACTTAACAAACAAACACTTAATGCAAGATTTCTTTGGAGCTCATAATTAACAAGCCATTTATAAAATGTGAATGTGAACTATAAAAATTGGGTATAGTATACAGAAAGAACATGCACAAAAAATACAAGATTGTATATTGGCCAGAAACTAAACTCATCATGTACTTACACTACTAGATAGATACAAGGCATACCAAAAGGAAATGTGATTTGATTACTGATAGCACATACTGTGATTTCATATCATAAAATCAGCAGCACTCTTGCCAATGCTTCCAAACGCAATTTGGAGACGCGAAACTCTTTGCTACTTATCAGTTCACCGGCATTGGAAAGAATGCTACCGCAATCCAAACATGGCCAATGTCTAATTAAGAGCATTAGACGCAGAATATATGAAGTCCAAGAAACCTGTTCCCTTCAAAAGACCCTTACCTGTTAAAAGCTCAAAATCCAACAACAGAAGAAATCCAATAACAGCTGCTTTGCCGTTGATTATTTCGTTCTTCCTATTGAAACCAAATCCCAGTTGACTCTCATCAACCACCATTCTAACCTAAACAGACATAGAAAAAGCATCAGATTCAGAATGCAAATGTATGGATCCAAAAATAATTGATCATAATGTTAATCTTGTTGTTACCTCATCAACATTGACATCGGTTGCTGTTATACCGGGCTGAGCCTTCCCGCTAAAGAGAATTTCAGTAGCAGCATCAGATTTGAAACCTCCGGTGATGCTGATATAAATATTTTGTTCGTCTGTTTTGACAGGATATACAAAGAGTTTCCTCAAAGCAGGTGTTAGAACTCTCAGAACAGGATTGTTTGGATACCATTCCTTGATCTCTCCTGTTCTTAGATCAAATGTGCTGTCAGTTGTTGGGCAAACTATACAACCATCCTGCATAGAGAAAACAAAACAATTGGAAAAGATCAACTCATTTTCAGTCAAGCTAGATTAATTAATAACTTTGCAAGGGTGGATTTCCTAGAACACATAAAAATTCTACTAATCAAAAGTTTGTCAGCACGAATGATACAAATTGATGGCGCTATTTCCCAATCATGCATTGCACACAATGTATACAAAAAAGGCCTTTGTTGTCAGAATCCCGATCAGAATCCTGAAAACCCACGATTTTGCGATTACACTCACCCCTCTTGATCCTGATCGTAATAGAATCCTTAGTTGAGTAAAATCTCTGCGAAATTGCATGAAAACATTAAACCGGCATGAAATCGTGTGATTCCATACAATTAACGATCCTGGCTTCGAGTCATTTATATGTAAGCTTTGTGACTAGGTTGTTTTATGTTTAAGATTTGAGTCTGAGTCTTTTATGTTTAAGATTTGAGACTTGGTTGTTTTGTGTTTGTTTAAAATTTGAAACTTTGAGTATAATATATATTTAGTTTTACTCTTATTTTGGTAAGATCCTTCGATCTTGGTCACAATTTTATGTTTTACGATTTTGCTATTCCCTTTCAATCCTACAAAATTGATTGAGTAGAATCCTACAGTCTTGGTTGCGATCTTATTTTTTGCGATCTTGGGATCCCCTTTCGATCTGATGCCAGATCTCGATTTTGACAATCTTGCTTGGGTTGGGTAGCTCAGTTGATTTGAGCTAAGGGTCGAAGGAGTTAGAGGACTTAAAGACCAAAGTTTAGACTATGATGAAGGAGAAAAATACTAAGATAACAATTAATGTACTAACATTTGTCAATAAAAAAACAGAAAGTATGTGCTGATAAGCTAGCTTCATATGGTATCTTCATATTTGATTTAGTTTGGTGGGGCTATATCCCTGATTTAATTAGGTCAGACTTTTTCAAGAATAGGTTTAGTCTACCTAATATTTGATATGTATGGACTAGCCCACATAAATTGGCACTAACAGGATTGTCTGAGACGCTGAGAGGATCACACTCTAAGTCTACACCACTGGCCAAATCCATCTGGGTTATGATATAAGTGTTTATGCATAAGCTATTTGCATAAAGTCCAATTATTCTCATAAATTGTTTGCATAATCTCTCTCAAATAAATTCAAAAGTGTGTGTTAAGCAAGTAACTAACCTGTGTGAGTTTAGCATTTTTCAAGCCTTCAGAATAAGCACCTTCAGCAGGGGACCTATTTTCAATGGCAAATATTTGATCTTTATACCACAAAAGCAATATAGTCTCCCCTTCTTGTATAATCACACGCCTCTCCCCTCTCGGCAGCGCCGACACCGGCACCACCGGAACCCAGTTTTTGGACGACTCTTCAGCTACGGACACTTGACTTGCCTTACACGTTGTGGTGAATAGTCGCAGTGACTTTGGCCGTGCGTAGCGGTTAGAGTGGCGGGAGAGGAGAAGAAAAGGTTTACGTGGGAGAAGGAAATGGGGAGAAGTGTGTGTTTGAGAGGAGCAGGAGAGGGATAGAGGGTTGGTGGCGGCCATGGAAATGGAAATGGAATGGAGTTTGTGAGAAGGAAAGTGAAAGTTTCTACATTTGTGGATACGTCAAGTTCAGTCCACACAATAACATAAAGAGGATAATCAATCAATCATGTCGTTGTGTTTCTGTCTTGGCCACATTTCTAATTTGAGAATGAATAAATAACTACTTATCTCACACTCAAACTCCGATTATCAAAACCCTTTTTTAAGAAAAGAGAATTAACAAAAAAAAATTGTAAAATTTCATCATTTTACTTATAACAACATGAAATGAAATGTTACTCAAGAGTACTTGTATGAGATGATAATGGATCTTCTCCTGTTTAATCAGGGTCATGAGTTCAAATTCAGTAGCAAATAGTATTAAATCTCAAAGAGAGTTATTCCACTCATTGCGGTCTTATCTGATTTGATAGATTAATCTTTGCATTAACGCACATAGGATAACCGATTCAATTTTTTTCATTTATAATAAGTGTTCGGGGCCTAACGGATTTGAGTCACGTTTTTATCAGCATTTTTTTGCCTTTGTGTGGCCTACAAATTTATCAAGAATGTTGTTCCTAGTTATCAAAGGGGTGGGACTTCAGTGACTTTGGTGACTTTAGTGTATTTTAGAGGAAAGAGAGTGACGATGGAATGATTAAAATAAATTATTTTGATGAGAGAGAATTATTAGTTAGGAGAGAGATAGAGACAAAGGCACCGAAAGCCACCGAAGCCAAAGGCGCCCAAGTGCTACCCTTATCAAAGGGAGGCACTTCAGTGCCTTTAAAGCTGGAAAGACATGTGACTTTGGATGTTTGTGAGCCTTTGGATCAATCCTACACTTAATGTTTTGCCATGTGGTCTCTTATGTTAAAAAAAAAAAATTGCATTTTTATCTCCAAGCGCACAATGGGTTCCTTCCACACACCATCTCCAAATAATCACCGGACACTACCGGCACCGCCACCATTGGACTTTGAAGAACAAAAACAACAAATCCATAATTCAGCTATAAAGATTATTAATAATGAAGAACGTTCTACACTGATTTCTTCATCTTCTTCTTCAAGAAAACAAGAACAACAACAACAACCTTAAACTTCTCAAAGATTGCTTTCACTTGATGTTTTTCGTGGCCTCACTGTTGCGGTATTCTCTCTCTACCTTCCTTATTTTGCTCTATGAAGATTGGTGTCGGCAGGGAGAATAAATCTCTATGAAGAAGAAGAAAACCAGTACGACGGGGATGGAAGGAGACGGCGAGAAAGAAGCAAAGTGCGGCGACGAGTCGAGATAGAGGTTGTCATCGGTGTAGATGACTGAGATCTGGTGATTGATGACAGGTGTTGGGAGGGAGAGAAACCAGGGAAGACTCAACGACGGCGAGCGGTGGCGGCGGCTGAAACTAACGGTGTGAGAAAGAAAGGAAGGCGCGTGCGTTCTATTTTCTTTCAACCTTTTTGGATTTACAAAGCTTTTTTGTTTTCTTTTTTTAAATAAGAAATGCCACATGGTACTACTTGATTGGTAGAATGGCAGGTGCCTTTCGCGGGTTAAAGGCACTGAAGTGCTTCCCGTTATGGGAAGGGATGTACAAAAGGTATGTTTCCTTCCACTCTTTAGTTGACTAATATTGCACTTACTCCTAAAAGGGATGTACAAAATTCTATGATAGATGGGAAGCTCATTGATCTTTGTAACGAGATGTATAACTTGGTTGCTAAAGTTCTTGCTGATAGATTGAAATGTGTTAGGGATAAGTGTATTTTAGATAATCAATTTGCATTTGTACCAAACATATTCATATTGGACAATGTTATGTCAATGATAGAGATTGTACACTTTTTTTCTCAAAAAAAAAAAACAGAGATTGTACACTATGAAATCAAAAAATCAGGGGGTAATTAGGAGTTATGACTCTCAAGTTTTTACACATTCATTCAATATCAATTATTGTACACTTTTTTATTTATTTAGGAAATCAATTATTGTACACTTACATAGTATACTAATTTAAGTTTAGATGTAATTGGTGTGCACTGAAAGACTAAAAATATTTGGCTAAACTGCATTTTTCGTCCTTTAAATTTTAAAATGTTGTGATTTTGGTCCCTTATTAAAATAATGCGATTTTGGCCCTTTTCGTCCCAAAATTGCTGAGAAGACACCACGTATCCCAAAAAAGAGGTCATAATTGCAACTTTTTGTAAAGATAAGGGGGTCAAAAAGCATATTTCCCTTATGTTAGAGGGCCAAAATAGCATATTTCCTTAAACATGGAGTCACTTTTGCCATTTTTTTTAATAGGGGGCCAAAATTGCAACATTTTAAAATTTAGGAGGCGAAAAGTGCAGTTTAGCCAAAATATTTACATAATCATAATTTGTTTTAATAGCACAATCATAAAATTATATTTTGTATTGTAGATACTTTTTTTTAGGGATTATATTGTAGATACTTTTTTAGGGGATGTATACTTTTTAAGACATTCTAGATATTAATAAATAATCTCATAACAAAATTAAATAAATAAAATATATTTGAATGAAAATGTAAATATATTTTTAGAGGAGTAATATTTGTACAGTTTTTTGTGAACAACTTCTTTGACAACTTTGTTTTTTCTATTTTGATTGGTCAAAATCAATAGAGAAAGAAAAAGGTAGAGAGAGAATAAGAATATGATGCGAGTATGAGAGAGAAAGTTGTCAAAAAGTTGTTGCAAATTGATTGTATAAATATCATTTCTCATATTTTTATAGGATGTTGATGTATTAGTTTTAAAATTTGGATTAAACACATGAACTTTTTTCGTAGCATTTAGTTTGTATTTGAGACCAAAATAATATTACGATTATATGTTGACAAAAAAAAGGTAATACTACGATTAAAATTTTTAAAAAAATCTTAACAAAATATCAAAAATTCAATTGGACACGTTTTTTGTGAAAATTTTCACCACAAAATTGAGACATAAAACAACAAGACTGGGAGCTGGTATCTCCGAAAGGGTCCAAGGGATGCCCATTGGCCACCGGCCATCTCAAAGGGACATTAGTTAGGATCATGTTCTTTGTTGCTTTCTTCCCAACTTTCCTTTCTATTTTTTTTACTTCTATATATAAAGTACCATTTTTCTTTACTATTCTCTCACTCCCATCATTAATTATTGTCACACTTATGAAAAATAAAATTAAAAAGAATATAATTTTTTAGAGTCAGGATCCGTTGACACCAGGTGTAAGTCTAAAGGCCTACACCAAATATTGACCATTAGATCTATTTAATCACACGGTCAACAATAATTATGAAGCAATATAAAAACACACTCATGTACCGAATCTATTTAATTCCACACTTTCGGTTTCTTTAACTTTTATCAACTAGCTTCCCAGTTCCGTCTAACCGCCGCAGTTGACTTTGGTAAAATATTATCTTTCTTGTCACCGTTTTTTTTAATGGAGTTTTCTTTCTTTGCGACAGTGTGAGGGGTTTATTATATCATTGACAAAGATGCAAATCAAAACCAATTCAAATTTCAATTGACGGACATTGATTTTTTCATTGTTTATAATTTTAATATTTGATAATCTTAAAAACTCATTAGCAGTTTTGTGCTTATATAAGCACCATCAAAATTATGCAGGCATTTCAAATTTGATGCGGAAATTCATCACAAAACATTAAATCTACTGGCTTTTATATTTTTGACATAAATAAAAAAAAAAAACTAATTGAAGGAGGGTTGAGTCTTGGTATTGGATTACGATGGTGATTATTTCAAAGAATTAGTGGGACTAAATTTTATGGTTATCACCACCATGGACATGATGTTTGTTAATAGTTGTTTCGAAACGATGGCTTTGATTCATCATGAGGAAAAGCAAAGTTCAGGTGTCTTGCAATTTTTCTTTTTTGTGGATGGAATGATATCATCCTTTGGATCAATTTAATCTAACGGCCTTTATTTGGTGGACTTACACCTGGTGTCAACGAATCTGACTCAATTTTTTATTATAATATTTATATGCCAAACTTTTTGTGGGAGGGAGATGGTACTATGTAGTACTACTATATGTTCTTCTCATTTTAAACAAATTTTAAATTATTTTCAGATTTTTTTTTAAATCAATAACAAACGGATTTAAAAGTGATTATTTTAATTAAAAATTTGATTTCACACAAAAAATGTAACAAAGTGACTTTTAATCTCATTCCTTTTTTTTACCGAAAAGAGCCAAAATCAAACGCAAATTATAGGACATACATGAATAACAAACTACAAATCCTTATGAAAAATGTCTAGTAAAATACTAATTAACTTCCATTATTTGATCTTCCCCGCATGCTATAATCATGACATGGCAAACCAACCCTATATATAAACACATTCATCAAAAGCTCATTTTCTCTTTGTAAGATAAATAATTTTGTACCTTTCCTTCAACCACTTCTCTCCTTAGCCCTTCTTCCCTCTTTGTCTTTCTAAACGAATAACAAAGAGGGTAACAAACAAAAATATTGTGTTGTTGAAGAGCATGGAAAGCTTTGAAGAAAAAGTGTGTGTGTTTATGGATATTGAATCAGAGCTGCATGCCCCTCTTGAGGACCTATGCTTGTCTGAACAAAGCAATGACTCTGAGGAACACCTAACACAAAGGACTTTGTATTGGGAATCTCAGCTAGCACTTCTTGAGGTATGAATATACTTTTCTCTTTATCATTCATCCATAGTTTTTCTTTTTGTTGTTGTTTGATTAACCAAATTAAAATCAAATAGAGCCAATTAGGTTTCTTTGCATGCAATTCTAAATATTGTGTAAAACAAATTTGCATCCATATCATAACATCAAGCTTAATATAAAACATCAAATAAATTTGTTCTTAAATCCAAATATTGATTAACTTTTATTTGTTTCTCCCTTTGAAGGATTTGATCTTGGCTGATTAGTTTTAAATTTTTTGTTACATTATTACATTAAATTAGTAATACAATATGATCATATCAAGTTGGTTTATTTTATTAATTTTTTGACTAAGTTGGTTTATTGTTGATGTCACATGAATAACTTACTCATGGAGTTTGAATTAAACAGGAAGAAAACCTTGGTAAAATAAGTTTTACTATTTTCAAACACGGCAAAAAATAGAACAAGGTCCAATGAAATTGAATTCTTTAAATAACAATTTTCCCGAAATATCTAGTGGCTTTGATTTTAGTCCTTGCAAGAATAGATGTTTTCTGTTTGGCTTCTTTTATTGGTGGTAAGTGACAACTTTTTTAATGACAAATCAGTGACAACTTCATAAAGTTGTACCACATGTTATAATTGCCTTTAAATAAAATAAAATCATTTTATGTAATTAGGTATTGGAATATTCCTTTAAGGATATTCTTTGATATTTTTAATTTGTGGTGCATCATCACACAACTGTTACTTCAATCAACATATGAAATTATGACAACATGATTTTTCATACATAGTTTAAAACTATACTATTATGAAAGAAAGAAAAATTAAAAGAATATTTTGAGCCACATACAAATGTAGTATTTGATTATGATTATGAAATGGATTTTTCTCCACTATATCTTGAAAAATAAAATGAGAGTACATTTTGCATTATTTGTGTTAGGAAATTTTGGAGCGACACCATATGATTGGGTCGAAATTGAGACAAGAGGTTGGTAGAATCATAGACAACATCAAAGCTTCGGATTATTGCAGCTGTTTCAAGCCTAACTTTAATTATTGCACCACATGTTTGAGAAGACTAGTGGCTGCTATGCTATGTGAAAGAGGATTCACTACCAACCTTTGCACATCAAGATGGAAAACCACAAATGAATTTCCAGGAGGTGCATATATAATTCAACTCTCCTACTTTACCTAAATAGTTATTATAAAGTTTGGAGATTCCACATTTTAAAATCTAAGAGTAAATGGTTGAATTAGATCCAAAATACAAGATAGTTTAATAGACATATACCATGGATTTGGATTCTCTACCTTTTGATGACTTTAGGATAAAAAAGGAGAGAGGATGTAGAAAAATATGGAGGGAAAAGATGTGAGAGAAAATAAAAGATGATAGAGATTGAAAGTTGATGTGAAAGAAAGATAGACAATTTTTCCTCCCTAAAGGTAGAGGATCTTTGTCCATATATTGCTAGTGTAAGTTAGTTTTACAATGACATAACTAGAAGACGTTCGTTTTCCTTTGACGCATTATATTTTTTAAAACGTAGTAATAAAAGTAGAGTGATGTGACAAAATAATGAATTTTTTTTGGATATCATATCGTTTAATCTAAAATTAATTACGATTTTACACTATGAATGCAAAATTATTATGTTCTATTGTTGCTTTTGTTTTTAGGCTCGCACGAGTACATTGAAGTGATTGCAAGCACAACAACAAGGAAGAAACAAGTACGATTTCTGATTGAATTGGAATTGAAAGAGCAGTTCCAGATTGCAAAAGCAGGTGAAGAATACCAGAAACTTGTGTCTTGTTTGCCTGAATTTTACGTTGGGAAGCCAGAGTACTTAACCGCGATTGTCCGAGTTGTGTGTGATGCTGCAAAGAAATCAATGAAGGAGAAGAAAATGTATCTGGCTCCTTGGAGGAAGAGCAGTTTCATGCAAATGAAGTGGTCAGGTTTCAATCCAACATATCACCATACACAAGCAAGTGAATCTAACATGAGCTTTTCAGGAGCTCCTAATGCAGTGGTAGCAGTCAACTGAGTTGTTTCTTCAATTCCAATTCCAGTGGTAGATTTTGAAGGGGAATTTTGGACTTAAGACCTCTTCATTAGTGCGTAGGAATATATTATAAAGCATAGTATAGAACATTTGCAATTCATTGCCCTTTAGGTCATATGTTATGTTATGAGGTAATGTATGTTTCCACCTAGTAGTAGTTTCTATTGTGTATTGCTGTTAGAAAGCAAATAAGTTTCACAATGGAGGAAAGTCGAAAAACTCGGTGGTTAGAGTCATGTGTCGCGTTTCTAGGTCGTCACCGCTAGATGTTGTCAACAGAGAGTAGAGGATGTCTGAATTTGCTTGTGTTGTTCAATGTGTGAGAAGTGAGAAGTCCCTTCCAATCCTTCCTTTCCCTTTTCAACTTCATGCTTCTACCAAAATAAAATAAAACAAATCTTTGATGTTGAAGAAAAATAGTTAATTGTATTCTTGAAATTGGAATTTTTATGTTTGGTCTTACAAATATAGTCATAGTTTGAAACTTATAAATATGGTTACTAATTTACTATATTCAATTAAAGATGGTACGATTTAAAATCCTGAAAATTGTTCTGAGTTGGTGGAATTTCAACCACAGTTAAACTTGCAATGGCATGCGTACAAAGCTTATATTCAGATTGAAGCTACTGTGAAATTTCGACCACAGTCCCTATATACTTCTCAGAAAGAAACTTTCTCCAATCTGAGTGGCCTGTATCGTTGTGGTCGTGGAAGCCTCATGATGGTGTTGTCACTCGTCATTCCAATTGAGGTTGATTAGAGAATTTGAGCATCTGTCTGCTGTCGGCACAAAGTCACTGATACAATCACCGGCAGTGAAGGAGAGAAGAGCAAAGGGGCCGAGGAGGAAGGAGAACCACAAGATGGTGTTTGTAATTCATGCAATGGTTAGAGATGAGGATCTAATTTTGTACGTGTTTGATGGGTTTCATCGTAGCACGAAAGCATGCAGTTGGTTTTCAATGAAACATAGGTTAGATTGCCCAACTTTGGTTGCAGACCATCCGAGCAAAGAGCATTGAGCAGACAGGCAAGAAGGAGGTCTAGAGTAGTTACCATGCTGACTCATGATAAAAGGATCTATAATGACATAAATGTTTCTCAGACACAAACCCAACATCAATATCGTATGTATATATGGTTACTAACTTTTATATTGTTTTTAATCTCTCCTTGATTCCAAAACCACACATTTGAGTTGTATTTTATACAGTGTCAAACTTTAGCGTGTCTAAATAACACACCTATAATAATAAATAATCTAGCTGTCATTTTTTTTTGTTGGATAACAGTACAGACATGACATAAAGACTAAGACCTTATATAAGTTCTGTCCTTTATAAAATGACAAAATTTTCAGTAATTAATCTATATTTGCTTAAATAAAGTTCATTAAAACTACATATGAGGAAAGCAATAAAATCTGTGCTCGGATTGACATACATTTAACAAGTATCGACTCCTCTAGATTCAGTGAAAACAGTTTACAATGGAAAGAAAAAGTAAATCTACGCTCATCTCCGAAAGTGAATATTTACAACCGAAGGCTGCAAGAACAAAGTCTGCTGTATGGAGAGAGCAAAGGGCAAAATTGGATGAAAAAGAAACGAAGAGATCTTTTTTGCACGACCATCCATACTCCCAGCTTCAGGACCTAAATTTGAAGCATAAAATAAAGTTTGCTAAGTTAATGTTCAAAAAGCATATCAAACTTGCATGGATTACTGGTAAGCTAACTAAAAATATAAGAAAACCATTTCAACAACTATATATCTAACAGAACATTTGATAAGCATCAACCTAAGTGTGTGCGCATGTCCCGCACGCTATTCTAGCAGGAAGAGCATGCCTTAAAGAGTAAAGTGTGTGCATGATAAGCATTGATGAGAAAATTAACTGCTTCACACAAATCTATTGTTAGTTATCCAAGTTGTAATTGCAAATATATATATATATATAAATTTAATTTTTCTCATTAAGCTGATGCACTTCACACTATTGTGCTTCCTCCACGTTAGAAAAGTATGATCCTGCCCGAGTTTACTCTCTAAATGGAGTACTTAATCTAAAGTGGACTACATTATCTTGTCATTGTCATGTTTAGAACATAAGCAGCTTGAACAACAGGGAAAAAAATGTGCACCTGGTTTGATCTTAAACTTGAGAGTGTGTGGAGAATTCCTTAATATGAACTTGATTGGATGGTCAGTTGATTGCCTATGCCGATCAGCTGCAGAAATAAGCTGCAAAGATGCAAAGAATTTAAAAATTATAACCACAGTAAGCAAAAAATTCTATGGTTTATAAAGATTACAAAGGAGACAACACTTCCGGCTATTACTCTTTGGAATTGAATGATGAAAATCAATTAAAACCTATCCCTTTTCTGCACGAGTAACCTGAAGTTAAGCTAACTAGAGAAAACCATTTTTCAACTGTACTTAAAACTCGACATCTTCACTTCCAGACACCCCTCTTTTTCCCATTAAAATTGAAATTTCTACCAGTAATCAACCTCCAGAATCTTTGCTTCCATTACCATATCAATCCAATATTCCAGTTTTCAATATCATTGTTGCCACCACCTCCGCCAAAAGAAACTCCGTTCGATTTTCTTTCCAGCTATCTAAAAACCACAGGACCAAAGTCTGTCATGATACCTCAAGCAATAAGCACAACAGCCTGTCTCTAAAGGATGTCCAATTGGTTTCCTCATCCCCAGTCCCACTAACAATTTAATAACACTGATCTAATCTAACAGCTATGACTCCACTTTAACCAGTTTATACCTAACTTTGCGCCAAATGATTTTTATTTTTTATTAGACAAGGAAACTAGCCAAGTAAACTAGCATGTGGAGTAAACCTTATCATCAAACCGGAAAAGAGACTGGTCAAAGTAAGGTGAAGGACTCTGTGACTGACAGCTAAAAGGCAAAGAGGCAAGCATCTTCTTCACAAACTGCAAAACAACGAACAAATTTATACAAAACAGATTAGCATGCCATGTACATAGCCTTTTCATTTGTCTTATATCGAGGAAAGGAAGGAGGGAGCATGCAATTACAAGGTTACAACTACCAACAATACTTCACCTGTGAAGAATTGCTTGCCTTATCCTTTATGCTCCGTAGCTGTTCTAGTGCATGAATATTATTTGAATGAGATGATACGAAATTCATATACATTGAATTCCTTGATGTTACATGAAAGTGGTCACCAAACTGCTCAAACAACATATAAAGCTCGTCTGCTGAATTCTGGCAGAATGTAAAGACGGATCAGGGGAAAAAAACATAAAGACACTGTAATACAGAAAACCCGTGAAAATGAAACACAGGATGAAAAACAAATTTACCTGATAAAAAGATACAATTTCAGTTGTAGCCATGTTATATACAGCAACAAAAGCTGGATGGTGATCAGCATTTCTTGATACCTGAGGCTTCAAAACATGAATATCAATACCTCTGTCATACTACCTCAATAGATCACATATTGATTCCATTCAAGTTAACATGTTGAGCTCTTCCCCACTGTTACTGGCTAAATCAAATTATTAGGAAAAAAAATAAATTCATTCTAGAGCCTCCACTTAACAGTTGTAAGCCTTTAAGAGTTGTCCCTAACATGGTATGAGATATCTTGACCTAGTCATCAAAAGTTCAACCCTTTTGCCACATTCAGATAATTAAATCTCAATAACCAGTTCATGAGTTCTGAGAGGACTTACAAGAAGATAAAACTCAAGATGTAAGAAGAGTTAAAACTTGGCATTAATTGTTTTCGGTAAGTTAGGACAGGGACAGCCATTTAGAAAAGAGCCTCCTACAGAGAGGCTAGAGGTCTACTACAAGGAAACCACTAGATACTTCAGTTATAAGCAAAGAATCAAATATTATAATGTTCCTATTTAATATTTGGCCTTGGACCCTCTCTCAGGTTCTTGTACGTAATTTTCATTTTATGTGCTTAGGGTCTGTAAATGTTATCATTAGAACAAATAAACAAATAAAAACACGTACAAAGAGAACTTACCCCTCCATCTACGCTGCCAAACTTAATTAGCAAGTGGTGTCGGTCCAAGAATTGCACCTGCCAGGAATTGAATAGATGTTGCTGGTTACATTTCTCATTGCATATATAAATCAAATCAATAGTGAGATGGTCTTGTTTGATGATAAAGCGGTGATAACGAACCAGTTAAGATGCATAAAATGTCTTGATGACCTACCTTCCAAATAATCAGATCCACGTAATCTTGAAAGTGGAAGTAAAACTTGTTTCGAAGTCTTTGGATCCTCTGGTAAATCGGGAAAAAACAGTATTAAAACGATGAATTTACACACTGAAAAGATACAACTTATAAGTAAAAAGTTAGACAGCTATATAATACAGACATCCAAAAATCAAACACAACTACAATTCAGAAACACAGAAACTAAAGACGGCAAAAAAAATGCAAAGCAGTAATTAGGAGAAATGGCAAGGGTAAACAATTGACAACGTACCAAGGTGTAATGATAACACTCAGTTACAACCACCAAACTATTTTTCACTAGGCGGGGTTAAGTGTAATGATCGATCGATGCATAAAGTCTATATCACAGTATTAGGTCTAGATCAGATCATTTGCCTCTATATTGGCTAATACACTTCATACCAAAAACCAATATTGTATTCTGTATAAAATGAGATGCTTCTACGGATCTGCCATTTCAGATTTTAGTATGTCTATTTTTCCATACACTTATTCATGTTTAGGAATGTCCTAATAATATGATAAAAAGAACAATGTCCCAATAATGATAGACTATGTGGGGAGAAAAATAAGGGAAATTATAGAAAAGGAAATCTTGTTAACAATATTTCTAGTTTAAGAATAACTAAGCATGCACATGGTTTATTCAGTTAAGGAATGATCATTCAATTCAACAACCACCCTTTGAACATGATTAACTGCTTAGTCGTTAATTATTATTCCTAAATTGGAAGCATCTCTAATGAGAACTCTTTTTAATAATTCCTTCTTTTATAGTATTGCAAAAATGCGTGTGTGCAACAGTTGCAAAGCTGGACAACAAGCCCATGCATTCAAACACATGTATGCTTGTGGAGAAAGAAATATGGATGTACAACACCAAACAATGTCCTGTCCATAAGCAGTGACAGTATAAGACAGGAGAAGATCTCAACAATTTGCTGTGAAGAACAATAGGAAAGAAACTGAAGATTTCACTGTTTCAGAGATAAAAGAAAAGAAAAAGAAACTAATATTTGGGAATATGCTCTGTGCCTATAATATCCTTCCAAGATAAACTTCCTGAGACATGTTAAAGCAAAGAAACAGAGCCAAATAAAACATGGAAAAAGAAGATTGTGCAATAAGAAGTGAATTTATAAAACTAACCAAGGTATCATCTGTTTCTTCATTCCATATTCCCTGGAATATGAATGAAAGCAATCGCTGCTTTATACCACTTAAAAAAGAATTCCCCATATTAGGCTGACCTTGATGCATGTGATTTTCTACATTGTTCTCTGGTACCTGCTGCTGTTTATTTTTGTCAAACAATGACATGCCCTGTCAGCAAATGATTGCCTTTCATGAGTTTAGTCCTTTAATGACATTGTAGATTTTTTTGTCGAAAAGGCCCAACAACTCATCTAATGGAATACTCAACAAGATGCTTGTAAAATAAAGCTAAAGCCAAAAGCTAGCCAACCTGAGCATTTGAATTGAGAAAAAGTTCGTCGTCTTCACGACAGAATTCCCCAATAGCACGAACATCAACAAGGTTACCAGAATCCCTAATTTGAAGAATGTGTATAGTTTGATACCGAAGTGATACAATTGCCAATAGATCATCATACAAGAAGACACCCATATTATGGGTCAAATTAACAAAGTCATTACTGAAGACTTTCTTATCCAGGATCTCTCCATCTTCCATTCTAAATATAATAGGTGAGAATAATCAGTTTATGATTTGGCCTTCAATTTTGAAGATCTCAAAAAGAAAAATTCAAAATATAAAGGAAGATGAGAAAGCACCTCAAAAGGTGAAAAGTTATCTTTTCTATTGAAGGAACACCCTGGACAGCTCCTCCAACAGCAGGTGCATCATGAATTTGGGCCGTAGAAGTGGCAAACAGTCCAAATCGATTACCCTCCATGTAAAGAAAGAAATCTTTACATATGAGTTCATTGCAAGAAGCAAGTGGTACACAATATAATTGAGTGAAAAAACTGTCGAATCTTCTTGCTTTTGACGGCAAATCATGTTGATCACAATCTTCATCATTGCATGAAAAAGAAAGCCATCTAGGCCTATAAACAATCAACTCTTGATGGTTTCTGCTGAAACTTATAAGGTACTGACCATCCTCTGTGAATTTACGAAATGAATGGTCTGGGCACTCAACCTCGTATATTGTGTAACTTGGCACCAAATTTTCATAGAATCGCCGAGCATGATGAACCTGCAAGCATTAAATTACACCTGCAAAAATTATATTCGATTCAGGTTCCTTCAACAAAGGAACAATACAACAATTTTATAAATTTCTCATATGCAAGTTTCTTCATTTGACTGTGTGAAAGCAAATTTCCCAAACTAGCACACCATATATACTTTTGTAAACAGTTTATGCCTGGTATTACAATCATCAGTTTATGCCTGACACTATTTTTATAAAATAGTGTCAGTTTATGTCTGACCGGAGGATAATATTAAACTATTTTATGGGGATAATAGCACAATCATCAGTTTATGCCTGACACTATTTAATACATCCTCCGGTCACTATTATAAACAAAAAATCACTTTTTATGTTCATTGAATAACTGACGTATGTGCTCTGTAATATTGACCATATAGATAATTTATTCAGGCCCTGTTTGTTTTGGATTTTTTTCAAAAAAAAATCTATTTTTTTTCTTAAAAAAATCACTTTTTTCATTTTCAAGTGTTTGTTTAGGATTTTTAGAAAAATCTATTTTGATCCTAAAATGAAAAGCTATTAGGATTAGCTTTTCTCAAAATCTATTTTTTTCAACAACAAGGAGGTAACACATGTACATGTTAAAACTCATTTTAAAAATAAAATGGATTTTTAAGGGTAGTAGGCAAACAAAAAAAACTTCAGATTTTTTTTAAAATCTCTAAAAATTAATCTCTAGATTCTTTTAACACAAAATCTAATTTTTTTAAAGCTAAAACAAACGCACCCTCAATGAACCTAAAAAGTGGATGTTTGCTCATATAATAATGATCAGAAGGTGTAAACCTCTCTGCATATTTTTCTACATATCCAAAATAAAAAAATAAAAACTCTCTGCATATCCAAAAAATACAGTAAAGCAAATAGCATAACTCCACTTACCCTTATTTTTCTACCTCTAATGTTCTTTATTGGACATTCACACCCTACAGTCACAACCCGATACCACCAAGCAAAAAACTAAAAAGTCTAAGAGCCTATTTAAGGTGACTTATTTGAGCTTATTTACTAGCTTACAAAACAGCTTATGACATGTACATAAGTTGTTTTCAGTTTATTTCCATTAATTCTCCGGTATAACTTACAAGAATAACTTTACTTTTATCTTTTGTTATAAGCTATTTATCCAAACAGGGTCTAATTGTTGATCTGAAGTGCTTACAAACTCTCATAAACATTCTTATTTAATCATTTGTTTCCATTAACTATTCCACATCTTAGCTATTGAAAAAATAAATAATTAAATAGAATCAAATACTAATTAAGAAGTGATTACACTAGTGCCAGGAGCAGGAGTGCAAATTTGACGATCGAAAATCCTAGCCGCAATATTGCTGCTTCTGTAGTACATTACATTAAACCACCTTCTCAAACTCAAAGAAACCTTTACCCTGAAAATCAAGGAAAACGAAATTATATTTTATTTTTCTGGAACTTAGAAGCTACAAAGCACTGACACCGTACATGACATGAACACTGATACGCGTCGACACCGATAATAATTTGATAAATTAGTTGCAGAGAGATTACCGGCGGTGGCGACGGTGTTGACGGGAAGAGAAGTGCGGTGACCGGAAAGAAAGAATTGAGATTTGGAGAAATTAATAGAAAGAATGGAATTTGGATATGACACGTCACCACTTCTTTTCAAGTTTTCACTCACCACAAACAAAACAACTAGTACTTCAGAGTACTTCCTATTCCCACCCACCACTCTTTTGTTCACTTTCAACTTACTACTGTAGTTGCTATCAAACACC
>Ga0228711_1001444_pt1 | contig 34886 bp, 15 predicted proteins | sample MedpolnodulmetaG_2_FD_177996 | JGI IMG/M metagenome (GOLD analysis project Ga0228711, IMG submission 177996) | Root nodule microbial communities from Medicago polymorpha collected in Santa Monica, California, United States - brown nodules | ecosystem: Host-associated > Plants > Roots > Nodule... | reverse complement strand
CCTTGGACACTAAAGTCTATATGAGTAAATTATCATCATCCCGGATCAATTTTTGATTTTGGAGGTTATATGTGAATTAAGAAAACTACTATGCGTTGGTCAAAAAAAGAAAACTACTATGCGTTGGAGGTTATATTTTTTATTTTGGGTGTTATATGCAATCGATAAAATAATGTTCAAATATCCCTGTAAGCTTAGCTCAGCTGACAGAGATATTATATATTATATGCAGGGGCCGGGGTTCGAACCCCGGACACCCTCACTTCTCCATAATTAAATTGTGTGTTATATCATTAAGGAGAAACACACTCCAAAATCCTAAATCAGCACCACATGGTTGGTCAATCCAAATGGGTTATATCATTCTATACAGTTGTTATCAATGTATGAAGAATTAGAGAAAATAACAAAGGGTTTCGGTAGAATGAATTATAGTTTAGAATACAAATGTTACTTTAAGAACGTATAAGCAAATATAAATAGACTAAACTACTTAGCCCAATTATAATAAAGTGCTATTACATATTATTCAACATCTCTCCTTAAATTATGCATTAATATAAAATATTAAGAGTTTGTCAAACAAAAACGAAAAATATACTCAATAATAACATCCTTCATTCAAACTATTCCCTTGAGTTAAAGCTTACTAAGCTTTAAGTTTGTTAGGAAATTAATTATGAAAAATAAATCAAATCAATTAATAACGCAGCTCAATGGAGAGGAGCAACTAAAGTGAGTAACCACAATAGAACGGAGCAACATTCAAAGAGAAAAATCATTGTAGGGAAGAACCAATTCCACATAGAAGAATCGGTGGGGAGAAAAACAATTAAACAGAAGAACTAATATAGGAAAATGAGACAATCAAACAAAACAATCAATAGAAAGGGGGTTAATAAAACTAAAGAATCCAAAGAGGGAATAACCAAAAGAGAAATAATAATCATATCAATCAATCATAATAGAGAGACCAAACAAAAGAATATGACCAAATCATACAATCACACATAGGAATCAACATAGAGAGCAACCAAATAGAGAAGGACCAATAGTAAGAGGTATTAATATATCAAGTGTGAGTAAAATGTCCTACATTAGATGGAAAACTGGACGTTGAATATTTTATAAATGAAGTGATTCATAAACATAATGTCTTAAGGTTTTAGGTAAAAGTGTGGTTTCTAACTCACTTATAATTGATCCAAGTCCAATGTGATGATCTCCCAATCATAACCCAATAATGGTATCAGCGATGAGGTTCGACAAAGGTTTGACCAACTCCTTATGTCGAAACACCATTGCACTATAAAACAAAGCAAAATAGTGCCAAATATTTAAATTCTCGGTACAAGATAGGAATAGTGGTCGCAATATAAACGATTTTTTTTAGCAAACCTTGCCTTGCTTAGTGTGAAACAGGTCAAAGGGCCTCCAAACTTGCAAGTTACAACTTACAACTGAAATTACTTTGCCGAGAAATCAAATTACCAACTCAAATGCTTGAATTTTCCAACTTCTTAAATTTATTCACGCGAAAGTTAAGAATTATGTTCTTTACCCAATACATTTTGCTCGCGCCCAATTGAAATATCGAAAATACCCTTGCGTGAGTTAACTTACACATGTGTTAAATCAACGTGTGAGTTAACTCACGCACGTTATATTCCTGCCTGTAAAACAGAGTTAGCTTCTGAAACTCATGAAGCTAATTTTCAATCTACGATTGCACTATTTTGCCTTTTTATCTCTCGCTTAAAGATGATTGCTAGCAGGTAAAAAATGTTTATTCTTTTCCCTTTGATCTTGTACAGCACTACGAAACAAATTATAGCTCTTTCCTTTTCTTTTCCCCTTGGACTTGGTCAATTGCAAATTTCATGGGATCTTCGGTTGAAGGATTTTCCAATATTACACAGTGATCTTCGGTTGATAAAATGCTAGAAATTGAGACGTGTAGAGAAAGAATATGTTCAGATTGGAAAATCCGATATTATACGGTGCACTTCAGAAGCTAACTCATGTTGTTTTTTGGCGTGACTTAAGTCACGTTGGATTATAACCTGCGTGAGTTAATTCACTTACGCAGGAGTATTTTTAGTATTTCAGTTGGACGCAAGTAAAATGTGTTGGGTAAAGAGACAATTAGAACAACACTAAGGATGAGGATGACACAAGTAAAATGAAACACATCCTTAATCAAAGACAACCACAATCATTTCCTTAATCAAAGACCAATCCAATATCATCCATAAGTCAAATAACATTACCATCATGTTTAATCAAATACTGTTAAGACTTAGGATTTGTTGGTTAATTAGGATTAGTTATTAGTTAGTTACACAGTTGTCAGTTAGTTAGAGAAGTTAGAAGTTGGTTAAACAATTGGTTAGTCAATTGAGCTCTATAAATAGGACTAAAATGTACTCATTTTATCATATTTTTTCAATCAAATTCTTAGTGAATCTCAAAAGTATTCATATGCTCTCTATCTTTCTGATGTGTATGATCTTTGGCCATCTCATACCATGATTTTCAACAAATAATTTATACACACTATTTTGTATGTTCTCTTCAGCCCAAAGTCCATCCAAACTGTGTGCGTTCAAATTGCTAATCTGTCAACGTTCAACAAAACTAAAACTATTAGTCATCATAGACAGCGCACTAAGAATGCAGCTCACACGTATGGTCACATTAAAAGCTTTTGGGGTAACATAATAAAAACTCTATTCCAACTTTAGAAACAAAAATGACATAACAGAACAATTGGTTTTATAATAAAAGAAATAAAAGCTATTATTTTAAATAAAAATTCTCCATCAAGCAATGAAAGAATAACTATCACTTCAAATAAATATTGAAGCTCTTTATTTATATTTTAGTTAGCAACTCATATTGCATAAATAAATGTTCAGAAAATATGGGATCACTCAAAGCAAAATTCCTTCGATTAAAATTAAACCTCTAACCCATGCTAAGTAGCCCTCCAAATTAGTGGTTTGTAAATGAGTCAATGAATTGTTTTGATCAACCTGTTAAAATTCAAACTCATCCCATTTCACCCTAGAAAAATAATAAATAATTTAATTTTGAGGGTTTAACACTACAGCAAAATGTTGGGGAGTTCAGGGAGTGCCGAGAGCGGCAACAGGCTAAACGTCAAGGACCAATAGGGGTGGAGCCCTTCATGGGTTGGGGTGGGCCACGACCCACCCAGAAAAATGAAAAAATTAACAATTGTATGTCTATTTTACGAGATTTTAAACAATTTTGTTGCGGTTTTAGTGTTCGACAGATCTAAATTTCCACTAATTGGTATAGTGGTCCACCTAAAAAATAAAAAAATAAAAAATCATAGGTCTATTTTACAAGTTTTTAAACAGTTTTTCAACGGTTTGAGTTTTTTGCGGTTCTAAAAGTGACATATGTGAATTTTGTCATACTTATACTTGGTTGCGTAGCGGAGGTTTACATATTTTCTAATTTTTTGGGGTTTCAAATCTCCTTTATATTGTATTGTCAACAGAAAATACCTCTAATTTACAGTTGTATTATAAAAAAAGATTCGTAATTTATAGCGGTAGCAAACTATGTAATATATTTTTTAAAATTACTCGAGCTTTTTAGTTAAACTTTTAGTGGCCCATCCAAACTATTTTTTTTGGCTCCGTCACTAAGGACCAATAAGAGACTTGGACGCCATATCTCCACCCAAAACCTTAAGACATCAGGTATATGGGTTCCCTCTATTATATATCCAACGTTTCATCCATTCCAAGTCGATGTGGGACATAATCAATCACACTTAATTTTCCAACAATCTTCCCCTTAAATTTGAGTCACCCACATCACTAGGCTGATCCACACTAGAATCCCACTCTCGCTCCCTCACCAAGCCTAACTAAGGGCTCTGATACCAGTTGTTAGGAGTTCGGAAAGCGCCGAGAGCGATAATGAACTAAACGTCCAGGACTCCTAAGAGACTTAGACACCACATCTCCACCTAAAACCTTAAGGCATCAGATATATGGGTTCTCTCTATTATATATCCAACGTTTCATCCATTCCTAGTCGATGTGGGACATAATCAATCACACTTAATTTCCCAACAATCTTCCCCTCAAATGTGAGTCACCCACATCATTAGGCTGATCCGCACTAGGATCCCACTCTTGCTCCCTCACTGAGCCTAACCAAGGGCTCTGATACCAGTTATTGGGGAGTTCAGGGAGCGCCGAGAGCGGTAATGGACTAAACGTCCATGACCCCTAAGAGATTTAGACACCACATCTCCATCTAAAACCTTAAGACATCAAATATATGGGTATCCTCTCTTATATATTCAACGTTCCCTTCATTCCTGGTTGATGTGAGACTTAATCACTCACACTTGATTTCCAAACACAAAGACCAAGAAGTGAGCTCAAAATCAAGAAGATTTGTTTGGAGCGACTAACTATATATGTATATATTATATATAAAGAAACAACATCTTTCAGTTCTTTTGGACTGACTTTTTCTCTTTCCAAAAATGCTCTCAATTTTCAATACAAATAACACATGTAACAAATAGATAAGAATAAATTTAAGAGGTTTTCTACAATAGACTCAGTCATTTTTATGAAGGTCTATTTTATCAAGGTGCACCTTTTATTTTAGACAAAAAAAATACTGTAATGTTGTATTTTGAAAGAGACATATCTAAAGGATAAAATTGTAAATTTGATGTTTAAACATTTATTTTTATTTCTCATTTCCTGATTTTTGGATTATATATTTTTGTTTTTAATACCCTTTAGATATGTCTCTTTCAAAATACAACATAAGTGGGACCCAATTTTATCTTTTAGATTATATATTTTTGTTATATTTTTGGTTTCATTGAAATAGATAATCATGATTAGTTTGATTTGTTATAGTTTGAAAGAAAAAGAAATTATTTTTTTGTTTTTAATCAAAATTAAAAATTTCATAAAAAACACCGTTCATAATTTTCAAACGTTAACGCAATAAAAAGAGTGGAAAGACGGACACGTGAGTGCCCGTTTTTTCGCTAATATATTTAAAGGAAACAAAACAAAGCGGCTAAATATTTTATGATAGTTTATTTATTATAAAATTATACCAACTTCCCCTAAAAAAATAATAATTATGCAACTTATTGAAAGGGACTAAAAGTATGGCTACCTCATTCATACACTAGGCTACGCTCCCATATATGATGGAGACGGGGAGTAATTTGGTATGAAGGGTATATCCAATCTGGTGAGACGAACTTATCGAATGGTGATTTGTTAGAGTCTAATCTTTGCATTGCATGTTAGAGTCTACCGATCCTAATGAATGCACGTTTAATATAAAAGCATGATTTGAGTTATGCTTCAACTATCAACAAGCCTTTGATACCCGTAAGTTTCATCTTGTTTCCATGCATTATATGTCCCCCGTCCGCGTTTAGGAGGAGGTTCTGCACTGCTCTCTTTATGTGCGCGCTTCCGGTTTCAAACTACCACATTACATTTAAATTTAGTCTAAACAACATGCTCGGTCAAAACGTGCAAATATTTGTTCACAAACAACCCAAAAAAATCAATAATTCATCAACCCTAAACACTAACATATGAGCAATTTTTTTTAACAAAATATATAAAACTAAGAATGAGTGTGGTAAGGGATTTTGAACACTTATTTGTTATTTGATTGATTAGTTGCTTAACTTTGAAGAAATTTGATGGAGGTTGATTTGTTGGAGTTTGGATAGAGGTAAGTTTGTGTTTATATGCTTTTTGACAATGTGGAAATTGATGTTGATGTTCTAATATAAAGGCAGAACGCAACGACAGTTAATTGACCTAAAAAATTAACAGGCGGCAATTAACTATTATTCGAGATAAATGTGATTTCGGGGTGCCAATAAGGCTGCCTAAACAGCAAATTTCTAACTTAAACGAGTAATAACCCCGATTACAAGCCCCATATATGGCTAAGCAGATAACTAAGTTTGGTTCATGCACGTAGTTGTGAGATTGAATAATTTGGTCTACCACGAAGTGCAATGATCATGACACACGTGCTCATTGGTTTATATCGGTTGGAGACAAAAGATGTGGAATAAGAGTTCACATATAGACAGGTTGGGAGTTGAAGGACAATGTGCATCATCTCCATTAATTTTTTACTATTCATTAATGTAATATGATGTTTATGCTTTTAAAATTATAGAATTAGAGAAAATATTGAGAACCCAATAACACTTCGATGTGATAATAAATGATCTTTTCCATCTTAATAATGTCTTGGTTTCGAATCCAACTATAAAAGAAAATATTGAGAGAACGAAAAATGAAGAGAATATATTTTCAATTAGAAGGTAATAGCATCGTCTAGCCTATTGTCTTCTTCATTCTTCAATTTTGCTCATTAATCTTTATTACTTTGGGACCATTTTATTAAATTAAAGAAGTGTGAGATGTTTATGTCCACTCAAAGTGGAACAGAGGTGAACTCCTTAAATTCTGATGAATGGGTGGCCATAATTAATCCATTACATATGCTTCCTTGGTTTCTCATCATGGCCAGAATGCACCCTCCATTAACCTTCGGTTTTAATTTTATAAATACAAGTCAAAAGAGAGGTCAATTTTTTAATGATCACATGATATAAGGTAGCATATACCTCTTTGCTCATTTTGAACCTTAAATTTCCAAAAGCACTAGGTTCTTAGAAGCTTAAAAAAGACAATTTAACTGTTAATTATATCTTATATGGTTGTAGTCTTATTTTTTGGTTACATTTTTTTAAAGGAATTTTTTGGTTACATATATGGTCTTGCAAAAACATTTAATTTGTTGGAGCGTAAGTTTAATCAAACTCATCATTTTCCTAACGTGAGTTTTACCACTATACTATTTTAAACACAAAAAAAAAAATGTTCTGTAAAAAAAAAAGTATAAATCAACCAAAAATTACGCAATTGTGATACATTTCTAAGTAAAAGTTGGAACATGGGATCAAATGATTCAAATCCTACATTTTGCCCGCGAACATAATATTTCATAATTTTGTTTTGTCATAAATGATTTGTTATACTATAAGACTAATTATAATTATTTTTAACTAGCTAAATTATGTCTAACTTTTCTTTTACAAAATTATCTCTAACTTTAATATGAGTAATTCTTAATTGTTTTGACTCCTTAAAGAAATTGGACAATCTCCACTATTGTTGACAAGCAATTTTTTTTACATAATTAAGTATAATAATTATGCATTTAAAAATATAAAATATAATACTTTCAGTAAAAAATTATCAATACTTTTTAAAAAAAAAATCTAAAATTTTGCTTTAAATCTCTAAATATATTGGGTTAACCTGTGTGAGTTTAAGGTTTTTTTATACATAAACAGATGAATTAAAGGAGAGCAAGGGATTCTCCAAACCCAAATGCAGAAAATGTTCAGGGCCTTTACATACACATTAGGGGGTTATTATCCCAATTTGAATACAAATAAGATGAATTGTCACTATTTCTTTAGTAGAACCATTCCCATGATATCCTTTTGATTCTTAATGTTTTTCTTAATTATTGATTGTTGACCTATAAATTTGGATTTTATAAAATAATCCCGCCTGAAAATTTAGCAATGAAGTAATCAATAACTATAGCCCCCAATACAATGATAATATTAATTAAAAAACTACTAAGTTTGTTCTACAGCATGGAAGAGACACACCCATCAATGAGATTTCCTCTATAGAGCCGAAAGTGTGAAAGAATTGCCTAGAAACATGTCCACTTTATCCATCTATAGAAACCCACCTCATGCCCCAAACAAACAATCCTTATGTTTCAACGGTTTCCACACATGATATAGATGCACTTTGTTTGTGTAAAACTTTTTCATCAAAATTACACTGATTTCCCTGCCCTACTTATATCATCTATTTTGAATAAGAGTAATCAAGGGAATCTAGATGTTCCATATATGACATCATGCATGATCACCCACTAACAAGTATGATAGCAAATTAAGTTATAATTCCTCATTATTGGTATACATGCTTTGCATTTCATATATAGAGATAGAGATATAATGAACTCATTGTAGCTGGTTTTGACCACCACCATCATCCTTATTCCTTCCCCTCCAAAAAAAAGACACTTTGCCCCCATCCTTTTTTGGTCGAGTATTTGGTTGTATTCGTGTCACGCCAGCGTGCAAGATAGTAAGCATGCATGCTCATAGTAGCATGGTGCAACATACATTACTAATTACACCCCTTTTATTTTATGTCATTATCAATTTGTACCCTTTGTGTGCATGGTCGCATGGTTAATTAGTGCAAAGAAAATTTTGGTTTGGTATATGTGCTTCTTAATAGGAAAACATTAAAGATAAACATAATGAATACAGAAACTTCCACTAATTGCTAAGGTGGATGCAATTTTAGACATTCACTTATAAAAATAGTACAAGTGATTAATAAAAACCAGCATCCAATTTCATTTTTAGCACAACCACTTCATGGTGAGATTTCTTTGGGTTCTCTTTTACTTTTCGTGAGATTTGATGCTTATTGCTGAAATGCCATTAATTTTATATAGATAAATATGCGAGTGTGTCCAATTAACGTTTGTCGTCAAAAATATGTTAAAGATGCATTGTACTTGAGTACGTACTTGGTGAGAGTGGTAGATAATCTGATACTCCATTTTTAATGAGAAGATAATATGATACTCTAGCTATCCAGAGTATGTCACTTAAACATTATTTGACACTCGAATTAAATAATATAGTTAATTCTGTATGAAAAATATATATATAAATAACGACTTAATTTATAGAATTATTCTTCATTAGTGGTATGAGAGAAAGAGAGAGAGTTAAAAAAATATAGTAATAAATAGTAAGAGATATGAACCGTCATAAGAAAAACGAGTTACTTAAACATTGTGTCCTTACAGGCCTCATGCTTGAGGGTTGTGAACCGTATAAGAAATCTAGGCGGCCACCTGAGATTAGCTCCCCGCAAGTTATTGGATAAGGACGACCATACCATCATATAACAAATGCATGAGATATCTAAGTATAGGTTACATTGACAATAAAGAAATTGCTTGGCACCTCAAATTTGAAGCTTATCTAAAATAAATTTTAACCTCAAATTTTTATTTAACTAACTTTCTTTTTTTATTTTGAAGGAATTTAACTAACTTTATAAAAGTATGTAAAACATAAATCTCTTATGTTTAATTTTTTTTTAAAAGGATCTCTTATGTTTAATTAATTAACTTCTAACTAAAATTAGTTAATTAAAAATGATTTTTCTCATCAATACCAAATAATTCAATTTGGGATTTATTGGATAGAGTTAAATAAATAGCTTTCCCGTGAGTGACATATAGGGGTGTTCGCAGTGCGGTTTGGTTCGGTTTTGAGGCTAAAAGTCATCTGAACCGCAAGATAATTAACTATGCGGTTTGGTTTGTTTCGGTTGACTTTAAAAATAAAAATCGAACCAATCCAATGCGGTTTGGATTGGATCAGTTGGTGCGGGTTTTTTAGACAATAATTTTTTTTTGTTTTCAACATTAAAATCAAATTAAAAAGCTAAAACACAACAGATTTTCATGAATGTTTTAAATTTCATCCAACATTACAATTTAATTTTAATCCAACAATGTTCTTAACTACGTAGACCAAATTTAAACATGGACAAAAAGTAATCCTATTTCGTAAGAAGTACAAAAGACTAATTTTTTATCATTCCTTAAGAGTACAAGTAATCCTATTTTTGAAAGAAAAAACAAAGAAGAAACTTAACAAAAGAAAAAATATGTCATTTTATTAAAGTTTTCATTGAGTTTCTATGAATATTGGTCTAAGTGATATATATTTAATTAGTGTTTTTCTTATATTGCGGTTTGGTTTGGTTTGGTTAGTAAAATCTAAACCGCAAACCGAACCAAACCATGCGGTTGAGTAAAAAATTGATCCGAATACATCCGAACAAATGCGGTTTTTTGCGGTTTCAGTTTGAATTAGTTCAGTTTGCAGTTTTTCTATTGAATTGGTTCGGTTTTGAACACCCCTAATGACATATGTACTCACATTCCAGCTTGCAGTCAGTAGATACAAAAACAATGGCAGGTTTCTGTCTCCAAAATTCTTTTTGCGATCTACTGGTATATTTAATTTCTACAGCAAATCCATGTGCATCTGGTTGTGGGTTATCCTAAAAAACCTTCCTAATACATACAAAATCGATGAGTAGTACTACTAATCTACTATGCTGTATTCACATTTGAGACAACCATGTATATTTTCTTTAATTTTTATCAAGTGACATAAGAAGGACTTTGAATTTCAAATTCAGAACACTACTTAATCTTGTTAGAGTTTTAGATGATTTTGAAGTAATGATTTATAATATTGGACCATATGTAGAACATGCCCCCAAACCAATTGCATCATAAAAAATTCCTTGTTGGGCATCCCAATACCGTAAAGGCTAACTCATTTTTGCCTTTTAAGATTCAATTTTCTTTGCCATGTGCAAAAAAGTGTGAATAAAAGAATACTCCACAATAATAGAAGTAACTAGCAGCCTATCATTGTAGAACAAACAAAGTTAAAATAAGTGAAAGAAGAAAGGAGAAGGAATGCACGAGTTTGATTTCTTTAGAGGCACCATGATCAATGTAAGATGGGCTATGCCTATTCATTTTCCGACAATGCAACAAATATATCCTTCATTACCCTTCAATTGGTTTGCTAAAGGTAAGGCAAACCTTCAAAAATATAAAACACTTTGGACTCCATTTCATTTTAGTATAGCCTTTTTAATTCCTTTTCTTACCATATCCAGCTTTATTTCAATATTAGAGAATCTTCTCTAAGCACCATTTTTCATTCCAAATTGAATTACATCATCACAAAACTATAGTGAAATACTCTCTTCGTGTTTAATTATAAAGGTTAAGCTAAGGATCCTTGTTAAGGATTTAAAAAAGTAAATGATTTATAAATTTTATATAGATTTTTTTTTTAAGTTTCAATGTGTTGAATACACAATATCTGAAGAAAAAAATCTTCTTTTGACTTTTAAGCAAGTGCCCCAAAGACATTTGTTAACATTTCCCTAATTATAAACATCCATTAAAATCCCTTATAAAACATCCAATAAAAAAATTCGTGTTTAAATTAATTAATGTTTATTCGTGTTAACATTTCTAAATATTTTTTTATTAATACAACTACAATTTATCTTGAAAAATGAAAAAAAAAAGTTTAACAAGTAAAAGTCAACGGTAGTACTTAATTAACAAACGAAGGATCAACAATAAGTTCAAATTAATGATGAACCGTTTGAAAGATCATTTTGAGTTCAAGTTCTAAGTAAAATAGTTATTGATAAAACTTTACTTAGTTAGCGGTCAAAATCTACTGCATAATATTTATTTTTGTCTTGCAGCATGTACGGTTCAGACAATCAGTGCGATCTTGAATTGGTTTTTCAAGAGCGTATCCTCAGAGTATTCCAGACCATCTTATTCAGTTTATTTGTTCATTCAGTGGTTTGAAAGTCCGGCGCTCCTTTTTACAGCTCGTTTGCTATGTTTGTGTTTGGATATATGGAATGAACGCAATAGTAGATTATTCAAAAATATAGAAAATTTCATACCTCAGTTATTGGATAAAGTAAAATATTATTCTTTTTTGTGGCTTAAAGGAAATATGGCCAATTTTGTTTATAGTTTTGAGAGGTGGTGGTCGAACCCGTTCATGTGTTCGGATATTGGCCAACCATTTTGTGTAATATTTGTTGACAACCTATAATTATTAGGGGTTTTCTTGGTATATCTTGTGCTAAGGAAACTACTTTGTTAGTGTTAATATATTTCATTTTTAATTGTTTAAAAAAGGAAAATGCTACATCTCCCGACAAAAAACATCCCGATAGTATCCCGAATTACGTGTAACCTTCAAATTGCCTATTTTAATTTTGTTTTCTTTGACTCGTTTGTGTTATTATCCCGTTTCTCTCTCTGGTTTGTTTTCTTCTTCCTCATACCACAACTGCTTCACCTTCCCCGGTTCCATGTGTGTATCACTCGTCCAAAACAAATCATGGTTGTTGATTCTCCAACTCACCACCTCAGTCTCTTCGACTTGCTTCCTTTGCTGTCATCGTTCGTTGTCGTTCGTCGTCGCCATTCCTTTGCCTTGTTCGCTGTTCATCATCGTTGTTTCATCACAAAACCTCTCATCATCACTTTGTTGTGGAGTGGGTTCTACCACAGAACCTCTGATCGACCGTCGTCATAGACACTTGGTTCCATCGGTTGCACTATATGTATCTGAATTTGACCCAGTTGGCCATTGACTATAAATCTATAATATCCACAGCCAAATCCTTTGAGGTGTATTTGTCACCTTCATTTTAGATTTAATGGCAGGACATGGAGAAAAGTTGAGTGCATGGATATATTGATTGGTTTTTGTTTAGGCAGCAGGCAAAGCAAGTTAGAACCCGTTCGTGAAAAAATCGTGAAATTTACTATCGTGACATATAGCAATGCTCTTTAAAAAATTACTTGGGTTTTCTTCCCTAAAGACCCGGAATAAGACAAAAAAAACTAATTTATGATTTTAAGAAATTTAATGATCATTCTCTACAATTTTGAATAAAAAATAGCGATTCATATTGATCTATATATTGTATATAGAGAAAAATATCTAAAGAGCATTTTATTATGGCCCAAAATATTTCAAACACAGCCAACAGGTACTTCCCAATTCCCACTAAGCATGTGGCGTAAATGAGTGACCTTAGTCCCCCACCCTACGGCACCGCCAAAGGGACATGCACTATATGTTCTCAACTCAAATACATACGCCACTATCTATAGGGTTTTACTTCCTCCTCCAAATCTATATCATCCTCTCATAAATATTCTAAGTCAAATTCCATATAAAGCATACAACATACGCCACTTATTTCTGTTTTTAGCAGTTGACATTGCTTGTTTGACACATAATTTATTGATGCATACTGCAAGTTGACCACTTAAAGATAAACAAAGGAGTTACATCCAAGTACCTTTTTTTTTAGCAAATGGGGGTGTATGCAACACCTTAAATAGATTAAAATAAAATAGGAATAGTACATGAGATTGGGGAATAAAACCTGACCCATGTAAACAAAAGAAAGAAAAATATCTCGAATGTTTGAAGTAAAACAACCAATAGGCATAGAACCACAAATCATAATATGAAGCAATCAATCACACACTACTAGCACAATCCAACGCATCCGGGTTCAGATGCGAAACTAAATTGCATAAAAAAATAGAGGCGTGTAGACATATAAACATTAGATATAGATCTTTACGGTAAGTGAATCCAACCGCCAACACAGTAATGATTCCAAATACTTATAATTGACTGTTAAAATAAATTTATCAGTTTTTATGATAACAACAGAACTCTAACTCTTTTTTCTTTTTGGGTGAAAAGATCCTACTCATCTAATAATAATAATAATAATAATAATAACAATAATAATAATAATAATAATAATAAGATATTGATAATAAAAATAATTCGTACCCTTCATATACATGCACATAAATGCTACCTAGCTATAGAAATATTCCATTTAATTTAAAAACAATAATGAATATGCTGCGTTAGGTTCTATAATTTTTTTTCGTATTTTTTTTATAGTCATAATTACTAGGTATGATGTGTGATGCCAAGAAAATTATCAACATGTATATCAATAGATCTGAACCGGGTTTGCAATGTTTTATTCTCAACGATGATTGCACAAACCTTAAATTATTGAATTTGCTATAGACCTTCAGTCTCTAATAATTAAGATTTAAGAATTAGTAGTCAAAGGAATTGATGAAGGATCAATACATATATATGGACCAATGAAAACTAACTTTTACATATACTATATATATGGCCACTATACTCGAGCATTTTACAGCTTATTTGTCACCACACTCTCAAATTCATTATCCTTTTAATTAAATCTCAATTGAATTCATAATTTTTGGAGCAGGTAATCTACCAAACAAAACGAACAAATCAATAGGAACAAAATAATTGCTTTATAAACTATGAAAAAGGTGGACAAAAAATGATATGGCCCCTCAAACCCAATAAAATATAACAGTACTTTTCTGTGTGGAGCCAAATTTAATGCTTCTGGCCCCAGTATGTTCATGAGTATTCTAATAATTTTAATTTTTTCTAATATGCGATTAATCTCTTTTTAGGTATTCAAATTACAGCTTAAGATTCTTTATCTCTATTCAAGAGCATGCGTGGAGAAAATTGAACCGTACATGCTACACATAACTGATTAATATATTTTATTTTTTTTACGAAAGTTTCTTCGACATAAAAATCAAGTAATTATTTGCTCTTTGAATTATCATGTTATAGATTTAAAGTTTCTACCATCATTTGTTCAACGATGGCTAATTTACATCGAAGAAATAGTATGACATATGAGTTGGATTATATCATTTCAATCGAATTCTCTCCATATTTAAGATGGATGATTAATATTGGTAAGGAAAAACTTGTCACACCCAATAATCTACATTTAATAATTTAATCTTAAAAGTTTATTTTAAACATATTATGATATTAAATATTTTGTACTCACTTTATTTTATGAGAAATAAAGGTATTGTTAAGATCCAATAAAAATGTATTTTTAAGAATATCATATAATTTCCCCTAAAAAAGAATATCATATAATTTGAATTATAGTACGATATATTAAACTTTGTGATTTTCTCTCACAATTATCAATTAAAATATCTCCAAACATCCTATATATATGAGACTAGGGTCATAAAAAACAAAAGCATAAATCAAAACCCGAACTTAACACAAAGAAAAAGCAAACAACTTATTGAAAACCATACTGCTTACGCACGCACACCTCATAATTAGGTAAGTAGCAAGGTTGGCCCAATAATTTGTGATAAGCGACACCATGTCTTCGTGAACATAACTAAACTCGTAGCGATAATGTATTGCAATATGCATGAATTGAGATTCAAATTTTGAATTTCTTACTTATTCATCAAGGTGAAATTAATATATGATTCTCTTTTATCTTCACATGTAGTTGTGTTTTTTTTAAGGTCTAACGAAAAATGTTTTTTATATGCATGAAATTAGAACTTTAGCGGTATTACTTCTGGACTGGCTTGATAGATACACAATAGAAAAATATCAACAAGCAGAGTACTTAAACCAACAATGAATTGGTTCAAACAGAAAAGGATTTGAACTTATTAAGCAAATGGTCGGGAGATTTGATCCTTGACTTTTGGTATGAAGAAATTAGGTTGAAAGGGGGTAAATCATCTTCTGTGTCTCACAAGTTTCTCGACATAGGTTAATCTCAGTTAGGAGGAAAGAAGGAGAACCGACTTTGCATGCGCATATTTCTCGATAGATTTGGTCAATGACAAACGACCATAAATACCTCATAGCAGTAACAGATAGCAATAAAAAAAGTACTCTCGTATCTCCTTTTTTTGGTCAAGTAATTTAGTAAATATACTAACACAATAAGTGTAGAGAAGTTGAAAATCTGAAATTCGAACCTCCAACCCGTGCGTACCAATATCTATAGAGCTACAAATTGAGTTGCACTTAGAAGACTCTCAACTACTTTTTGAAGTCCTTAACATAAAAATAAAGTAAAATTATATTTATAATTTTCTTTTCCATAAATGGAAGCAATAATGAAAAAGTATTTTAAATGATAAAATTAAAGTAATAATTCTTATTCTCATAAAAACAACAGCAAAAAAGGAATCAGAATATAAAAATTCTTGCCAATTGCTAGAGTAAAAGCAAAAACTTTATAGACTTAATATTTAATTTTGAAAAAAAAAAAAGATAGAACCTGACTAGATTCAAACTTATGTCAATCGTTCATGAGAAAATCGACAACAATGTAGATTAATTTAGTTCGTAAGAAGTTGATTTATATTCAACTCTTCTTGTCAACTTACCTAATATACACAAAACAAATTATGTAGTGTTAGTAACACTCTCTTTAATATTCACATTTTTGTTGATTTAAATCATTGTTAATCAACACTTTGAAAATAAAACCTACAAAAAATGGTAGGACATACATGAATTTCATCCGATAAAAGAGTATGTTTTAGAGTAAATGTTGAAAAATAAGTGTTGTAAGCATTCTTCAAACAAATTAGTATTGTTTGTATCTTGTACAAACTTATTTTTTGCCTATAAAACTATGAGTAATGATACATAGACACCCTTACATGGCAATACACCCTTAACACTCACACAAGTCTGACACATGACCATGTGGACCCCACACTAACACACTTTCTATTTCATGAGAATAAATGATGTCTATCTATCATTTTCCTAAAACTTTAGACCGGAAAGAGACCCAACACACAACACAAACAGAACATTGTCACACTTTTCTACTTGCTACTGCATGTATGTGGTTTTAAATACCTTACTCCTTTGTCTCGGTCACTCCTTGCTCCCCTCTCTCTCTCTCTCTCTCACAGTCTCTCTCCTTCTCAATAACACATTCATTCAGTTCAGGTATATATCATTCATCAAACACCCCACGATCCTCTCCCAACATTTTCAATCTACTTTTCTCTCTTTACAGTTTATACCTTATCCCAATTCCAACACTCATCAATTATTATTAACACCCCCTTCTTTCTCATTCACATTTTCACAAACACATGGTGTTCTTCACTCACCTCTAGCTCAAAAACCTTCACCAATCCCACCCATCAAATTCCAACAACGACCCATTTCTCACCTCACTCCATGGCTCTCGAAACACTCCTCTTCAAAGTCAAAACCGCCATTTCAAACAGCTTCGATTCAGTCCCCCCTAAACTTCTCAAGAAAAAACCTTCCTTTAAATCCAAACGAAACGTTGCCGTTTTAGCCTTTGAGATCGCTGGAGTCATGTCAAAGCTTCTGCATCTTTTTCAGTCACTTTCGGACGCTACAATCGTTCGTATTCGAAACGACGCCGTTACGCTTGAAGGCGTTCGTAAAATCATCTCCAACGATGAATCTTTTCTGTTAGGACTGGCTTGTGCTGAGTTCGCTGAGACTCTTCGTCTCGTTGCGAACTCGGTCACAAGACTCAGTCAGCGATGTGAGGATGCTAATCTAAGAAACTTCCATCGGGCTTTTTCAGAGTTTGCTGACACAGGTCGTGATGCAAATGGGTGGGCTTTTTCTGGGCCGAAGGAAATTGAAGCTAAGTTTAGAAAAATGGAACGTTACGTGATGCTTACGGCAACTTTACACCGTGAAATGGAAGAGCTTTCTGTTTTGGAAAATGGGTTTAGAAAAGCTTTGAATTTGAATCACCATCATCATCATCGTAGGAATAGTTGTAGTGAAGGAAATGAAGGTTCTTTGGGTGTTGGAAAAGAGCAGAAAATTTATGAACTTCAGCAGAAGATTTGTTGGCAGAAACAAGAAGTTAAGGATCTGAAAGATAGGTGTTTGTGGAGTAGAAGTTTTGATGGTGTTGTTTTGTTACTTGTGAGGTTTTGTTTCACTGTTTTAGCAAGGATTAAGGTTGTGTTTGGGATTGGTAATTCTATGCCTTGTTTGTCAGCAACTTCTGCAGCAGTTTATCCATCTGATCAGAATCCAAATCCTTGTAATGAATTCGTTTCTGGGTCATTGGAAAAATCAGAGCTTGATGAGATCAATGAAGGTATGGGATTGGGAAGTGGGTTTTTTGAGTCTAATTCAAAGCTTTTGAAACCACCTCCTAGTACTTTAGGTGCTTCAGCTTTGGCTTTACACTATGCAAATTTGATCATAGTGTTGGAAAAGATGATAAAGACACCTCATTTGATTGGTTTAGATGCAAGGGATGATTTGTATGGTATGTTACCTAGTAGCATAAGGTCTGGTTTAAGGGCCAGGTTGAAAGGAATTGGTTTTTGTGCAAGTGATCCTGTTCTTGCTGGTGAATGGAAAGATGCCTTGGGGAGGATATTGGGATGGTTTTCACCTTTAGCACATAACATGATCAAGTGGCAAAGTGAAAGGAGTTTTGAGCAGCAAAATTTGGTCCCTAAGACTAATGTTTTGCTTTTGCAGACTTTGTTTTTTGCAAACAAAGAGAAGACTGAAGCTGCCATAACTGAGTTGCTTGTTGGATTGAACTATATTTGGAGATTTGAGAGGGAAATGACTGCTAAGGCTTTGTTTGAATGTGCGAATTTCAATGGTTTTATTAAATCTACAAAATCATAGTTAATTAATGAGATTGGTTCTTAATTTCCTGTCCTTTATTTTCATTTGAATTCCTCTTACTTCCATAATAGGAGTTTTAATTTTACCACTTCAAATTTTATGGTGGTTGGTTTCATAGATGAATTGAGTTATGTCTAGATCCTTGAGGGTTTGTTTTGCTTCTAACACAGCACCCTGTAAATTTATAAAATGTAAATGATGTTATATGTTTTTTAGTGCTATCTCTAAGAGGAGATGCATTGGCTTTTCATCATTAATGCTTCCACAATCATGAAAAAATATTCCTTGTGTTTAATTATGGTTTGACTAAAACTTGAATTGTTGATATTTATATTAGTGGAGATCATTGTTGTTGGAATTGTGTATGGTTGTACCACTAGTTCTAGATCCAACCTTGTGTGGTTCATGTGGTAAGTAATAATTCTACTAATAAACTAGTTGCTATATTCGATCCTTTTCTTGCATATCTTGATTGCCATTAATTTCATATCAATAACCTAACCTAACCACAGTGGGCCCGATTACCGTCACTGTTGATACAGTTACATTTGGATGAGGATTAAATTTTTCTACATGGCTGGGGTGGATCTGGGAGGGGACATGTTTCTATGCTTGTTATTCGGGTGTTCACCAATTTGTCTGTTTTATTAAAGTTAGTTCAACTTGGTGTTATGAAATCTAGATATTTTTCTATTATTAACATTGTAAATTTATACGCATAAATGAGGAGTTGGAATTTAAACTTTGATCTTGACGTTTGACCTATCAATTTTGATATTTTTATTATTTGAACTAGGGATAATATGTTGAAAACAAGATATTTTGTTGTGGATTTGAAGATTAATCTTATTCATTGTCCAAATAACAAAAGTGAGATATATTTTGCGGTGTCTATTGGATCAAATATTCAATTTTATTTACTATTATTGTGGATTAAAAAATCAATACATTTTTAGTAAAAATGGTCTAAGGTTAAATTAATTTTTTTTTTGTCCAATTAGATATTTTGTTCAAAAGATTAGAACTCAATAGCGCAAGTTGACAAAAAAAAAAGTATCCATTGTGAAAGATATTTTATTCTCCATTTAACTAATGCCACGCAATTTTACAAGTAAAACACTGGAAAAAGAGAATACGGATTGAGAGGATTGAGAAAATGTTGAGATCTAAAGGAAGATGTTTGCTCAGAGAGGGGTTTGAAGGGTCATTTACATTAAACTAAAACTTAGTTATTGGATTTATATATTAAATTGTCAAACCTTTGATTTTTTTAAGCGATGTGAAACTTCAAACTCACATTTGTTATACAACAATATCTTCCCTCAATTGTGAATTCATTTATTCATTATGCTCCTCCTCAAATGAAAAGTGCTCGGCCAGCACGTTTGCTAGCAATGTGGACTTCCAACCTTACATTTGGTACACGACAATCTCCCTTAAGTATGAATCCATAAATTCATTATGTCTCTCCCCTAAGCGGAAACCTTTTCATCCACATGCTTGCTCCGCCCGATACTATTGTTGGATCACAAGGAGAGTTCGGAGGATCATCATATTGAGTCCAAAACAACTACACAAGTGAATTGAACACCACATCTTAATCCAAAAATTGCTCTTTTGTTTTGAGCTATTTTTAGTTAAGCACAATTATTTTAATTTGGTCCAAGTAAGAATTTATTTCTTATTGGGCTGTAAAGCTTGTTGATAACAAGTGTGTAAAAGCACAAGTAAAAGTACTCGTTTGCAGGAAAGATCAGGAAGATCTAGCAAAGGTAATAATTACTCGTTTGTGAAACAAGTTTAAGAAGACAAAAGAGGAGTTGTGGTTAAGTTATAACACAACTACCTAGTGGATAATCTCACACTTGTGTGTGGAGTGGAAGTAGCCGGTTTTGGCGAACCACAATAAACTTTTTGTGTCGTTTCTCTCTCTCTCTCTTTATCTTTCTATGATTTAAGTTCAAAATCACACACTTCACAACTATTATTGTTATTATTTATTTACTAACGAACTAATCGTGATTTTTGAATTGGAGAAAATTTTAATCAGGCAATTTTAACAGTTCACAATTCAAACCCCCCTTTCTTGTGAAAATATTTTACTTCAGGATGAACCTGAGCTGTTTGTAGAAACAAGTTGTGAACCATCATGATTATTACATTGAAAAGTGCCAAATTGTAAACTAGACAAGTTTCCTACAGAAGGGAACATTTTATTCTTACTACAAGCTATACTAACAGTAGGAATATGAGAGGAAGGAGCAGATGATTGAGGAGCAGAAGATTGGTGAAACTAATGAAGTCCATCACTGCCAAGAGACCCTCTCATAAACACTTTAGAAGAATCCTGACATTTAACAAAACATTCATTAAAATGAAACTCAAAATATACATTATTGTCCTTAGAAAATTGACTAACACTGACTAAGTTTTTGATTATGGAAGGAACAAGAAATAAATTTTAAATTTAAGAGTAGTTTGAGGATTAAAAGGTGAAGTAAAATTCATAGAACCAACAGAGGTTATTGAGAAACCTTGTCCATTACCAACATGGACATGATCAGTTCCTAAAAAGGATACAACTTCCACTAAGTTTCCAGCATCTGGAGTAACATGGTGAGTAGCTCCAGAGTCAGGATACAAGATGTTATTGAAACCCCCACCATTTGAGCTCACTGATTCAGCAGAGATTCCAGCTACCAAGGCTTGTGGTGCTTGAGGTCTTTGCCCAGTGAAGTGGGAAGGAAACTGAGAGGATTAAGGCCTAAAGGCACCTCCAGAACTTGGAAAATGTAGCTGCATCCAAACATTAGATGAAGCACCACCATAACCACCAGAAGCACCATAACCATGGGGTGTAAAATATGAATCATATTGAGGTTAAAGACGGTAGTGGCAGTAACTTGCATCATGTCCAGTTTTGTAACAAATCTGGCACTGAACAAAGGGGCGTGCAGGGCCAGTTCCTCCACCACCTCTACCTCTAAAACGAGATTCTTTCCTGAACAAACGAGATTCACCACCAATATTGTGACTAAGATTGATAGAAGCTGGTTCAGTTATTGCAACTTTCTTGAATCTCTCATTACGAGATTCTTGAGTGAGAAGTTGGGATTCAAGCTCATCCAACGAGATTATCTCAGTTTTTCTATTGACGGAGGCCACAACTGCATTGAACTCCTCAAGAAGAGCTTCAAGCACAACTTCAATGAGATCTTTGTGAGGGACAGGGTCACCTATGGACATAAGAGCCTCAAATATTTCGCGAACACGAGAGATGAACTCAGAGATCTTGCGCGAACCTTTGGTAATGGCGCAAAGTTCATAACGCAATTGACGAAAGCATGTTCGCATCTGCGTGAAGTAGTAGCTGTGAATCTCCTCCCAAACTTGCCATGAATTTTGAAGCCGGATAAACCGCAAAAGGATCGAAGGTGAAATAGTAAATAGAACCCATGTGCATAGAAGAGAATCTTGCTCTTCCCACTCAGAATACACAGGGTTTTCCGTTCCAGCTTCGCGAGCAGCGTCTTTGAGATAAACCGGTGGAATTTGTGGAGAAACCACAAATTTCATCATTTTTGTTCCTCGCTGCACACCTTCTACTTGTTGCTTCCATTGAAGGTAGTTTGAATCATCAAGCTTCACAAAAACTACTTGTTTGAAGGTTTTCGAAGTAGCAGCTGTAACACGTTATGCTTCAGAAGCATAAGAAGTGGTAGAAGTTGACTCAGCCATGGCAAAAGAGGCACTGGATCAAAAGGAAGCTCTATATACCATGATAGAAATGGACAAACTCCATTGATGAGTTTAGAAGAAGCTTGAGAGTTTGTTAGAGGAGAGAGACGGTAGTTAGAGAGACAGTAGTTAGAAAGAGAGGGAAAACAGAATTTAGGAATGTGAATATTTCATTGTATTAATCTTATAGAATGATTACACATATATATAGAGACTAAGACTAAGGGAAAGGTGTCACTAAGTGACAACTGACAGCTATATTAAGAAGCCTAATCTTAGAGACTCATTTACACTAAACACAACTTGAGTCTATATTACAATCTGAGATTAGTATCTTATTCTAACAATTATGCATTTTCTTTTTTGTCATTAAGATGGTTTCGGATTTTTTTTCAATGTTTTTTTTGTTTAAAGATTTTTTTTTCCAATGTTATACGACATAAATTTGAGTTCATTAATTTTTTTTCTTGTTATGTTTGTATTTTTTTTTTGTCAGGTAGACTAGTGGCTAGAATAATTCACCTTATAAGGTGAATAAGTGGGGTGTCCGGGGTTCGAACCCCGGCCCCTGCATATAATAATGCATTGTTCTACCAACTGAGTTATGCTCACGGGATTGTTATGTTATGTTATTTAATAAAAAAAATTCTTGTTATGTTATGTTTGTATTTTAATAGACTACTAGTCTATTTTTCTGACGTTGGTCGGGTTACATACATAATATTAATGTTTATGTCATATGTATAATTTTATTAAAAGCTCATATAACTTAGAAGTTATTAAAGAAAAAAGATTATGCATATTATAATCTATAATTTATTAAATAAACTATTAATAGTTGTCTGAACTATAAAAAAAAAAATTCTAGATATCTAAGTTGAAAAAATTATCTATAATATTAGTTTTTTTTGTTATACATATAATATTTTTTATTTAAAATCCATATAATTCAAGTAATTAAAGAATTTTGTCCAAAAAAAAGTAATTAAAGAAAAAAGATTTCTCAAATTATAACCCTTAATTTTTGTGTTGTGATATGATATAACCTTTAATTTATCGAAGAGTGCGTGTTTAGAATTTTGTCGAAAAAAAAAGTGCGTGTTTAGAATGAAAATAATAAGCATACGTAGGCAAACAAAATTATTTCTTCTAAATAGATAAAATTTGATGAAATAAATAAATCAATCAAATAATCATCTAAAATTTTCTCCAATATATTTAAAAAAATGAATAGAGTATCTATTAAATTTGACGAAATCTATGTTTAAAATGAAATATTATATGGGAGAAAACTAAGAAACAAATAAATAGTTAAAATGAAGGACAAAACTTATGTGAGTTTCTATGTATTTTTTGTATGTTTCTTAGCTAAAAATACATTTCTCATGAGTAGTTTATTTAGTAACAATAGGAAAAGCATTTAAGAAAACGCACATAAGAGTTTTGCTAGAATTAAAATAAAGATAAAACTGAAGTGTATTTTCTTACATGATTTTTGTGTTTTACTTCACATAAAATTCTCATAATTGTCTATAATTCCTAAAATTCAAAGTTTTCTCAAAGTTTGTTATAAACACACACAATTAGTTTTATGTGAAAAATCATACCAAAAACATGTAAGGAAATGCAACTAAATTTTGTCTTGAAAATAAAAAAAAATTTAGTGACAAATGTTAGCAATTAGTTGTTAAAAGAACACAAAGTATATAAGTAAATAAAAATATCATTTAAGGAAATATGTTGTTAAAATATAAAAAAGTGATAAGCAATTACACCCTTTTAAAAATTAGGATATAAAGAAATTATTTTTAAATTTGCAGGTGACCGAAATTTAATGAATTTCGTTGAGGCGTATTTTATATATTAAAAAGGTTAATTTTGTAAAGGAAAAAAGTTATAGAATTTAACATGGAGTTACCACGTGCAAAAAAAAAATTATAACTTTAAATTTATATTAATTTGAAATAGTTAAAGTAGTTGAAAATAATTTTACGCCGCATAAAATATTATATATCAAATTAATATATGTATTTGTTGTAAGAATATTAGATTTGTACAATGCCTTTGAAGTTTTGATATAACAAAGTATTGAAGAACAATTGGATATGCTATTATATGTTTAAGTGTGCAGGACCATACATTATTATTTATCAAGGCTTGATCATATATAAGAGCATTAGAAGTACAAGAGAAGCTAAAAGATCAGAAAAAAGGGCAATCAAAAGTCAACAATTGATCAGAAGTGAAGGTCACCCATAAGCTATTGAGAAGGGTCGCTTTCAGCCTCTGACCCAATACAATTTGTCTTCTTCTGAATCACGTGCTAAGTCAAATTCAAGGACAAAAGGAATGAAACAGATAATTTTATTTGCAGCAATGAATTTTGAATGTCTTTTCAAACGGCATTAACCATATCATACAACATTTCGACGTCTTGATTTGATAGCTTCTCAAATTCTTAATGAGCTGACACTTCTCCAATGTATCTCAGATCCCTGCCAATATAGGGAGCTGGAGACTTGAAGAACTGGGATCCCTGCAGCAGCCTTTGCTGCCCAATTCTTAGCCTTTGGATAAATTCTTAGTGCTATTCTTAGCCTTTAACATGAACAATTTTTTTTATCAATGACATCTTGCCTCGTATATCAAAGTTAGTTTAACAAGTGACAACTTATCCCGTACACTTTAGTTAGTTCTGAAATTTTATTAGTGAAAACTTGTCAAATGCATGATGGTTTAATTTAATCAACGCCAACTTCTCTTATGTATTTTATTAATGACAACTTGTCTCGTCCACGATAGTTCTATTATTTTTTTGAGCTGGCATGATAATTCTATTTAATCAATGTCATCCTCTCTCATATTTTAATCAAGGTCAACTTCTCCCATAATAGTTCTGTATATTTTTTTTTAGGGGGCATGATAGTTCAATTTACCCCTCACAGTTTTCTATTAAAGTATCCCTTTTAGATTTACCAATTTAGATGGGAAAAAATACCATTGTTAGATTTCTTTCATATGATTCTGTAAAAAAAAAAATCTTGATTTCATATGGGTAAATTTGAAAAACCGTATCATTTACCTTGTCTATATGGATAAATATAGACTTGATCGATTTTAAAGAATCATTGGAGGTGAGAAAAGAAGCACCAATTGGACTATAAAGGTAAATGATATAGTTTTCCAAATTTACCTTGTCTATATGGATAAATATAGGAGTATTATTTTTTTCCATCCTATATGATTTTCATGTGCCATGCGTTTTTTTCAAAAATGTCCTCGTGCAATCTGGATTTTAAAATTCGGATTTATGTTTACTATTTCGGATTTTATAATTCGGACAATTCTTATGTATAATCAGCCATCAAACTCTCTCACATTTCAGCAGTTTTGAGTTTTGCTTTTAAAAACAACAAAAAAAAGCGAAGTAAAAAATGCTAAAAACCTGTCAAATAAAATCATAAAAATACCACCAAAAAATTCTAAAAATCAAATAAAACTAGTGCAAATTTTATTGGATTTTTCTGAGAATATGAATAATTAAAAAAAAATGAATAATGGGTCTGAACAATGAAATTTTGGATTTTGAGGGGCGGAGTCTCGTAAGAAGTTTCTTCTACGGGAGTCATGGTCCTTGAATTTTTTCTGATTTTTTGGGGAAGTTTCAAACCAATCCGATCAAGTAGCCCAAAAACCCGATTTTTGATTAAGAACAGGTAACAATGACCCAAAACAAAAGGATAAGAGTTAGGAAGATTAATATTGTCCATAAAATAGCTATACATGTTACAAACATGTTTAAGATTTGTGTTGATACAGTTCGGATTATATAATCCGAACTGTTTTACCTTGAAAAATGGTGTTTAGGGGGTTTCCGGATTATGTAATCCGGAAACATCATGTAACGCGCCCTATTTTTGACGTTTTCGGATTAAAAAATCCGTAACTCCATTTTTCACCCTATAACAAAGGAAAACACCATTCCATATTATGAAATCCGAAAACCTCAAGGACATTTTTAGAAAAAACGCAGGGCGCGCGAGAATTCTATAGGGTGGAAAAAGTATTACTCTAAATATAGACTTGATCGATTCAGATTTAAGTTGAACTGGCCCATATTTGCTAACATATTCTCTTGTGGGCTATTTGTCTATTCCAGCTCATGTTATCTTAAAAAGGAAATTACTGTTCACACTTCTTAAATTTCTCATTTTTCCTAGTGTTGTTGGCCTAGCGGCAGTTAATTATTGTTCAACTCTCTAGCGGCACAGTTAACTGTCGTTCGACACTTTTAAGATAAGTTGAAACGATTTAAACAGTGATTAAACCATTTTAAAAAGTGTCAAACAACAGTTAATTGCCAATGGAGAGCTTAACAGTAGTCAATTGTCGTTTGAGTTGTTTTGGAAAAATTTGAGAAGTGAGAAGAGAAATTTCCTCTTCAAAGTTGAAGGAAAGCCTCAAAAGATGCAAGTGCTTTGACAATTCAATTCATAGAACAAAAACAATTCTATGACTATTTATTTTTAAAAACAAGGGTATCACTTGCGGCTTGCAACCCTGGATGCTAATTCCTTGATGTAGCAAAAATTCAATCAAGGATTGTTGTATCTCAACATATGTTTTTCATAGTTAAGAACTGAACTCGTAGTTAGATGGTTAAATGACTGAAACATCTATCACTTGTGTCATATTATCAAAACCCTAATATATACTCCATCAGTCCTAAATTATAAGTTGCTTTGGAAAGAAAAAAAAATCCAAATTATAAGACGCTTTACGATATCAATGAAACATTAATATTACCTTTTCTATTATACCTTTAATTATTTATTACTCTATCTTCTTTTAATTTTTTTAATTTATATTTCTCATACAATTTATTAAGGACAATTTTATAAAACAACTCAGAATATCTCTTTCGGATGTAAAATTAATTACATGTCTTGATGTGTGAAATGCCCGAAAAAAATCATATAATCTCCAACGGAGGGGTATAAATTACTAATAATTTAGATATTTTCGAACATTGATAGTATGAGTAAGGCTCAGGACTGGATCAAACCTTGATAATTTAAATTAAACAGCTTTTGCAAGAACAATTCAATTTCAATCTCTAAAGTGCTACAAATTCAGAGACAAGGTAAATATTTTCATATACTAATGCTAATTGCATTAGTACAATTCTAAGCGACAAGCCAGATCATCAAATAATTACGTGATTCTATGTTAGGCCTTTATCCAACATATTAGTCAACAAAGAGTAAAGACTACTCAAGAAATTCATCAAGTTCTGAATCAACGTCTCCTTTCCAAATCACCCGAGGACAAATACCCCAAAGCAAGACTACGAGGAGTTTCAACGTGTATAATTTCTTTTTAATATTTCTTAGCTATATATATTTATTTTACTAAGAAAGAATTTTTCGTGAAGTATGCATGACCGATGTGTGAAATTCGTTCCACTCAATGAAACATAGCAAAAAATTAGATACTATGGTCGTGTAAATATGAAACATTATTTTTGAGTGAAGATATTGTTGCAAAAAACTAGACATTCAAGTTCGGTGGATTCTAGGGTGAGGGTTCTATCAAGTTTCTCACCGGTGGACCATAATGAACAATAATTAAGACACGTTAGATTGATCAAACTCACATATCTTATTGTATACCAAACACACCACATAACACATTCCAATTTCACTTTCTTTAATTCTCTTTTTCTTTCCTTCTCCGTCGCACCATCATTCCAATTACTCGGAAACAGAGTGATGATAACAACCCATTTCAAAATTATTACTACTATTATATATGGTCTAAATTTATATCATATCCCAATCAAAATTTAATTATTAAAATATATAAATTCAATGTGTTAAGTTGCAGGTGCAAGTAAGATTGAGGATTTGATTTTCATCCATAAGTAAATCTATATGAACTCAACTCTCTAAATATAACTCCTTAGCTCTTGCTTGATTGGTGTCTGGCAATGAACTTTCCAGCAACGTTATCAACATTCTTGGTACATTAATCTCCATTAGATTAGGGTTGGAATCCCTCACAATCAAGGATTAAGGTTTTTTATTAAACTCTTTTGGTTGAATTAATTGTTTAGATTGTTGAAGATTTAGTTAAACTGGTTTAGTATTTGGGTAAAGAAAAGATGATTTTGAGAGGTTTTATCATTTGATAAAAAAAGAAAGAAGGGGAGGAAGACGCAAGAGGGAGAAAGAAAGAGAGAAAGGTTGCAATATAGTGTGTATGGAGTATGATATGATCCATCAATCTAATGGATCTCAATTGAGGGCCCTCACCCTAGAATTCACCATCGTTTGTCTGATGGAAAATTCAATATATTGTTTTCTACCTCAATAGCTCTCCAACACAACACGTATGAATATCTCTGAACCCACCTATGTAATAGTTAAAAAATCAAATAAATTGTAAGGAAACCAAACATAAATAGTACAAATCATTTTTAATTGTTATTTTAATAAAATCCTTAACACTTATTATTTAGAACAATTTTTTTGAAGTGGCTTATAATTTAAGAGAAATGATATTTATACAATAATTTTTGACAATTTTCTCTCTCATACTCACATGTTATTCTTATCCTCTCTCTTTCTTTTTCTCTCCCTATTGTTTTTGACCAATAAAAAGAGAGAAAAACATGGTTGTCACCAAAGTTATTATTAAATAGATGTACAAATATTATTGCTCATAATTTAAAGTGGATAAATTATTAATTTGAGAAATCAATTTTGTTTAAAGAAAATTTATATTACTATTAAATTGAAAAAGATGCTTTCTAAGAATTTTTTATTTATTTTTTTAAAATTGTGACACAAAGATGAAACTAAAGGAATAGTAACTAGTTTAATACCATACTTCCTGTTAAGTAATTAATACATAACTGCCTTGTAACAAAGTTAGTTACAATTTGTTTCAAAGTTTGTTTGTTGGTTAGGTAGCTTGTACTACAAGCAAATGATATAATTGTCTATAAAAGACTTTGTATTGTGTAACTTCAAACCTTAATGAGATTCCACAATTCATACTAATCTCTTTATTCTTCTCTCTTTCAGTTTTTACAGTTCTATTTTGCTATTTTCTCATCTTGCTAAAACAATTTATTTCAATAAGCACTTTTCTGCGCATTAGAACACAGTTTTTGTTCTAACAATTGGTATAAAGAGTGTGGGTTAAATCAAAGGGAAACACGAGGGAAGTGTGAGGGGGTCATATTGGGAAACACTGAGTGAGGTGTGAGCATTGATTTCTTGAAAAGCAAGATGAACAACAATGATTTTGGATCAAACATTCTAGTTCTTGATGGCAAGAACTGGAAACGATGGAGTGCTTTGATGAGATCTCTATTTGGAGCACAATATGTGAGTGATCTTGTGCATAATGGTTATAAAGATTTGGGGGCAAATCCAATTGAAGCACAAAGATTGGCCTACAAAGAAGTAAAGAAGAAAGATTGTAAGGTACTGTTTTACATTCAACAAAATGATGATAATCAACATTCTGAGAAGATTTCAAAGGAAACAGGATCGAAAGAAGCTTGATATATACTGGAGAATTATCATAATGGGGGAGAAAAAATGAAACAAGTCAAGTTACAATCATATAGATGAAAGTATGAGATGATGCAAATGGAGGAAGATTAGAAATTAAGTGATTACTTATCCAAGATGATTGAGATTATGAACTTAATGAAAACTTGTGGTGAAAACATCTCAGATTAGATGGTAGTTGAGAAAGTCTTGAGATCCTTAAGTCCAAAGTTTGATTTCAAAGTAGTAGCAATCCAAGAAGTAAAGGATGTGAAAACTATGAAAATTGAAGAATTGCAGAGTTCCTTAGAAGCACATGAACTACTTGTGATTGATAGAGGTTCAGAAAGACCAGTACAACAAACTCTTCAAGCTCAAACAACCAAGAAAGAAGGAAATTATAAGAATTTCAAGAAGAAAGGAAAAGGTAAAACAAACTGGTCAAACAATGGGAATTCTAAAGCTGAGGACAAAACTGAATCTTCTAAAATAAGAGGTTTTAGTAAATAATCATAACAAGAAGAAGGAGTTTGACAAAAGAAAGGTTCAGTGCTACAATTGTGAGAAGTATGGACACTTTGCTGATGAGTGTTGGTTCAAGAAGGATTAAAAGGTTGAAGAAGAAGCAAATATAGCTCATGGAGATGATCCTAATACAGTTTTGATGACGACTGCTACTTGTGAAGACAAGATCAAAGGTGAAGAGTGGTATCTTGATTCTGGATGTTCTAATCACATGACATCTCATAGAGAGTGGTTAACAAATTTTGATGCTAGCAAGAAAACCAACATCATCTTAGCTGATAGCAGAAAACTTGCATCAAAAGGAAGTGGAAATATAGTTATTAAGAGAAATATTGGTGGGAAAATCATTATTAAATATGTGTTTTATGTTCCAGATATGAAGTGTAATTTGATGATCATAGGTCAATTAGTGGAGAAGGGGTTCTCAACAACCATGAATGGTGATACATTGAAACTGTTTGATGCAAAGAAGAACTTGGTGCTAAAATATACTTTGTCCAAGAATAGAACATATATAAGCAACATATCAAGTGATAAGATGACGTGTATGTCTGCAACAATTAGTGAATATACTGAAACTTTATGGCATTTTAGGTATGGCCACTTGAACTTTAAAAGTCTTTGTGAATTGAACTCTAAAGAATTAGTGCATGGTGTACCAAAGTTGAATATCAGAAAATTTATATGTGAAATTTATGTGAAGAGCAAGAAAAGTAGATTTCCATTTGTTTCTAAGGCACCTAAAAGAGCAAGTGCAACATTACAAGTAATTCATTATGATATTTGTGACCCCTTTGAAGTAGCTTCTCTAGGTGGTAATAAGTATTTCATTACTTTTGTTGATAAATTTACAAGGATGATTTGGCTGTATACTATAAAGATTAAGAGTGAGGCTTTAGATATATTCAGAAAATTCAAAGTCTTTGTGGAGAAAGAAAGTGATAAATCCATTAAGATTTTGAGAACAGATGGTAGAGGTGAGTATACATCTAAGGATTTTGTAGCTTTCTGGATAGATCAAGGAGTTCTTCATGAAGTAATTGCTCCATATACACCTCAGTATAATGGACTTGCAGAAAGAAGGAATAAAACTCTACTAAATATGGCTAGAAGCATGATTAAGAAGAATAACTTGCCACACAAATTTTGGGGTGAAACAGTCACTACAGTTGCTTAAATTCTAAACAAATGTCCCACTGAGAAGCTGAACTTGAAGGTAACAGAAGAAGCATGGTGTGGAAGGAAGCCTAGTGTAAATCATTTCAAGGTGTTCTGTTTTTTGTTCTATAAACATGTACTAGATGCAAGAAGAAGCAAGCTTGAAGACAAAAGTGAGATTATGATACTCATAGGGTATCATCCTACTGGTGCATACAAACTCTATAGCCCTATAACTCAGAAGGTTCATATCAGTAGATATGTGAGTTGAATGAAGCTGAGAAGTGGAAACAGGAAAGTGAACCTGAGTATAGAAGTGAGATCAAGCAAAACTATATATATATCCTGATTCAAGTGATAAATCAGAAGGTGAAGAGGATCACGATGTTGTTCAAAATGATCCAGAAGAAAATATAGCATCAACATGGCCTTAAAGATACAGACAAGAACCTACTAGACTGAATGACTGTGAGATCATTCCTGATAATGAAGTGAATGATGAAAGTGATCTCATTCACTTTGCACTTCTAGAAGATTCTGAACCAATCAATTACAAAGAAGCATTCAAAAGTGATGTATGGAAAATAGCTATGATATAGAAACTGCAATCAATTGAGAAAAATTAAACTTGGGAACTTGTTAACTTGTCAGACAAGAAAAAGAAGATTGATGTGAAATGGGTATTCAAAGTGAAGTTGAACCCATATGGACAAGTTTCTAAGCATAAGGCAAGGCTAGTTGCTAAAGGTTTTTTTTGCAAAAGCATGGCATTGAATCCAATTTAAATGTTAAGTCAGCTTTTCTAAATGGTCCATTGGAAGAGCTAGTGTTTGTGTCACAACATTCAGGTATTGAGATTGCAGGAAAAGAAAATATGGTGTACAAACTCCATAAAGCTCTATATGGATTAAAGCAAGCCCCTAAAGCATGGAATAAAAGAATTTATCAGTTTCTAATTCATATAGGCTTCAAGAAGTGCTTAGTTAAATTTGGTGTATATGTTCAAAAGCTTGGTGGTGAATAAACCATCATAAGCTATCTGTATGTTGATGATCTACTCATCACTAGTAGCTCAACATCAGAGATTAATAAAGTAAAAGACAAACTGAAGTCTGAGTTTGAAATGACTGATCTTGGTGAGATTTCATTTTTCTTAGGTATGGAATTTGTAAAATTGAAGGTAGGAATGGTAATTCATCAACAAAAGTACATTGGTGAATTGCTAGATAAATTTGAGATGAAAACTTATAATTTAGTCTCAAATCCATCATAACAAACTCAAAGCTAGATGAGTGCAGTGAAGAAGAGAAAGTGGATTCAACAAACTTCAGACAAATGGTTGGATCAGTAAGGTATCTATGCAATAGCAGGTCAGATATCTATTATTCAGTCAGTATAATTAGCAAGTTTATGCATGATCCAAAGAAATCTCATTTGATAGCTGCTACGAGAATCCTTAGATACATCAAGGATACTGTGGAATTTGGTTTGCTATTCCCTAATGGAAGTAAAAGTAAAGTGAATGAGCTTATAGGTTACTCAAATAGTGACTAGTGTGGAGATTTGACTGACAGAAGAAGCACTTCAGGCTATGTTTTCTAGTTCAATGATGCTTCCATGTCCTAGTGCACCAAGAAACAACCAGTTACTACATTCTCATACTATGAAGCTGAGTATATTGCAAAAACATTTGCTACTTGACAAGCTATGTGGTTAGACTTAGTGATGAAGGAGCTTAAATGTTAAGTTGCGAAGCCTCTAACCCTCAGAATTGACAACAAATCTTCCATAAGCCTTGCTAATAATCCTATCTCAGTAAAACTTGACACATTTGAATTTTTGAGGAAGAAACTTGGTGTTTTTAACATTCATCAATTATGAATTAAGGGGGAGTGTTAAGTGATTTATACATAACTGCCTTGTAACAAAGTTAGTTACAATTTGTTTCAAAGTTTGTTAGTTGGTTAGATAGCTTAAACTACAAGCAAGTTATATAATTGTCTATAAAAGGCTTTGTATTGTGTAACTTAAAACCTTAATGAGATTCCACAATTCATAGCAATCTCTCTATTCTTTTCTCTTTTAGTTTTTACAGTTTTATTTGCTATTTTCTCATCTTGCTAAAACAACTTATTTCTATACACACTTTTATGCATATTAGAACATAGTTTCTGTTCTAACACTTCCGCCATGACAACATTGCTTACATATTTTTCCGTTTTCACATGTGTCGTTAATGAATGGAACTAACTCAAAATTAGTAGTTTAAACTTAGTGGGGGATTTTGGAAGATTGTAGAGGGTTAGATTTGTATTTTACTATTTTTTTTTCTCAAAGAAATGATACAATGATATAACAATTCAACCCATTTGGATTAGTTTGATGATATTGGTTTGGAATCTGCTTCTCAAGGTATCAAGTTTGATTCTCTCCGATGTTAATTTAGGTAGGCTAGTTTAGCTTCTTAAAAAAAAAACTTCTATAACAATTCATATATTTGCGATTTAAAGGAAAAAAAAAATGAAAGAATTACTTAATAAATGATATTGTAACAAATTATATATTTGAGATTTAAAAGAAATGAAAGAATATTATGATATATGATATTATATCATATCCTTTATACCAAACGCCCCTTGAACTGTAGGACCGGTAGGTTTCCGTTTGTTTACTTGGGGTTGCCAATTGGTGGAGATTGTAGGGGATTTAGTTTTTGGAAACCTGTGGTTGATCGCATTACTGCTCTATTGTCGTCATGATATAATCGGTTGTTATCTTTTGGTGGCCGCTTGGTTCTCTTGAAATTTGTCTTGTCCTCTCTTCCAGTTTACTTTCTTTCCCTCTTTAAGGCCCCTACAGGTATTGTCATACCCCAATTTTTGACCCAAGACCCTACATTTGTACGCCATTTGACCCTGATCGAACCCTGACATTTCAGTGAAAAATTCGACACAAATGGTGACTTCACTGGGGAAAATAATTGTGTACTATCGTATTGGTTTGGGAACGATAGCTTAAGGGAGACAAAACTTTTTAGTGACACCTCTCGACCAGACACACTTGGGATGACACTTGAGAGAATGACAGGTAAACACAAGATGTCCGTTGTTTAGGACCGACCACTTGAAACATGACAAAAATAAACTCAAGTTGTCCATTGTTTAGGATTGACCACTTGAAACGTGATAAAAGCTAAACTCGAGTTGTCCATTGTTTAGGACTGCCCGCTCGAAACATGATAAAAGATAAACACAAGCTGTTCACTTGAAACAAGATAAAAGGTAAATTCAAGATGTCCGTTGTTTAGGACTGACCACTTGAAACATGGTAAAAGATAAACTCAAGTTGTCCGTTGTTTAGGACTGGCGGCTTGAAACAAGATAAAAAAGGTAAACTAAAGCGGTCCGTTGTTTAGGACTGGCGGCTTGAAACAAGACAAAAAGGTAAACTCAAACGGTCCGTTGTTTAGGATTGGCGGCTTGAAACAAGATAAAAAGGTAAACTCAAACGGTCCGTTGGTCATTTCTGTCGCGTCATTTAAAATAATTTTTTTTTTTTTGGGGGGG
>Ga0228711_1001443_pt1 | contig 34891 bp, 24 predicted proteins | sample MedpolnodulmetaG_2_FD_177996 | JGI IMG/M metagenome (GOLD analysis project Ga0228711, IMG submission 177996) | Root nodule microbial communities from Medicago polymorpha collected in Santa Monica, California, United States - brown nodules | ecosystem: Host-associated > Plants > Roots > Nodule... | reverse complement strand
TAAATGAAAAAAAAAAAAAAAGGTTTAAGCATTCTTATCAAAGTATTCTATTGACATTGACAAAATAATACAGGGAAAGTCAAAAGTGTATCAGTATCTTATAGATTCCATCTTTGTCACTTAGAATAATTTGGTAAATCAGTAGAAGATTAGGACTTTCATTCAAGCGTAAATGCTACTTCGAGATACTTGTAATCAAACACTTCAAATATTCTCAGAGCTTTCGCGGGATGATTTGTATATCCGGTATGCAGCTATACACATTGTGAAATTACCTATAACAGTTAGTGCCGCTTGAAGAGCTACCAATACCTGCATCTCATTACAATAAGCCATTAATTTCATATGTACAACCCCTATTTCACATTCAATCAGATTTTTAGTACAATATGTAAGGACGGATAATTATCCATTGTTCTTAAGCAACAAGAAAAATTGCATGACAACATATCTGCGTTGAGCCATAGAAGACGTTATGAAATTTATAAGAATGAATCTTGCAGAAAAACTCAGTAATCCAAAAAACAGATTTTCTGTATTTTCACACACACACATAACAGTAGCACATTGGTATACAACAACAATCAGGCCTTTTCCCACTAAGTTGGGTTGGCTACATGGATCAAATTGCGCCATAATCGTATTTGGTTCATGTCATAGAGATTCAACAAAGTTTTATGTTGGCTGTTGAGGCCTAACACAACCCTCTCTTTCATCCGGGCTTGGGACTGGCTAGGCATAGCAAGGCTCTGCCTAGTACATTGGTATACCAATGCCAATTTTGTTTCTAAATAAATGAGAAAATTTAAGTCTACATTCAGATAGAAAGGGGATTCTGCCACTTCGTCTTAAATTATTACTTTTCTTTCAATGGTCTTAGACAGAGGTAAATTATTGTTTTCCAATTTCCACTAACTTACCGTCTTAGTTTTAGAACTGATTTTTGTCCCATTCTCTATAGGACATGGTTGATGAAAGAAGGGATAACCATCTACACAGGCCTTTAAACACCGCAAACTTGTCACCTTAGCCATATTTTATGTTATAGTCATAATTTCAAAGTTGACTATGAATAAAATGTGAACTAGATTGTCTAAAAAGGATGGTGAGAGATGTGGAAAAGATAAATAAGATTAATGATCAAATTGTAGATTTTGAAAATAGATCAGAAAAAGTTTATACTGCAAAGTGAAAATTCTACACTAGAAAAACCAAAACTCTAGCACAGTTGTCAGAATCTTATGGCAATGACCTGCATCCCAACCTGCAGAAGTTTGTTGTTTCCGAAGTATGTTTTACCTTAGATTTTGAGAATGGTTAGAGATGGTAAGAAACCAAATTAATAAAATAAATTGTATTCAATTCCTCAAATTACTTGGTATCTGCAATGTCTGAATTGTTGTATAATTTTCTATGTCACACCAAGAAAAGAAACTGTTTAAAACAAAATAAGCATGATGTTGTATTTGTGGTGGCTAATTGGCCAAAAAGAAGCAAGTTGCAAAAGCAAATTAGTATATTGTGAATGATATTTCGTTAGGTGATGATTAGTCTGTGACTTAGTGGAGAAAGATTAAAATATATATTTGTATTTGGATTCTCTGAGTAAAGACAACTCTTTTCAAGTTGAAAAAGTACTTGCAGATGATTTGGAGGTTTCTAACTGTGGTGATGATGCGTGTAAAGTGTAACGAAGGTGGAAATTTCATGGATAATGAAAAGATGAAGATAATATGCAAGATGATGACTATTGGATTATGACTTGAAAGATTACCCAGGCAAGATTCTAGAGATCTAGACTCTAAAGTTGAAATGCTGGACTATTTATTTTTGTGATTTAAAGGCGTTCTCAAAAACTTATGATATGTGATGTATCATGACTTGTATGTGACCCTGTGAATGTGATTTAGAGGTTAATTTTCTAATCAATGTTATTTTCTATGCATGTGTATGAACTGTGTGCTTAAGTAACATTTTTAATTTCATGAAGGATCTTACAGTCTGCTACAGCCTACAATCCTGCTTTTTACGATCATTCACTCATTCCCGACCTTAGGTATAATATTAATTTTGGCAATAATGATAGCATAAAAAATAAAAAAGAGAAACCGGCCCCAAGGCCATGGCGACAATTGTTGACAGCAAGAGATTGATTATTTTGCTTGTCACCAATAATTTCAACTCCAACCGCCTCACACAACTCAGGCAAATGAGATGGTAACCAAAGCCCAGCGTCCGGCTTTGCTTTGTGCAAAATTCTGAATATAATGTGGAATCAACCAACCAAAATCCACCAAGCTGCCTATCATGATAATGTATATAAATAATTTCTTTTTTATGGAATTGGTGTGATGAGATTTTGATCAGAGGCTACACCAATCCTATTCCTAATAGACCAGATTTCTTGACATGCTTTGGTTTCTTTTGGGGAAGGTCCCCATTTGGCATTCGGTTTAGACGGTATATGAAGGACTGGAGCAGTATCATTTAAGTGTTTATCATGGAGAGCTTAAGTTATGGAAGTCAATAAAAAATAGTTTTTGAACATGTCATAAACAATTTTCATAAGTTCTATCAAACAGTATCACAATTCACAAGTGCTTATACTAGTAGGTAAACTCAAATAAACCAATTTAAATGTCCCCCAAATGCAACCTCTACCTAAGCCCTCACTTTGTCCAAATTCAACAATGTTGAGAGAAAATCATTCAGGCACAAAAGCTTCTGTAGCCATTCATGGTGTTTTGTGACAAATTAAATTATACAATAAGATCCATTTCAGATTTAAATATGAATGGTGCCGTCAATCAACAATTCTAGTAGTAGTAAAGTAATAGATGTTCTGTATAGAGAAAAAAAGGCTTTCTTACCTCAAGGGAGTCAGAGTTATAAAAGAAATGCCATGTGCATGCACAAAATGCTCCACCAAGTAGAGGTACCTACAACAATTAGATAACATAGGGTTAAGAGTTATGCAAACTACATTTGCAATTACAAATGGAAATATAAGATATGAAGTAAAAGACATGCATAGAGTAACATAGCAATGGAACAAAGAGATGATAATAATACAAAAATGACATTTTTATACACATTTTCAAGCAAATTTCGACAACAATATGGATGATTAACACATTTAAAATAAGTGGTTACATTCGGTGGTGATTAATGAATATAACAATTTTTTTTATAAAAAAATGAATATAACAATCTATCACAACTCATTAATCGTCCCTAAATGTTATTAATCATGATTTTCAAGTGTTCAAATATACACGATATCAATTAACCATTCAAATTGTGTTCAAATCTAGAAGATTTTCATGTGTTCAAATATACATGATATTCGTAAACTACGCTTTATGTTCAAATATACACCAAAAAATCGTAGTTAATGACGTTCAAAATTGTGTTTGATTTATGATTAATGAGTTGCAGCAACTTGTTATATTCATTAACCATCCAATTAAACATGTAAAGGAACACAATCACAACACAAAAACATATGGAAATTCCAAAACCGAAGAAAAAAACACGACCGTTGTCGAATGACAACCACGCAAATTTTTACAACACATGCTCTCAAACACCCATCGGCCCTAGTACACCCATGCCACACCGTCCAAAGCAAATACCTAACTACATCTCACAACACTCTAAGACAAGAGCGCAAGAGAAAAGAAAAAAGTTTGATACAAGTTTAAAGTGTTGTATAAATAGTCTTGATCTCCTTCTTCCTTTACAATCCTAAGAAATGTGGGACTTCTCCAACATGTATGTTTTCAACCAACAACAATTTGAACTACCTCAACTACGTTAATCACTCAATTTGTTATCTTATTTTGTGTCAAAATAATAATAACAGTAAAGTAATTTTTTTTAAAGAATTAAAATTAAAAGACTTACCATCCCCCAAGAAAGACCCTTCCAAGCTTCATGCCCAGATTTCTCTCCATATTGCCACACCAAAGCCATAGCTATAATCCTGTTTTCAATAAAAAAAATAAATAAAAATGAAGATTAAAATACTAGAGTAGTAGATAGAAGGGATACCATTCAACGACGCTGGAGACATGAACAGCCCAAGTGGGTAAAGACAGTGCATTGGATGGTTCTTGAAGTTCAAGTTGAAGTGGAAGTTGGATATACGAGGAAGTTGTTTCTACAATGTTGAGGAAATGGGAGAGACCAGCTTTTGGCTTTAAGGTTCCAAATCGACAACTACTGTTATTTACAACTCTTGAATTTGACGGAAACGGGATTTTGGGAGTACAACAACATGGTTTTGCTAAGTACAGCGTAGCTGCAACAGCCATGGTTTTGCTACTTCCTTCTTGACCTATTGTTTTTTCAGATAACTCAATCTTCCATCCACATGTTAATCTACTGCTGCAAGCAAGTGTGGGGGCAAAAGCCCCTCTCTGACGTTTTTTTAAGGTTTGGAAAATGAATTAGAAATTGATTCAAGGGAATTTTATGAATTAAATATTTTTTGAAGGCATTGGTTAAAGAATGAATTAATTGTTGATTTAGTGTGCACCTCGCTCTCACATAGGTCTCTGACTTAGGATTAAATACAAAAAAGTATTTGATTTTGCACTTTCGTAGTTATCACTTTAATCACTGACGTTAAATAATTATGTTAAGTGTGTCACGGAGATTAAAGTGAAAGTAGAAAATTGTCATTAGTCCCTAAACCAAAAAGCAATATATCCAACTTGAATCTCAAATCTCTTAATCCCTTAAATTAAAAATCTTAAATCCATAATTTATTATCTTATTTGACAATATTAATATAACATTTTTTTTTGTCAACATATAGCGATCTTTTATTTAAAATTAAAAAATAGAGATTAATAATATCAACATAAATTATTATTTTTGTTGCACAATTGGTTGTTTAATAATGTGGACAAAGTTTTACCGTTAAGCATAAAAGAAATACATAAAACATTCAATACAATTTATAAAACATACAATATTCAATACATCTGAAGAATTTTCTTTTTACAATGTTTACTTGTTTAGAAAAAAGTCATATTTTTTTTACAAGAGAAAAAAGCCACATATTAGTGTATATTTTTTTTAGGGATTTGAGATTTAAGTTGGGGATATTGATTTTTGGTTCAAGGACTAAAGTGACCATTTTCTACTTTCACTTTAGTCCATGTGTCACACTTAACAAAATTATTTAACCTCAGGGACTAAAGTGATAACGGAAGTGCAGAGTCAGGGACCTATGTGACAGCGAGGTGCAGAGTCAGGGACTAAAGTGACCATTTGCTCGTTAAAGCATTCCTTAATAGATTTTCTTTTTTTGAAAATATAGAGCTTTACTTTTGTATTAACAATAATTATACCATTTTTTAACGCAAACTTGCCTATTATAGATCTTTAACTAATGCTAGAAGGACGCTCGTTAACATACTCCTATTAAATAAATAAAAATGTTAACTAATGCCCAGAGACATGACACTAGCTAAGGAAATAAAAATTTAACCAAAGCTCTATTGCTTAAAACTCCTTCATGTCTATTACCTTATTTATCAAGTTACTTTCGTGAGATTGTTATGCGTAAACGGAACTTGTTGTGAATTCAGACAAAATCACACCAATGAATAACAAAGATGTGTGGAGAAAAGGAAGTGGTAATCAATAGATAAAGTGTCTCCAAGCAACAACAAAAACAGACCTAAATCTAAGTGTAGATCAACACCACAAGCATAATGAAAGCAATAAAGATAAGCAATGAAAGAAAGGAACAAACACACCAAGATGGTAACCCAGTTTGGTCCAATATGACCTACTTTGGGGAAGAGAGCAGCCCTCCAATCCACTAAGATGAAAGTGATACAAATGAGTTACAAGAGATTAGCTTAAAAGCTCACAAAAGAACAAGACCTAATTTTTACCCATTTTCATGTCACCAACACTCTCAATGAATCCCAAGAGAAAACACAAAAGGAAGCTTTTTGATCCTTCCAATGGTGAGATCTCACTACCCAAGGTGTTTACAATGTTTCCCAACCCAAGAGAACCTCACTACAAAGACACTCAACCCTAAAGTTACCTCCTTTGCAATCCAAGTTTCTCTCACTTCAAGCTCTTCTTCAAAATCTGCAAAGAAACACTTATATAGCAGTCTTCAACTGTCAAAATCGTGTCACGTTTGGTGCGTACGACCCAAGGTACGACAAACCTTATCCTGAAAACGTGCCCAACAAGTTGAAAATCGTGTCACGTTTTCCCAAAATCGTGACACGATTGAGCACCTAGAAAACCATGCTCACTGCCCACCAAAATTGTGACACGTTGATGAAATCGTGTCACGATTTCTCTGTTCCTCCAAAACACAATTTGAAGCCAAATACAACAGAACTCTTTATTTTATTTTGAAAAATTAATATGATCTTTACCAATAATGAAATGTACTAAATGACAAGAGATTTAAACTCTTTAAACAAATAGTTATGGTTTGAATTTAATCTTTTGCATATGTTAAAAATTCAGATGGGAGAAGAAAAATAACTACCTTGAATACGTTGCAAATTAATCACCGTTAAATGATGGTAGAAATTTTGTATCCGTAACATTATAAAAAGTTGATTTCTACTCATTTTGAAGTGGTCATTTTTAATTGATTTTGATTTAATCCTTATATTAGAATTCGAGGATATTTCTAAAAAACAAATTAATTGAAAAGAATTTACAAATAAATATTTGATTAATTTCTTAAAAGAATTTATTAAATAAATGCTTAGTGAGTATAATTACTTGTAATTATTAATTGTCAAATAGTAGTAATTTGGTCCAAATAACATGCCTATTATTTACATAAAAAATTATAAGTTGCATAAAATTGAATTTGATGGAATAAAAATAATCGAAGAAGGCATCGAGCATTTGGAACAAGCTCAATTTTCATTTCAATCAGCAGGCTACTAACATGAATCACAGGGATTCACTATAATGTTGTTGGCCCTTTAGAAAGCTCGGAATAATTACATTTTTAACACTCATAAGTTAGTACACTAACTCCTTTGGTCCGTCTAACGACTAACTACGAGTCCTCCAAGTACAAGATGAATCAGTTTCTTCAGTTGCCAAGTTTTTTCGACCAAATCAGAACAAGAGAAAATCCCATTAAAGACATAAGCGGAGACTGCAAGCAAATAATGATACAAAAATAAATAAATCTGTTAACCACAAACAAAATCTTTTTCTAACATAACGAAGCAATCATCTATGACGTACTATATTGCTTGCTATGGTTATTCTGTGATTAGTGATCACATTCAAATCATTCTTCTTATTCTTTTTTATATAAAGAAAACTGAGTTGAGTTGATCCCGGAGGCCAGAGGCAGAGGCAGAGGCTCACTATCAGGCTCAAAAAATGCATACAGTGGTAATTGCATATTACCCTCTAATGTAATCCTCATATCAAAAGGCTACAGCAGGATTTCGATCCCAAGTCCTAAAGAACATGGATACGAGACGAGACAAATCCTTACCAACTAGACCACTCTTCGTTGGCTAGAAATCATTCTTCTGTTTTCTGATTGAAAATACCCCATGCCATTCATGCAGACACTTGCAACAAAACAAAAATTACACAGACACTAATGTACACACAGTAACATACACAAACATGGCCATAATAGGAGTCTACATATAGATTGAAACTTACAGAAATTGCAGAAGGCATACCGACAACGGGATCTTCAAAGAATTTATTAGCAAGAGCCAAGGCAAGGAGGCTACTTTGCATTCCTGCAGTTGGACAGATAATTTATTTAACAAAGTAACATATGCTACTACAAACATCTGACGGATGAAAAGTTGAGAAATTAAAGTTGTACCTGTCTCAAAGGAAATTGTTCTCTGCAGTGGCTTCACATCAGGTGAGTCACGGAAGATGAATCCACTAAGAATATAACCAGATACAAAAGATGACAAATGAAAAGCAACAGCTAACAAAAAGATAGAAAAACCAAAGGGAGATTTAACGGATTTGATGTTAAGAGCGAGTGGTGCTCCTGCTGAGAGAGCTGCAACCGATACTGATAGTGGAGGCAAAAACGGCCGAATAGCATTACAAATATTAGGATAGAATCTGTAAAAAAAAAATTAATTCTTCTATGAGATACCATCTTTTAAGAGAACACTTATGTTAACAAATTTATTTGAGAAATGTAGTTTTACCGATTTAGAAGTAGACCAAATGTAATAGGAACAAGCACAATCTGAGTAATACTAAACACCATTCCTTTTACATCAATAGGAAGTCTTTTCCCGATAAAAAACAATAATAAGAGTGGCGTGACAAAAACCGCAGAAATAGTGGATAACGATGTCATAACTATGCTTAATGGTGCCATATGTGGATCTGATAGAAAAGTAGCGTAACTTGAGAGTTGTGCTCCACTAACACAAGCCAGCAATACAATTCCTGCGCCTGAGGGATGCCAAAGGAGTTTTAAAAAAGAAGCTCAGGGTTCAAATCCTGAAAACTAACATAATAGCTAACTTACTAACATGTTCCTATCCAAAGAGAAAAGGGATCATCCTCACCTATTGCTGATGGTAGACCAAATAAATTTACTGATATTATGCAAAGAAGATATCCAAGAAGAGGCTTCACCACAAACTGACCAACATAAGCTGTGACAAGTTCTGCTGGCCTGTTAAATGCCTCAAGGAAGTCCTTTTCACTTGAATTAACTCCAACTGCAAACATCAAATATCCTAGTGCAGGAGCATAGTATCTGCAAAATCATATACATGTCCTGCTCAAGTGCTAAAAAATGGAATTAATGTTTATATTTAACAACATTTTTATTAACAAATTCGTCAAGAAAATCGACAGACCTGCTGGTAAACCACGTAAAACAATGTGGGAAGACTAGCGCTATCAGTGTGCTAGCAAGGACTACGTATGGTAGAATTGAATTTGCTTGCTTTAGAATCTCCAAAATAGACATTGGTTTTTGATTCATTATCTGATGATAGAAACAAAATAACCAAAAATGAAAGATGCCCTGCGTTAGCTTTGTTTTCCGTTTTGAGTGCAAAATTTTCAAAAACTAAAACTAGATTATATTAGGAAAAAAAAACCTTCTTCATGCTTTAAGTCTTAAATGAAAAAGTGAAAGAAAAATAAAATTAAACATTAAAATCTACTAAATTCTTATATTAATATATACAACACCATTTTCGCTAAGATAACCCACCATTTTACATTTTAGAAATCACATACACACCAATCACTCTATGTGCCAAGGACTACATGTAGCAAGTACTGCAGGAGACAGGATAGTCTATCACACTAGTTAAGCTTTTATAAGTGTCTTAAAGAAATCAAATAAAACTAAAATTTAAAATATTGATAGCTTAAATATTTTATTTCTAAATATAACAATCCACTTTTAATTTCTTAACTAATACTTTTTTTGTATGAATTTGACATCCATGCTCTCTGACAAACTTGACTTAATCTTGTTTAAGGCGAACCAAGCAACAAGTCTAAATATTCCCTAAAGACACCGCCACCCGGTTGATCATGTCTGACCCGTGTGTTGAATGAGTTATCCAAAGCGTGTTGTCATCATCCAGAAAAATACAACAGCAAGAGTCATGTCACATGCTTCATAGTTCACATGTTTGTCCATAGCTGTGGAGCAAGAAATGACAGGAAAGTACCTGGGGGATTGGATCAGGTATCCGGGAACCTGAAGAGTTTAGCGACGCACATTTGAGAAGCAGCTTGGAGCTCCGGTACTCTGAAGCCAACAACAAAAACAACGAGGGATAAAATAAATTGATTATTCTTTGTAGATAGAAAACGTGGAAGAAAAGAAATGGGTGTATACGCAATGAGAGACTGAGTTACTACGTATGAAGTGTGAACCCGAAGGAATTGAGAATGTAGAAGAAACGTTGGTCGAACATGGCGCATAAATCGGATGTGTTCGAACATGGAAGAGTGAAAGATGTGAGAAACTAACATCATGCAACTGATTCACTCTGCATGAACTTGAATACATGTTTTGTTGCAGAGTTTATATTCCACCTGACCGGCTAGAGTGAGGAACTGCATTGCATTAACTGGGATTATAAATTCCACTGAAAACACTGTTGACCAATTATTGTTCTTTTGTTTGTTTGTTTCATTGAATAAAACATGATTGATAATGTTAATGGACACTTTTTCTATTAGAGAAAATAACGACAATGACTTGAAATTGACGGCATTGTGCAATAACAAAAGAGAGATATGACAGAGTTGGTGGGAATGGACAAGTGGATATGGATTATTTATTGGGTCCCTTGATCAACATAGGTTATTATGTTAATTGATTTCGATGGATCCTTTTCAATGAAAGACAAGTTCTAAGAATAAAATTGTTTTCACGTTCATAAAAATAAAATTAATAAGGACTCAGATTCTGATTTCATGTTTGAAGGATAGATTGTTTCTTATGATGCATGATAATGTCGTCTTTTTTTAATGATTTATCAGATTTGGTCTACATTGATATTAATTAGTACTGGTATTGACTAATTTATTATTTGTGATAAACTAGCTAGTGAGTACTGCTACGTGGCAACAAACTTAATTTAAATCATTGCAATCTTCTCATTATTTTGTAGGATAAAATATTTATATTCTGCACAGATAAAAATAATTGCTTGAGATTAAAATACTACATAATGCTCTATTTATCTCGTGTATATGAAGTAGTTCTTATTATTAGAATGTATCTTGTAGCTGCGGATAAGCTCACAGCATTTGTAGTTGTTAACACTCACATAAGCAGCCATGAACAAAACGTGAATTGAGAGAGAAAAGCTTAAGAGAAAAACTGAATTGTCATTTTGGATTAGCTTCGTATAAAAAGTGATCTATTCATATGAAAAAAGAAAAGCTAACAAAAATAGGAAATAATTGATAAGTTTTTTGTAGAAAAAGTTGTTTTTTAATGTTTCAATGTGTTGAATATACAACTTCCAAGATAAACCTTCCACTTTAAACTTCTTATCAAGTGCTTTAAGGGCTCCTGTTAGCATTTCCCATGTCCAGTCATAGACAAATAACTAGAATTATGTTGATAGAAAGTTTAACTAAATAACAGAAAGTATGTAACATTTACCATTGACAACAGTTATTCGAAAAGTAATTGAATTTCTATCTATAATAATTTAAGGAATACATTGTTTCTTTAAGCAGCCCGTGATTTGCATGGGCTAGATCCTATTGGTGAAATGGGATTTTGTTAATCACCAACTTGCTTGAAGTTTCTAAAATTTGAAATAGGGGCACAAGTTTAGAAGCCAAATGTAGAAATAATGTATTAAAATACGTGCATTAAATTTAATTTTTAATATTATAATGAATTGAATGCACAAAGTTTAAGAAAATATTTTTTTTTTTTGAATTTCTTAACATGTGTCCTAAGGGCAGAAGTTAACACTACCCATAAATAAATAATAGCCAAGTGTCAATTATTTCACACCACTCCTTCTACACCACCCTTACAAAAACTGGGTTGGAAGAAGTGGTTTGATGTAAATAATTTTAAATATATGATATCAAACTTCTTCCTGTAGTTGGTTCCTCCTTGGGATAGATTCAGCAGTGCTAAGATACAAGATGGACCCAATGTGCATAATACACATCTAAATACCTTTTCAGGTGCTCTGTTTTGTCTCATGCTTACCTCTTTTGTTCCATATCAAAACAAGACCAAATCCCATCAAAGACATAATTGCAGTCTGCAAAAGAAATTAACCACTTATATTTCAATATAACATTATTTTGATTCAGTGCTATACTTCATCTCTATGTAGACTAGTCATGCAACAATAAACTGTGTTCACAACAGTATATAGATGCTTTATTTAAATCCTTCTACTTTCTTGACCAGAAACAATAACTTCGCATTTTCCAACACAACGAGGTAATAAACCCAATGCCGTGAGTTTGCAATGAAGAGTTTAAAATCATATATCATTATCTCTCTCTTTAAAACAATTGAAAAATTGTATATCATTCATGCAGACACATATACATATAGTCATAAGTACATGTGAAACTGTGAAAGAGATGATGCAGACGCATCAAGAGCGCTTATACTCCCAGGGTATATAATTGTTATTGGAGTCTAATCAGAATTGGGAATTTACCGAAATTGCAGGAGGCATACCCACAGCTGGATCTTCAAAGAACTTATTAGCAAGAGCCAGGGCAAGGAGGCTACTTTGCATTCCTGCAGTTGGAGAAGAGTTGCTTAAATAACATATGGTTGGCATTTGTTTGATGGATGAGAATGAAGAAAACTTGTACCTGTCTCAAAGGAAATTGTTCGTTGTAGTGGCTTTACATCAGGAGAATCGCGGAAGACAGATCCACTTAGCATATAGCCAGCTATAAAAGCTGACAAATGAAAGGCAACAACAAGCAACAGAATAGAAATTCCAAGGGGAGATTTTATACACTCAACATTAAGAGCAAGTGGTGCTCCAGCACAGATAGCTGCTGTCAACACAGAGAGTGGAGGCAAAAATGGTCGAATAGCATTGCAAATACGAGGAAAGAAGCTGTAAAAAATTAGATTATGTAAGAATACAACACCCTTAAAGGAAACAGTAATACTGAAAAAAATATATTGAACTTTGAAACAACAGTTCTACCGATTTAGAAGCAGGCCAGCAGCAATAGGTACCACCACAATCTGTGTAATGCTAAACACCATTCCTTTTACATCTATAGGCAGTCTCTTTCCAATGAGCAGAAGCAATAAGAGTGGTGTGACCAAAACAGCAGAAGCAGTTGACAGTGATGTCATTACTATGCTTAATGGTGCCATTTGTGGGTCCGTTAGAAAAGTAGCATAATTTGAGAGCTGAGCTCCACTAACACAAGCCACCAATACCATCCCTGCGCCTGATTCATTTCACCTCAAAAAATTAGAAAGTATATCCCTCTAGCTCTCTTTCTAATATTATTTAGTCAAATTTATGGCCTTCGGTCGGTTAGAAATTTAAAGAACTAATCCAGAAAAACAGTCAAACTTAAAGGGCAGCAGACATAATTTTGTCTATTATATAAGATAGACCATTCTCATCTCTCACCTATTCCTGATGGTAGACCAAAAACAGTTACTGCAATAATATAAAACAGATATCCAAGAAGAGGCTTCACAACAAACTGGCCAAAGTAACCGGTGGCAATTTCTGCCGGCCTATTAAATGCCTCAATGAAATCCTTTTCACTTGAATTGACCCCAACTGCAAACATCAAAAACCCTAATGCAGGTGCAAAGTATCTGCCAGTATATCACATAGTAATTATAAATTCATGGCTGAGATCATTTAAAAATAATAAGTTATAGTTTTGATTGCAGTTTGTGTTTCAAATATCAGTAGTTTGCACAATTAGATTCCATTTTGCATTTGCATTTTAAATAGATACAACAAAACATTCTAGACTAGATAAGAGCCGATGATTATTCCTCATTGCTGAAAATCAACTTGATCACATAAATTTCTCTAAAATGCAAAGAATCACAAAAATATATATATATTCATCAGCCAATTCATCTAGAAAATACACAGACCTTGTAGTAAACCACGTTAAAGAAGGCGGGAAGATTAGAGCTAGCAGTGTACTAGCAACGATTGCAGGAGGCAGAAGTGAATTTGAGTTCTTCAGGATCTCTAAAATAGACAGAAGACTTTGCTTCACCGGCTGAGGAAAGAAATGAAACAACCAAAAACAATCATGTCCTACGTTACTTGGATTTTGATTTTGTACATAGCATAATTTTCAAAAACAAACAAACTTTATCATAGAAAACAAGTCTTCATGAACATTTGAAAGAGTTTGTTTGACCTTCTCTAATTTCAAATATACGCAATAAAAAATTAACCATGTTAAGGGTTTGGTGTAAAATGCAGGCTATGTATAAGCTATTTCCATAACAAAAGATAATGTTAATAAGCTATCTTTGAGAACTTATGAAAATAAGCTAAAAAGACCTTATAAATATGTCATAAGCTGTTTTCGCATGTCGGTGGATAAGTTGAAATAAGTAAATCGAAACAAATCTTAATTGATTAGCTTTGAAATTGATTTGGAATTGTAAAATGATCATTAGTGGCTTACCCTAGTGGGGTGAGAAGAATGATTCGGTGTGGGATCGGGTGGGTGAGAATCGGAGAAGTTGGTTGATGAAGCAGAACATTTCAAGGGAAGTATGGAGCTCGAAACCACAGGCAACCGAACTGAAAAAAAGCACAGAATAACAAACAATCATGTACTATTTGTAAAAAAATAAAAAAGTAATGAGAGAAGAAAGTGCATACTATTATTAGGTGGGAAGTTTGAATGCAAAGGAACTGAGAAGGAAGAAGATGAAGATATGCAGTTGCAGTTGCAGTATCGGAGACGGAAGAGTGATGATGATTGTGGAAGAGACTTCTTCATCACTTTTTTATTTCAACAAACATTCTATTCTATTCTCTCCAGAAATGAAACCGAACGGCACGGGACTTCCTTTTAAAACTCCTTTTTATTCCATCCTAGTACCACTCACTCACACTTCCTTCCTGCACTTGTTTTATTCTTTACCGTTACCATAAATGCAAAATAGAATATATTGAATTGAGAGTGATGAAGTTATAATTGAAAAAATAATAATTAATATTACATTGAAAAGTGAAATGAGTTAATTATTTTATAACAATATTTTTTTACAAAAGACTCACTTATTAATGGACGAAAAGAGTACTACTTAAGTTATTTTTTATAAGCTTAAAAATAAATCAATACAATGACCGTAAATTCTAAACGTCACACTCTATTTTGAATTAATATAGAAAATGAGATACTTAAAGTTCAATTAATTATTAAAATATTAGTCATAAATTTGATACTATTCTTAGTTTTTAGTATTTTATAGAAAAATAAATAAATTAATGGGGGATTTCCTTGTATTATAATAACTACAAATTTTCTAGTGAATTTAATATGTTTATTTTGTGAGAGCTTCTATATTACACTATAAATTAAAGTGTATTAATACACTTGCTTTTTAAATCAATAAATTAACTATCATTTTTATGAAATAAATAGTTATTTGTCTACTTTATATTTTAGAAAATATCATTTCATTGTTTATAAGAATCATACTAAAATTTTTACATTTTATTATAAAACATAATCAATATTCACCATTATGAGTAAAAAAATTTAAGGGCACAATTATTAGTAATACAAAAAATAAAAAAAATTCCGACAATTTTGATGAATATGATCTAGTTATTATAATTGTAAATGATATAAAAAAATATTTTTTAAAAAAACTTATTATCTCCGTGAGCATAACTCAGTTGACAGGGACAATGCATTGTTATATGCAGGGGTTCAAGGGGTCGAGATTTGAACCCCATACACCTCACTTATTCTCCTTAAAAAATGAATTCTAGCCAGTAGACTACTTGAAAAAATCAACTTATTTATTAATTAATTTTTTTTTGACAAAATTTATTAATTAGTTTAAAGATTGGATTTATCAGAAAACTTAAATTTTGTAGTTTACTGCATAAATTATCCTATTTTGCACGTAGATCTTCTTAAAATAACTTTAACCTTTTTTTTGTGTGTAGGGGTTTGATCTCCGGATATTATGCATTGCCCCTACCAACTGAACTAAGTTCACGAAAACAATAACTTTAACTTTTTCGCATTGAATGATATGTTGCCAAAAAAAAAAATTGTAAACTATGTTAGTAATATTAACGACAATCATATTTGTATATCTTTGATTTCCATACATTGATTCAATATTTAATTTTCTTTTTATCTCTATCTTTCCATTGCTTATTAACATATCAGATCAACCTCCTCATTCGTTGTGTATAATAGATATAGACATTAAGAGATCAACAATATATATTATAAAGGTACCTAATAAATTGTATATGATTGCTTGACAAATAAAAAATTGCATATGATTGAGAGATAAAAAAATTCTGTAAAAATAACTCTTTTAAAGGGAGTTTTATTATTATCTTTCATAAAAAAAAAAATAATTAAGAGGAGATAAAACATTTTATTATTATATTTAAACCAAGCGAGTCCATCACATTTTATGACCACTTGTGGGATTTTTCCTTGTATTGTATTAACAACAAAAGTGAGGTGCACATTTTATTGACAATGTTAGTTTCAATTTGCAAAAGATGTGTATGAACATTATTGGGACCTCCAATCTCTATGAATTAATTTTTTTCTTCCCTTTGGCGGGTCTTAGCGGTCGTTATTTTTTTTTGGTCTCACCAACTGTCATCAACAATTTCTATTTAACCTTCAATGTACCATACCATTCAATCTTTTTGGAGACTTTTAATGACGTCTGTGGAGGGAGATAACAATGTTAACGACCACGGTCACATAAGAGAGATACACCCAATAGTCTATAATAATTACAACGTCTACGACGACGGAGGTGGCGACGACGACGTAAATTTGAGGATGCCCCTCCATGATTCTAAACCGGAGGCCACCCTCCCTTCTCCTTCACCGCCGTCACCTTTGCTGTATTGGGTTAAATTGGGGGTGTCTATCATATGCCTTGGCATTTTGGGTTTTGTTGTTGTCAATTGGGTTGGACCATTTTTCATTCAAAAGGTATATTTTTCCTCTTGTATATAGAATATTGTAGTGAATGAAATGCCATGATTTTGCTTGCGTATAAAAAATACCATCTACACATTTGCATTTGCATGTAATGTTTTGAATTCTCCAAATTTCTCCTTCATTATCTCTTTCCATGCATTTTTTAGAAATTCCAAACCAATAATGTAGGTTTATCTATTACATTCCCTTACCCTCAGAAAATTTTGTTATGCTGATGTTCATGATCATAATCATCAACGCAATGTCAATATCGTAACAATTTTTTTAGTATTTTTTTTTCTTTCAATTTTCATAAAATTCATAAAATACAATGCATAATTATTACCTATATATCTCAATGATAATTAACATAGCTTTTATTTTTCAGGTGTTTATTCCGGTAATAATTTGGCAGAGAGACACATTCACAACTTCGGAGATAGCTATATATGTGTTTGCTTCTATAGCACTATTTCCTACCATATTTTTACCATCCTCACCTTCAATGTGGGTTGCTGGAATGACATTTGGTTATTTTTTTGGTTTCTTCCTAGTAATGTCTGCAGCATCTGTGGGAGTATCACTTCCTTTTTTCACTAGCAAAATGTTCCATCATAAAATTGAAGTATATGTCTTATCTTTAATCTAAGTTGGTATTTTTGTTTTTAATATTTATATCATTTGTTCTAATTAGGAAAAATAAATTGTGATTCTTTATAGGAATGGTTAGACCAATATCCAAAAGAAGCTTCTGTTTTAAGATCAGCTGGTGGAGGAAATTGGTTTCACCAGTTTAGAGCAGTTGCTTTAATCAGGGTTTCTCCATTTCCTTACATGATCTATAACTATTGTGCTACGGCAACAAATGTTCAATATGGTCCTTACTTGTGTGGATCTTTGGCAGGAATGTTACCAGAAGTAATTGCTTCGATTTACACGTAGGATCTCTCTTTCCCTCTCTTGTTTAACAATTGCTTATAATTAACAATGTTTTTTACATTGATGGTGCATGAAAATTAAACTCATATTCTTATGTCTAACTCTACAGGGGAATTTTGATACGAGCATTGGCTAATGTCTCACACAAAACACACGGACTATCTGCTCCACAAATTGCCTTCAATGTTGTTGGCTTCTGCATAGCTGTTGCCACAACAATATTTTTCACAATCTATGCTAAGAGGCGGCTCAACGAGTTGCAACAAGAGGAAGAACTACAGTCATTGATATAATCAGTATGGCTCATAGTATACCGATTGATGCATAATGCAAAATTGGATGAGATCTTAAGTAACAGAAGAGGTGTTGGAAGGGTTACTGAACAAGCTGAAACAACAAATTTTTCTTCTTCCTTTTGTTGTCTACTATGACACTCTTCTTTTTGTCCTTCCATATCACTGATTTTGTATATGAATTAAATTTTCATTTTAACAGTGATTGCGTGGAGGATCAGAACCATGTATATATGCGTATAAAATAATTTGTTTCTTCCATTTAACCTTTATGATTGTCTCATGTTGCGAAAAATGAATCACCCCATCCTAGCCATGAATAGCTGCCCACATTTAATAAAATAGCAACATATAAAGAATAAAAGCTTATGGTTTTCACTTTTCATCATGCTTAGAACAGAATGTGAAACTCCCTTCAAAGAAAATGGTTTCTTGTGAACAATCTATGTAACCACATTGCTTGTGGAATTGCTTTTATATGATGTAAAAAACATGAAACCACTTGTCAATTTTTTTTTTCTTTTGTGTTAACCCTCCGGTTCTTAGGGAAAGAGACCTTAATAATCCGGAGTTCGGTCAGAAGGTAGATAAAGCCTGGCCAATAATTGTTTCCACTAGGAATCGAACTCGGGTTCTCCCGAACAATTGATCCTAGAGGAGCTCAGTAACCATTTGAATCAGTTCACTTGATTAATGGCTTTTCTTTTTTTTTTTTGTACAAAGAAAGAAACATTACTTCTCCATTTTTCAATAAAAGAGAAGTGAAGTTAAAAATGTATGGAGTAGGAGTAACAGAATAACATCTTCCATATAGTACAAGTACAAGATATGTAATTCACCTTGCAATATTGTTTTGGAGATAGCACATTCTGTGGTCCTCCATCATATTAGATCCTTTGTCTCACAGTCACAGCTCAGCAGAGCGTTTTGTGTTTGTTTTTAACATTTGTTCCATGTATTCACCGTTTGTCCAAATGCTAGAACTTGTAGTGATGCTTATTGAACATATATTACATCTACTTAAATTCAGTGTCTTAAACAATTGTCTCTATGTGATGGAAAAGTACTATCATTCACACAGGTCCAGATTGGATTTCAATACCATTATAAATTGAATAGGATTCCATAAATGATAGTAACGAACAATTAATTTGTGTCAGTTGGCCCTCTTATTTGTTTTATTTTTTGGGACATCCATTGGTCAGTACTCTAATGTGTTGCGTGGGAGGGAAGGTGTTCTGGAAACTGATCCACATGATATAATGGCTAGAATAGACCCAACCCAAAGAGGTATCAACCAAACCATGAATGAATATGATGCAGTAACTCAGTAATTAGATTAGTTTCTTCCTTTTACAATGTAGTAAGTACTTAATTTAGATAATGTTGAAACATAGAATGGAGCATATATAATTGCTATAATTTTAAACTAGAGTACTGAAGCATCATTTTCATTCAGCTTATGCGGGACCTGTGGACCACCAATGAAATCTACTACTAGCCATGACTTTTATCAGTACTGAATAAATATTTTAATCATTTATTACTAAGTTGTTAGAATGACGCCAGAGAGTAAGGACATCAAAGCTTAAAGAACGTTAATATAAGTATTCAGATATCATCATTAAAGAATTCTTCATGTTGACAACAGAAGTTGAATCTACAATGTTGTGATTAAATCAGTTTTTAACTTATTGAACCAACTTGACAACCTTCATCTCTCAAATGAGTGATATATATAATACATTTAATAAATGTGTCAATTTGTGGAAGATTTATTATTTTTAACCGTTGATTAAGAACGAAGGGAAAAATCCCTTCCAGGTAAGAAAAAGGTCGGAATAGAAGTGAAGAGATTCTGTACTGTACCACTTTACTAGTCAAATTGAAAAGAACAAATTTGAGCAAAAGGGAGTAAACGTTAAAGAGAAAGACTTTTATGACAATTGAATACCCAAAAGGAAAAATGTTTAAAATAAACCGGAAGGCCAAAATCCCCAACACAACAAGCAATTGCAACATGGCAAGAATCAGTTTTCTATACCATATAGTAGTACTTAATTAATTTAATGATATTTATTTATCTACTCTTTCTTTCAATGTCTCATTGCAATGGTTCTATTAATTCTAACTAGTTTTTTTTGGTATTCTTTAATTAGTTCAAAAACATTAAATAATTTTCAGCGGTCAATTTTCTTAAAACTTCTCATTTGAAGGAACTAAAGAGTAAAAATATGTAATTAGATTTTTTTAAAATAGAATATTCATTCAACTATACAATGTTAAAAAATATATATAAGAAATGAGAATAATTCCTAAAAAGGAAGAGAATAATTTGTAAATGTTTTTTTCAGGTTAGTTTTGTAGAAATAATTTGTAAATGTAAGAAGTGATTGGTTTTTAATTTTTTTTTCTTCTGGTGGTCGGGGTTTGAACTCAGACCCAGAACTTGCATATATTATGCATTGTCTATATACCAACTGAGTTAAACTCACGGAGACTAGTTTTTAAATGTTAGAAATGATTAGTTTTGTATAAGGTAAATATTTTGATCATTAAAGCAGCCCGTTCCTAAAGTCAACACATTATAATGTAGATCATATAGTTCAAATATTAATACAAATTTTGATTTTTTTAAATAAAACATTTAATTTAAAATCTAAATAGTTTGATCTCGATTCAATAATCACGAAAAAAAATATTGTGACTGCAGTCAAGAATCCATGTTGAGGGGCACGTCATATGATTAACTAACTAAAGTTAATTAAGAGGAATTCCAAGTAAAAGTGTCGTAAACGAAACGGATAGATTGAAATAATAGAAGCAAACTGATCTCCACCAGAAAACTGTACTACAGACAAACAAACACAAACTTCTTGACTCTTTCATTTCCACTCGTTTCTCCTTCAATTTAATTTGGTCTTCCCAATATTCCTAACTCATTATCTATCTTCACTGGCATACTTATTGTGAAGATAGTGATGGTGGTGGTGACTTGGTTGGTGGGGAAGATTAAATGCTGGGCTACACAAACTGGACCTACACAACAGAGAACATGAAGTAACTCTTGTTCACAATCACATATACAAATTTGGTTTACATAGTTAAAAGGGTATCATTGCTTAATAAAGTCATTTTTATTTTATTTTAAATAAAAATAAATAAATAGAGAGGCAAAGTGGAACTCTCTGATGCCACGTGGTTCAAACCTTCAGTTGTTGGCAATCTCTCTGAATTTAATTTATACATGTTTGTTTCATCACAAAACCTATTACAACAAAATTTATTTAATTGCCTCTGACTATCTCACCTGCTTCCTTTCCAGCAAAGCTACAGCCACCATTTCCACCATTTGATTTGTTTCAATTTCATTTATTATTATCAATATTATATATTCTAACTAAAATATTTTTGACACTGCAGAGATTAATCTTTTAAAAGAAATTGAAATTTATTAAGAGATTGATTATTTTGAACAAATATTTTCTCATATGCATCAATCAAAAATCAAATTAAATGGTTAAAGAATCAAAAACACCATCCGATTTTATATATATAAAAGCAAATAATCATTTTTTTTCTATAATATATATGATATAAATTATTCAAAAAAAAATTTCTTCTGACTTACCATTTGTGCAAGGTGTACATTTTTACATTTACTTCCCCCCATTCCTCATTGCCTTTCCATTCTTTCTCTTTCTTCATCTAAGACAACTTAAAGCTTCCATTTTTATGCTACCCTTTTCAACCCCACAAAAGCCAAATCATTTTTTTAACACACAAAACATTCTAGAATCTTTGTTCTAGATGATTGATTGAGGTTGAAAAAAACCTAGAAAGAGAACAAGTAGATTGAGTGGGTATTGGTTAGTTTGGTTTAAAGAACTTCACTTTGTTCAAGCTGTCATTTTTTTTTTCTCTCTCTCTCTCTCTCTCTTCTTCAATTTCATTTCAGTCCTCTTAATGAGAATGCTACATGTTGGTGACAACAATAGTGATGTTTTGTTTCTCATTGGACCGACATTTTACAAAACCTCAGACGTTGTAACTGAAAAAACAACACAATAATGTCTAAACTGTGATCACAAATCACATTGTTTTGAGCATGAGAACACAGTTTCAAATTCATCTTTTTCATGCTCTATTCTGCTTCATTCTCTGTTTGTTTTGGTCTATTGCAACGGTTTCACCAGCTACTGAGAAAGAGATTTTACTTCAGTTCAAAGGTAACATCACTGAGGATCCCCACAATACTTTGAGTTCATGGGTTTCTGGTGGAGACCCATGTCAAGGTTACACAGGTGTTTTCTGTAACATAGAAGGATTTGTAGAAAGAATTGTGCTTTGGAACACTAGCTTGGTGGGTGTGTTGTCACCAGCACTTTCAGGGTTGAAGAGGTTGAGGATATTGACATTGTTTGGGAATCGATTTTCGGGTAATATTCCAGATGATTATGCTGATCTTCACTCATTGTGGAAGATTAATTTCAGCTCCAATGCGTTATCCGGTTCGATCCCGGATTTCATTGGTGATTTGCCTAATATTCGTTTTCTAGATTTATCAAAGAATGGCTTCAGTGGGGAGATACCTTCAGCTTTGTTTAGGTACTGCTATAAAACTAAGTTTGTTTCTCTTTCTCATAACAATCTTGTTGGTTCAATTCCTGTGTCTTTGGTGAATTGCTCTAACCTTGAAGGTTTTGATTTTTCTTTCAATAATCTTAGTGGTGTTGTCCCTTCTAGACTATGTGACATTCCTATGTTATCTTTTGTATCTCTGAGAAGCAATGCCTTATCAGGTAGTGTGGAAGAGCACATTTCTGGATGCCATAGTCTAATGCATTTGGATTTTGGTAGTAATAGATTTACTGATTTGGCTCCATTCAGCATCCTAGGGCTGCAAAATCTTACATATTTCAATATATCCTATAATGGGTTTGAAGGACAAATTCCTGATATCACTGCATGTAGTGAGAGATTAGTGGTCTTTGATGCTTCAGGGAATAATTTAGATGGGGTTATTCCCCCTAGCATAACTAGATGCAAGAACTTAAAGCTCTTGTCGTTAGAGTTGAATAAGCTGAAAGGGAGTATTCCAGTTGATATTCAAGAATTGCGAGGACTGTTGGTTATCAAATTAGGTAATAATTCGATAGGCGGAATGATTCCTGAGGGGTTTGGCAACATTGAACTGCTTGAATTGCTGGATTTGAACAACCTAAACCTCATTGGCGAAATTCCGGCTGATATAACCAATTGCAAGTTTCTTCTTGAGCTGTGAGTTCTGCTGTAACTTTCTCAAACTGTTGTATATTATCTTGATTGAACCTCTGTAATGTGAATCAAATCTCTGTTCATTCTTTCCTGTTGCTGCAGGGATGTCTCCGGTAATAACTTAGACGGTGAGATTCCTCTGTCCGTTTACAAAATGACAAATCTTGAAGCCCTTGACATGCATCATAACCAGCTCAAGGGAAGCATCCCTTCAAGCCTAGGAAACCTATCAAGGATCCAATTCCTAGATCTATCACATAATTCATTTTCTGGTTCAATCCCTCCTCCACTTGGAGATTTAAATAACTTGACACATTTTGATCTCTCATTCAACAATCTCTCTGGTGTCATTCCTGATATTGCAACAATACAGCATTTTGGTGCACCTGCATTTTCCAATAATCCTTTTCTCTGCGGTGCTCCTTTAGACATCACTTGCCCCGCAAACGGAACAAGATCATCATCTTCACCTCCTGGGAAGACTAAACTTCTCAGTGTGTCTGCTATTGTTGCCATTGTTGCTGCAGCTGTGATTCTAACTGGGGTTTGTTTGGTGACCATCATGAGCATTAGGGCCCGACGTAGAAAAAAAGACGATGATCAAATTATGATTGTTGAGAGTACACCTCTAGGATCAACAGAATCATCAAATGTTATAATTGGAAAGTTGGTTCTCTTCAGCAAAAGTTTACCATCAAAATATGAAGATTGGGAGGCAGGCACGAAAGCACTGCTTGACAAGGAGTCAATGATAGGAGGCGGATCGATTGGTACAGTCTACAAAACCGATTTTGAAGGTGGCATCTCAATCGCAGTGAAGAAGCTTGAGACTTTGGGAAGGATCAGAAATCAAGAGGAATTCGAAAACGAAATTGGGCGACTAGGAAACCTTCAACACTGTAATTTAGTTGCATTTCAAGGTTACTACTGGTCCTCTTCAATGCAGTTGATTTTGTCAGAGTTTGTTTCAAATGGAAATCTCTATGATAATCTACATGGGCTTGGATATCCTGGAACCAGCACAAGTAGAGGCAATAGGGAATTATATTGGTCTAGAAGGTTCCAAATTGCACTTGGAACTGCAAGAGCCCTTGCCTATCTCCACCATGACTGTCGCCCTCCAATCCTTCACCTCAACCTTAAATCCTCTAACATACTCTTAGATGACAAATATGAAGCCAAGTTATCTGATTATGGATTAGGAAAGTTGCTACCTATTTTGGATAATTTCGGTCTCACCAAGTTCCACAATGCTGTTGGATATGTTGCACCAGAGTTGGCTCAAAGCTTTAGGCAGAGTGAGAAGTGTGATGCTTACAGTTTCGGCGTCATTCTTTTGGAGCTAGTTACAGGGAGGAAGCCTGTGGAAAGTGTAACCACACATGAGGTTGTTGTTTTGTGTGAATATGTAAGAAGTTTGTTGGAAACTGGCTCAGCTTCAAACTGCTTTGACAGGAATTTACTAGGATTTGTTGAGAATGAATTGATTCAGGTTATGAAATTGGGGCTAATTTGTACTTCAGAGGATCCTTTAAGGAGACCAAGCATGGCTGAGATTGTACAGGTCCTTGAGTCCATCAGAGATGGATCGGAATCTCATTAACCAGTACGAGCTTTTCCATGCAACTCAGAGTTAGAGTAATTGCTTAATAATTACATTCTTCAAGCCTATGTGGAAGGAGATCCGGATCGACACTGGTTATTAGAAGGGGAAGGAGTGGATGAAAATTCTTTTGTATTCATTTTTGTATTACCATTTTTTTATATAGAATTTGTAACATTGCAATAAAAGGCATTTGTTCATTCCATTGTTTCAACTTTCAAGTGTTTTCAGGGGAGAAACAAAACAAAAACTACCTACAATTTGAATCCTCTTTGCTTGTATCTTTCTTCCCTCAATATTGTCTTTATTCATTTAAGGTTACAAAGGACGCTTTTTTAGTAAACAAACTTGCATCAGTTCATGAATGTACTCTGGATTTATGCACATACTGCTTAACTTGATTGACTTTCAACATGGCCAATACCCATCCTCTTGAGCAATATACAAAACAAATAAACAGGTGATTATTCCTCTGAGTGATGTCAGATTCATCACAAGAATAAAGAATCAATAAACCAATGAAATTTGCAGAAATAATTGACACCACATCAACTTGTAGTCTCGAAAATTCTCCCGATCCGTTCCATTACTACAGGAATATCATTTTCAGCCAATGTAGTAAAACAAAAACGGAACCATCCAGGTTCAATACAGTGACAAGAGGATCCCGGAGTAACATTGATCTTAGCTACATTCAGCAATCTGTCCCAGAGCTCCAGTTCCCCCTTTTCACTGTAAGAACGGATGAATCTACTCATGTCAGCCCAGCAGCAAAAGCCACCACTGCTTCTGGTGCACTCAATTCCTAACTGCTCTAATCCTGCCACAAATGCATTATACATATTTTGCAGCCTCAACTTGTTAGTCTTTATGAGTTCTTGAATAAACCTTGTATCTGAAATCATGGTGATAAGCAATTGCTGAGTTGGAGCAGAAACAGTTGAGAATTGTGCCATTTTTTTGGAGGCATCCACAACATTCTCATTATAGGAGTAGATAACTCCTACATTAAAACTTGGAACATATAGCTCATTTGCCAAATCAAACACTATATGAACTCTGCCCCGATCATGATCTTCCGCTTCCATGATTTCTGCCATGCTCACAAACTCTTCGTTTCTATAAGCAGAGCCGCCAAATATTTCATTAGAGATTATATGAATGTTCTTCTCTCTAGCGAAGTCCAGAAGATCAAGTAGTGTTTCTCGATTTAATAATTTGCCAGCAGGGTTTGAAGGGTTTGATATTATAACTCCACGAACTTTTTGACTACGTTTCTTCGCTTGGTTGAAGGCTTGGTCAAGTGCAGTTATGCTTATGTTGAAGTCATCAGCGCTGCGACATGAAACATATACTATATCCACCCCAGATCGCCATTTTATGGCCTCATCAAAGCTGCACCATAGGTTTAAAACTATCATTTTTACCTGCAGGAGAGTAGATAACTAAACGAGGATTTTGGAGATATGAAATTGACTATTACCCAGGACTATGAGGCGTAGGAACAAGGAATGCATTTCCATTATCTGCTAGGCAGAAGCTTAGAATTTCAATGGCAGGGATAGCACCTGCAGTTAGCACCATATGTGAAGGGTTGAAGAAAACTGGTTTTTCCAAAACTTGAGACATGAAACCAGCCACAACCTGTATGATTAGAGAATTAAGATAGAAACAAAGGCTTTGTAGTGATGTAGTTAAAAGAGCAACTTCAAGGGAATGCAAGGCATGCATATGCCAGATAGATAGAGAGGATACCCATCTATCTATATAAATAAAATTACTAGAAGTACCTCCTAGAAAATGCTCAGCTTCTGAGTTAATACACACCTTAGTAATACTATACATATTACTAGTATCAAATAGAGATGAGATGACTAAAAATGTTATGCACACCATATTCGTGCAACCACACATTACAGTTTAGTGCAGTTTACGACCACAGCATCTATCTAGCAAGCTTTAAGATCCTCATATATTGGATCAAATAGTCCATGGTCTTCCATTGGATCATGGACCATAATTTTTGTTTTTATTTTATTTAATATGGCCTAAAAAACAGTTTAATATTTGTATATAAAATGACATTGAAATAATGGGCTAGTTTATAAAACTAAAATAACTAGGAAAACGTGTTAGATTATTCTTATATAATAAATATTAGTGTTAAAGCTGGTAATTTAGTTTTTTAGGCTTTTAGTAGTATTTATAATCTAGTTTTCATTCTATTGTTTTCTTCGAATATTGGACATGACACCTATAGTGTATTGTCCGTTTATGACACTAATACACCTATATTAATTTAAGATAATAAAAGTAATCGAATGTAATCACATGTGTCATATGTGTCATGTTAGCGTCAGACACCCACAAATGCAAACATTGAACACGCCTTCAATCTGAAATGCGACATAGCTTTGGATACATGCTGTTAACAAAATGCTACTCTAAAAAGGTATATGAAATAAAATCAAGATAGAATTGATTCGTTCAGGAAGAACAAAGGTACAAGATAGGAAGTAATTACCCACCACTTTGAAGTCCATGAATCCATGGTAAGTAGCAAGGTCAGTGATACTGAGGCAACCACAATTTGATGCTGTCCCTAATATAGCAGCGCTTCCATTGTGACAAATCCATTCTTCAATCAAATCCACACATAGCTACAACAGAGGAAGAATAGTCACAAAAGCAACACAACCGAACACGATACTAACATGTCGAAAGCGATGGTAATTGAAGAAAATGATTAAATTACATGCAATTAGATGTGCAGGTGTATCGGATGCAGACACGTGGACGTCTTCGATCACAAGTGTCAGTGCTACGTAAAAGGGAAAAGGAATAACTCACGGTGTTTTGAGCCAAAGCAAGCTGAATAACACCATCAGGATTATGAATCCGATGATATGGATTATCTGCGACTTTGTTTAAACCTACGTAATAAGGAGAGTCTGTTGGAATTATGGAATTGACTCGACCCGAAATATGAACGGCGGTGGTTGAACCTCTGATCCGCGGTGAGAGAGAGCGTGACAAGGCAGGGAGCTCCGGAGGCGGAAGGTTGTTGGAAGGAGGAGATTGGCGGTTACGTGTCTTAAAATAAAGCTGAAGAAAGTAGAAAAGAGCGCAAGGAATAACTGAACCCCAAAAAAGTCCCCCTGTTCCTTGAACAACTCCTTGCAAAGGCACTATAATTTTCATCTCATTCCCTCCCCACTAAACCATTGGCAACTCAATTTTTGTCATATATAATATAATATTTCTTAGTTGGCTCTCGGACTAACCAAAGTCAGGACAAATCTCAGAAATTTAAATACTATTTATAAGTGAAAATATACGAACTAACTTCTTATTAACTGAACCAACCTGAATTCATTCTTATGTTTTGGGTGTTGAGATAGGAATAGAAGGATGTGATGATTTATGTGTCTTATTCTTTTTATCTGATGCGGGTCCTTATTGGGGTATTCTATGATATTTGCCGCTCATTTTAGTTATCAGTTATCACAAATATGTCTCTAGTAGTATAGCTGGCTGGCTGCATGCTATCCTCCTCCAACCATTCCAAATCCAAACTTCTACTAATTTTTGGCATACTTCCTTCATTATATTTGTTGGACCCCGTTTGTTTCCATGCTGTACTATTGGTCTATGTACCATTCAATCATGCTTTCATTAGGTTAAACGGGACACTTTAAGCATCAGCTCATGTCATGATAGCAATGAATTATTTTTTTTTTTTTTGAAGAAGCTAAACTAACCCTCTCAAATTGGTACCAGAGAGAATCGAACCTGAGACCTTGGGGGGGAGCACACTCCCGGGTTCCAAGCCAATACCACTAATAGCAATGAATTATCGAAATAATCAGTAGTTAGGGGTGGAGGGACCATGGGGGCCAAGGGTGGTCGTGGTCCCCCCCACGTTTTACTTTTTTTTTTTTTTTTACTAGTAATATTCATGTAAGATATAGTCAATATTATATAATGTAGAACAGTGGTCCCCCCATGGTTGAGAATTTATTTTTACCTTTTAAACTTGGTTCCCTCGATGTTTAAATCCTGGCTCCGCCCCTGTCAGTAGTCATGCAATTCAATAATCAGTTTTAAATAAATTGAAAAATGAAAAGCAAAATTATGACTTTAATAACTGAATTCAATAATCAGCAGTCCTGCAATACTGAATAAATTGAAAAATCAATCACAAAATTATGAGTTTAGTAACTGCATTCAATAATCAACAGTCCTGCAACATAGCAGCGCAGCGCTAAAAGGCTTTTCTTTTATTTTTTAAAACTGGAATTGAGATATCCATTAATTTACATTGGCTATAATACATTAAAAACAACATAAATTCAATGTTACTAAAAAAACAGAAATTCAACTTCAAAGAATGAGTCTGTGATGTGAACACACATCATTTATATTAATAACATGAAATTGTAAAATATCTACAAAGTGACAAAATCAAAGTGATATAATTTATAAACTAACTTTAATCATATTGAATTTATCCACGGTCTAACTATCAATCACCAATTCTAGGGATGCATGCATTAACATTGGTAGGATATTTTGTGGCACCTCCTGACCAAAAAATACGTGGTTCAAAATAGTCCCTTAAGAAAAAAGTCATAAATACTTATCGACAATTAGGCACATTATCTAAATGACGTGTCAGCATCTTAAACTAAGTTAATCCATATATTCTTCAACAATTGGTTCCTTATGAGACTCGTGAAAATAAGGTCAAATTGGTTCCCACATATGTTGATCAACATTGGTCCCTACTCCCTATCATGAGTTAGGTCTTTTATTCATCCAAGTTATGCTTAGGACGAAGGAGGAATTATGATTAGGAGGGTTTAATTGTCTTGACAATTTCTCTTTCAAAATTGCTTTTCTGACGTTCATAACTTCACAATGACACATGGAAATTACCTAAAAGCCACCAGCGATAGTTAACTACCGTTGAACTAATCGGCAGTTAACTGCTGTCAGCAGGAGTTAACTGCGGTTGTGAACTGTAACTTAAGAACGTAGAAACTCCAGTTTCTGGTTACAGTATACATGCAAGTTTCACTCCAACATAATTGAAAAATCACTCAAACTTCAATTTGCTCAAAAATCATCCAAATTTCATCAATTAATTCACAAGTAAGTTCCTTTCTTCCTATTTATATGCAATGTAGGTTGCTTAGGGTTGTATTTTCATAATTTTAACAAAATGTTAGTGTTTAGGTTATGTTTAGAAATTGCAAATTATTATAGAATTTGATGTTGTTTAGGATTGTTTATGTTGGAATTGTTGTTTAGAGTAAGTGTAGGTACAATGTAGTTGTTTAGAAGTTGAAATTTTAGTAATTGTGCTAGTAATTTATAATGCACTTGAGGTGTTTGATGAAATGTCTAAGTGAGATAATCTTTCCTTTTTTGTAATTTTTTTTTCTTCAAATATGTTAAATTTTATAACGTATATATGTTATAATTATTATAAGCTTGGATTTTTACATTTTTTGGCAAGTTCAAGAATGACATAATGTTATAAGATACATAAATGCCTAAGTTGAATGATTCTAAGTTAGGTTTTTATGAATGCCTAAGTAAAATTTGTGATATGTTACATGTTACTTGCCTTAGGTTCAATGGCCAATGCCTTAGAATCATGTTACCGTAAAAGTATACATTGCCCGCGTATTTATGCCTTCTTTTAATTTGTTTTTGTACAGATATGGCCGGGGAGGAGGATGCGCGGGAGCGGCGTATTAGAGAGGGTATGGTGCCAAAGGTAAACCTGCTTTGACAAATAGCGCTCAAAAGGAGATGGAGGTTGAAAACCCGTATGTTCCAAAGGCCCGGAGACGTAGAGACTTGAGGATAGGTGGAGAAGAGGGGTCGGGTTCACAGTCACAGAAAGATTACTCCTCCCAGGTGGTTGATCCGACAGGCGCATCAGTATGCCGGGTATTCGGATGAGGGATTTCAGGGATATGATCGGATGGAGGAGGAGACTATGTTTTATCAGCCGTAGGAGGAGGCAGAGGATGAGGAGGTGGCAGATGATGAGGAGGTGCCAGAAGATGTTGAGGCAAATTATCTTGCGGCAGATGATATTGTGCCTGAGCCTGAGGTTGAGCCCGAGACTCGGTGGCGACGTCGGCGTGTTCCGTTGATACCGCCCTGCCCTGTTGTAGGGCCTCCCTTTCCTGGAGGTCCTGAGACCACGTCATTGTTGTCCGACTACGCAAGGCATGTGGCGATCCCTCTTTGGGTGAACCATCATAATGTAAGTGTTTAAATTCTTTATAATTCTTTAAATGCTTTAAAGTGATTAAAATTTGTAGCGTAAGTGTTAAAATTATTTAAATGACGCTTGCGTAAGTGTTTTAATTCTTAAAAGAATGTAGCGTAAGTATTATAATTCGTTAAAGAATGTAGCGTAAGTGTTTTAATTCTTTAAATTGTTAAGAATTTGTAGTGACAATGTCTTAGTTCATTTGATTTTCAGATGTGGCATGATGGGGAGTATAAGTGTATAAATGCAGGGGAAAAAGTGAGAGATCTTGATATACCGGAGAATGGATTGAGGTGGTTTTGGGATCTTGTGGAGGCGTCCGGCCTACATAGTTTGATATACAATGGGAATTCTAGTGTGACTCATGTTATGATATGTGCTCTATGCGAGAGGTGGCACACGGAGACCAGTAGTTTTCATCTACCTGTGGGGGAGATGACGATCACTTTGGACGATGTGTATAATCTCCTCCACATTCCTATTCAGGGCCGCATGCTGGACCATGACGCAGCAATGGATCAGGACCGTGGGCTTGATTTGATTATTAGGTTGTTGGGCATGTCAGAAGCTGATACTCATGTTGAGGCAAGGACTGAGTCTGCTGGTCATATAAGTTATCCTGCACTGAAGCGGCTTTATGAAGCCCACCTGACAGAGGCTAGACGGCTGGAGGACCCACAGACGAGGGAGGAGATGCAGGAGGAGGCAGTGGAGTTTTCTTTTATATCTCGTCGATAGTGCGTTGTTCACTAACAAAACGAACAGACACATCGACTTGATATATCTTGATTGTATGGCGAACTTGCATGCGATTGGGAAGTGGTCATGGGGAGGGATGACCTTAGCTTACCTGTACGATTATCTAGATGATTATGTTATTCTGAATAACAGAACGATGGCTGGTTGTACGACCCTTCTTATGGTAATATTTTAATATTTATCTTCATTTATTTATGAATTTATTTTATAATTTTTTTCATCATGTTAGATTATTTTTTTCCTAAGTTCGACTACATTTATTTAGGATGTTATTTAAATGTTTTTGTGAAGTTTTTATAATGTATTATATTTATTTCATATATATCTCGAATATTCATTTTTGTGTATTATTTTTTTGTTGAAGAGATGGATTTTGGAGCATTTGCTAGGTCTGTACCCAAGGAAGAAAAACAAGAGCTGGAAGCCGGAGAGACCATGTGTAGGGAGATGGCTTACTAGCAGAGGGCATACAGATGTGCAACATTACCGCTTACGGCTGGATCTCTTAGAGGTGGATGATGTGAGGTTTTGTACTTATGGTGATCACATAGAAGTGCGCCCTTTTCAGCTTCTGTGAACTTACTATGGATGACTGGTGTGCGGGAAGGATAGGGTGTACCGTCATTTACCTGAGCGGGTAAAGAGGCAGTTTGAGTTTGTACAGGACGTTCCTAGACATCTGTCATCTGTCGCTCAGATGCCTACGCAGTTGTTGACCACTGTGTTGCTAGACGCTCAGGTGTGGTTCTACCCTGATTGGGTACATAGGTGTAAGAGACCATGGCATCATGACACTGTCTACATGGCTTGGTATGCCAAAGTCTCTCACCCTCGTATTCTCCCACCTGATGAAGGATCTACTCCCAGGTCGGTGAACGTGGAGCAGATCATAGAGGAAGAGCATGCTAGAGAACTGTCTGACACACTGACGATCATCAGGGATGTGGTGCAGATAGTTGATAATGTTGTGGCCAGGAGCGGCGAGATGACCAGAGAGGGGATGCTGCAAGAGATGATCTGGATTGGCAGTATTGGTCGCCCTGCCCTTACGTATCAGATTGCCAGGCAGCACAGAGGGGCAGAGGCATCGTAGGCAGCAGGGCTGATTATCATTAGGCTTTTTTTATGTACTTTTTGACTAAGATGATGGTGATGTATTATTATGACATGTTCCGTACATTTTTCGTATTTCTATGACATTTTCGTACGTACCTTTTATATTATTTCTTGCGTTTTAATTTTATCCTGTTAAATATTATTTCGTACATTTTATATTCATGAATTTACAATTGGGATGAAAAAATCTGTTTAACATGTTAAGGATTAAAATTTTGGATGAATTTGTTTAAGTATGAAAGAATTTGGTTATGAAAAAATTTGCAAATGAAAAGTGGAAGTGAGTGAGTGATGAAAGAGTGGCTGGAAGCTAAGTTCTGACACCAACGGCAGTTAACTGCTGTCGGTTAGCCCAACGGTAGTTAACTACCGCTGGGCTTTTGGGTAATTTTCGTGTCATTGTGAAGTTATCAATGTCAGAAAAGCAGTTTTCTTTCTCTTTAGCCACCTCAAAATTGTTTATGATCGAATTTTACACACAAAAATAGTTGATTATGATGGGGAGCGAATTTAAGGTGCTAAAGAGCAATTGTCATTTGTCTTTTGCATAGCCTTCTCTTACAACTCATGTAGGGGCATATTGATTTATGCACTATTCAGTTGTGCTTTGATATGCGACAATATGTTGGCATTTGGCCAAAGTAAGGAGAGAAATCGTGATTTAGTGTAGGAACAAAAAATAAATCCACAAACGAGGATGTGTCTATACTCTATTGTAACCAAAAAAAAAAAAATGGTTCCGCATGTGAAGAACTATACATAAGTTATTGTTACTTTGATGATGTGTAATGATATGGTGCTCACATGACAATTAGTAATTGTTGTCGTTGTGCAAATGGTAACAATGTGTCAACATTTTGTACTAAATTAGTCAAACTTTTGACCCGTGTATCGCACGGGTCCTGCCAACCGCAATAGACATCAATGAATTATATTATATATTTTCATTAAACATAGTAAGATAAACATTCATATTTTTTTAGACCACTTTCTTTGATTGTGTTAAAACAAAAAATGAGAATTTAAATTTCATCAAATTGTGGAATAAAGAAAATAGAAGGGAGTCATAATTCATAGCATAGCTCAAAAAAGTCGTAGTACATTTGTGTGGGCTTAAAACTGAACCTAAAAGATTGAGACCAACACATTATGTTTCACACATTAGCAGGTTTTAAACACGATTGGTGTCATGTTGAAGACAATATATAGGAATGAAAAGACTTATTTAAACTGTGTGTGTATTATGATTTAATATACAAATTAACATCAAAAAAATAAAATGAGTTGAAAATTGTTGATTTCGTTATGTCCATTATTTGATGGTGAAATGTCAAAATTTAAAAATTACAAAACAGTTTAACGCTATTAAAAATTACAAAAGAAATTAATAGAGATAAATGTTGCAATAAAATCTTAATATTTGAATCTGACCAAAACACCTACTTTACTTTTAGCAGATCCAAAAACATAATTTATTAAACTTATTTATTTGCTTTTGATAACAAAAGTTAGGAAAATATTTTTTTAAAAGGAAAATTAAGACACATGTTAACATGATCTCAAAAATCAAAATAAGCAGAACTATAACTAATAATTAAGACCCGTGTAAGGCCAGTTAACTATAAAAACCACATCTTTTTACCGATATTAACTAAAATTTGAAGTAAAATTGGCGATGCCCTTTTTTCAGTTTACAATAGGATCCCTTTAAAAAACCATTCATAGGTGGTACCCATGTACTTTTTTGGATGATGACTAAACCAATTGTTGAGTTTCCACATTGAGGCTTAAAGAAGTTAATCAAATAATAGATTAGAACTACTACTGAGGGTGATTGATTTCCATATATACACACATTTGTAATTGACTTTATAACAAAACATAAACAAAGATTATCATATGAGAACTAATATACTAAAAGAACAAACGAAA
>Ga0228711_1001442_pt1 | contig 34895 bp, 22 predicted proteins | sample MedpolnodulmetaG_2_FD_177996 | JGI IMG/M metagenome (GOLD analysis project Ga0228711, IMG submission 177996) | Root nodule microbial communities from Medicago polymorpha collected in Santa Monica, California, United States - brown nodules | ecosystem: Host-associated > Plants > Roots > Nodule... | reverse complement strand
TAATTTGATATCAGATTTTATGGTTTGTGCATGATCATTGGAGGTAAAGAGAGTATCTCATTTTGAAGGAAGAATAAGAGTAAGAATTTTATGGTTTATGGTTTGTGGAAATCATTGGGGATGATATTGAATGTGAAAAGTTTGACATGTTCTCCCCTTTAATTTGAATAAATCTAAACCATTTATTTAATCTATTGGTGTTTTTCTCATGGTTCATCGGTGAGGGACCTAATTGGACCCTCACCCTAGAATCCACCTTAAAAAAGTATTGTATCAATATTTAAAAGTGACGAGTAAATTTTTTTTTCTTTCAAATCCACCGTAATTAAGATCTTTGATCTTCAATAAACATACCAAAATATTATTATGGCATACACTTTTAAACTAATACTCAAGTCGATGATAGCGGGACAAATATATGACATTGTTTGCTTCTAAAACAAATGATTCCAAGAATATAATTTGAATTCTTTTTTGGGAGAGAGTTGTGTTGTAAACACAGCCATTGGCAAAATAATTATTTTGTGACAACTTTTAAACAACTCTTTCGGTTATACTCTTATTGTGTTCTTACTCTTTCACTTTATTTTCTCTCTCTATTATTTTTTGACCAATAAAAAAATATATATTCAGAGTTATCATAAAATAGTTGTACAAATATTTACTAAAAAAACAAGAAAGAAACTTGTTTTTTTCACCTACTCAAGATTATGTTCCCGTTTTAATTCATGGTCACATATGTCGTGGTCATGTACATTGGAAGAAAGAAACTTGTTTTTTTCACCTACTCAAGATGATGCATCGGTGGTTCTTTTTTTGATCGTTAATAGTATTTTTTAAGGAATTTATGTTGGAAACTGGGACCATGGTACATGCCCATTTTGCATACGATTGAGAGCGTGGTGTGAGATTTGCGCTGTGTCACTATAATTATCTCACATTTGACCAAAACAAAAAAACCAAGCAAGTTTTTATTATGATGATAAGGTATCAGTGGTACCACCAAAATGAAATGAAAACATTTGAGGCTAGTTACAACCAAAGTTAAACAAACAGAACAAAGATAGCATAAGATATATATGACAATGAACTATTACTACTACTCATAATTCGCCCACACCTGCAGCAAAAATACCAAACTGCACCAACAAAATGCTGTGAAAAAATGATGGAAAAGCTTGGATTAAACAAGCACAAATGAATTGGAGATTGAGATAATGAAGTAATACTACTAAAAAATCAGCCACCCCTGCTGCTAAATTAACAAATGCCCAAGCCAATAACTCTGCACCTGAAGCACACAGACACACCAAAGCAATCCTTAATTCACAATTCAAGTACGATTGGAAATTATAAAAAATTATAAAAGAGACTGTTTTGGTTCTTAACACCTATTCAGTACGGTTAACACCTATAAAAAATTCAGTACGGTTAACACCTATTCACAAAAAAAAAATTATAAAAAATTCAGATTGTTTAACACCTATTCGACAATGAACAACAAAAAATGCCTCTGAGTATGAACTAGCAATATGTGAAATAACAAAGCCCAACACCAGTTCCTGCTAAGACAACTTCGATGCAACATTTTCTACTTTTTCCGATATCAAGGCTCACCCATTATGCAATCTTTATTCCCAAACATTCTAGGGGGTTTAAAGACCATTGATTGAAAGAGTAAATGAACCTTTGCAGCTTGTTAGGTAACCATTTCCATAACAGTAATTTAATTTTTTCAAACCAAGTCTCCGTCGATCCATTTTTGACACATCTATTGTTATTTCAAACATACACTAAAGAGTTGTGGTTTGAATTCATCACAGATCACACATGGTGTCCGGTTGTCATTATATTAAAAGTTGGTTTAATAGCAGTTTTAACCCCCTAACTTTTTCAAAGTTGCGATTTTGGCTCTTAAGAAAAAAACTACAAAACTTCCCCTTAAGTTTTGCATATGAGGTAGTGTTAGCCCCCAATGCCAATTTTGACTCGATCTACGCTGACGTGACACCCTAAGTGAGGTGTCATGGGTTATTTTTTTACAAGTAAGAATATATGATTCATTTTAAGAGTAGATATAAGTTGATTAATTTTGTTAAATTTTTTGCATGTTTATGTTATAGTTATGATTTTTAGGGTGTAGCACTCCAAGTGTTTGATGAAATGTTTGAATGAGTTTTTCATTGACGGTTTAATTTCTCATAGTGTAGATCTAAAACAATGGATTGTCATTTGTTCAAAGCTCAAGTACGTTTCAACGGTGAAAACCGTCATTTGTTCAAGGTTTGGGTTGATATCACACTAATGGATCTGAAGGATCAACTGAACGAAATCAATTAAGGACTCAACCCCGGAGACACAAGGAGGATGGAGGACCTTCAGTATGCACGTCCCGGTTATTTGCAGACCGAAAAGATAAAGCTGACAGACGATGACTGCGTGAGAAGCATGTTCTCTAGATATTATTTGGAACGCATGTTCCCGATAATTGAGTTGGAAGCTACGTTGCAGAGATCGCCTGAAGATATTCTCAACAATTTGATTATGCCATAAAATTATGTTTAGGTAGCAGCATTATTATGTACTGTCTTTATTTTGTTGGAATTTAAGTTTAATTCTTGTTAGTTTGTTGAAGATGTTAGTATTGAAGTGTCGTATACTTAGGGTAGAGATTTGTAGATTCTTTGAAAAGTCAAAGAATGAAGAGACCACAACATGTATTCTAACAAATCAACTTTATAGGTTTTCACATTGAATTCCTTCGTATGGAATGAGTGTCACATAAGGGAATGCACCTCTAAGAGGTTTCTTTGAATCTGATCGTGCTCCTTTGTTAATTGAAACTTGTGGCATTAAGATTTAATTCAAAGCAATATCTTGGAATGCATTCTTTTCTATGATGACAGGAATGCACCTCTAAGAGGTTCTGTTGAGCTTGATCATGCTCCTCTGTCAATTGAAATTTGTCAGTTGACAGAGCAGTAAGATTAAGTTCAACACAACCTCTTGGAGTGCATTCCTTTGAGTGATTACTCATTTTATATGAGGAAATCCGATGTGAAAACCTATAAAGTTTATTTGATAGAATACATGTGTTGTGTTCTCTTCATTCTTTTGACTTTTCAAAGAAGGTTGTCAATCTCTACCCGAAGTATACGACACTTCAATGCCAATATTTTCAGTAAACTTTCAAAAATTAAACTTAAATCCAACATCATGATGATACCACATATTTAGGGAGAATGTAATGTTATGTAGATGAAATTAAAACTAAATAAAATTGTGTATTTTTTTAATTGATTTTGTGTATTTGTGCAACTTTATTCAAATTTATTTAATACGCAACTTTAATCAAATTTATTCAATAGGCAACATTAATCGAAATTATTCAATACACGTACTAAAATGTAAACCAAAATGTTCCAAAATGCGCAACATATAAAAAAACATAAAAAAAAAAACATCCAAAACAATTAGACATTACAAGCCATTACATTTAATCATCTTCCTCGTCACATAAGTCAACTGGGTTGTCCTTGACAGTGCCTAGGGCACCTGCTTTTGGTTGAGGACCAAAGTAACAAGTTCTTTCGCTCCTCCTCGGTCTGGAATGATTGTACATCAGCACCTTCAAATATGTTTTTTTAACAAAACCATCACATTCAATTTCGTGTCATGTCACAGTCGATTTTACTTTCTTCTTCTCACCCTCCTTTTGTAATTGAGCAGTATCGCCCTGTCTTCTTAGACATATCTACACAATGCAAACATCAGATCAAAACTTTTCTAATCCTAAAAATTCTACCACAAATTCTTAACAATTTTTACAATTTCTAACAATTCCTTACGATTTCTAACAATTCAAAACAATTTCTAACAATTCTTAACATTTTCCAACACAATTCAATCAATTATACTCTAATCAACATCTAACAAATCAATCAAATCATAATCATCTAACATCATAAAATCAAAAATAAAAAATCAACAAAACTAAATATGTCATAATTTATCCAAAAAATCTAACAATTCAATAAAAAAAAACCAATGCAATAGGATAATAAGCACTTACTTGATTTTGTGTTTGTAATTGGTGTTGAATGACTTTAGGTTGGACAAAATCGGACCAAAGAATCTCAAAACCGCAAAAATGAAGTTTTGGAAATTGCTATGTCTGTTCTGTTCTTATAACAGAGCATCAGCAGTTAACTGCCGATGGAACCTCGGTAGTTAGGTGAAATAATGTTGAATTTGTGTTCTTGTATGTTGTTGTGATTATGTGTATATGCTTATTTGAGAATCCATGTTGTTGTTATGTTAAAATCCTTGTTAGATTATGTTGAATTGGTGTTTTTGAGTTTTGTGATGAAATGAGTGGAAACCATGAAAATTGATGTATAAGTTGATGTTTTAAAAGTGTTTTAAGTGCTTAATTGAAGTTAATTTGCCTTGTAAAATGTTTTTAATCACTTTGGATATATCATAGATCAAAATAAGTGATTTTTGGATGATTATGATGCAAAACCGAGGCCAAAACATGAGTTGAAGGAGCTTTCGCAACATTGGCGCTGCAACTGAGACGCTAGGTGTCCAATTACAGAGAGCCAGCGCTGGCGTCCACTTACTGTGCATAGAACTTTTTTTTTATCAAGTAGGCTAGTGGTTAGAATTCACCTTTTTCAAGGTAAATAAGTGGGGTGTCCGGGGTTTGAACCCTAACCCCTGCATATAATAGTACATATCCCTACCAACTGAGCTATGCTCACGGAGACTACTGTGCATAGAACTAGCTATTTACTTTAAATTATGACATGAACCCGTAAATTAAATTAATAGTTTATGTGTGTTATAATATGTATTTGATATAATTAAATTAATTAATTACGTTTTATAAAAGGTATTGATTGTAAATAGTTTTTTTTTTAAAAGATGATTGTAAATAGTTTTTGTTTTTCTTATAATCTTCGAGAGAATATTTTTTACAAAGGTTTTCCATATTTTTTACACAGGTTTTCCATAGTCAATGAACTAACGTTGATCAATCAATTTAGTGTATCATAGTATTGCGTCTGAATGCCCTTGCCGTGTGCTTGGAACAGTCAAATCACGCTTACTCTAAAAAAAATAAAAAATAATTTCCTTGTTTCAATCCATGTAAATCAATTTTAGGTCAAATTATGATTTAGAACATTCAAAGTGGCCTTTATTCGACCGTGAATTTCAATTTGAGAAATGCTAGGAACACTCTCTTTCTAGCACTCTCTCTAACACTCACTCTGCTATTTGGTGAAACTCATGTGGGTCTCACCACTTTATGTGGGATCCATTTCCAATGTGTGGTACCCACATGAATTTCACCCAATAAGAGAGTGATTGTTAGAGAGAGTGTTAGAAAGAGAGTGTCCATAGCACTCCTCTTTCAATTTTGTTTCCCAACATCATTCATGAGTAAATAATGCCACTGAACGAAATTGGTTGGAAGATTTTCCATTTTACTCAAAATAAGGGTATTGTATACAGCCACAATTTTATTGTTAAATACTTTGATTAGCAAGAGTATCAAAGTTTAAATCAAGCAACAAACAGTGAAGAAAACAATAGTGGCCTGGCAGCACCAATATATCAAGGAGTAAGTGGCAATGATATACCTGTAATATGTTATTCAGCATTCAAAGATCCTCTTCCATTTTCTTTACATTAGTATACAGATCAGAAATTAACAAATTTCCATGTATCAGAAATTCAGCACAAGTGTAAAACTGTAATCAAACTGAATTGAGCCGCTATTAATTAACAGTTATCAATCAACTGCAGATCTTCACAAAAAGGACAGCTTGCGAAAACAAAGGAAGGGCGAGTCTACTTCTACGGTCATTCTCGTCATAAAAGAGATGATGACTCATTCAAACTCATAGGAGGCCCAATGTTTTCAATTGTTGAACATGCTCAGTTGGGAGGGCTGGGGGAGACCAATCAGACCCTGTCATCTCTCCATCAACATCTTCAACAACATACTCCTATGATGAGAAGTAATAACAGTTTTAAAATCAACAATTCAAGACAATGACAAAATATTTCAGGGCACCATGCAAGTATTATTAAGGATAACTGGTCTCAAAATGTCTGTAATGCTCATTGTTATGCCAAAAGATGCATTCACTGGTTTATCATCGACAACTTCCCTCCCATGACTAAATTGTACCACAGGAAGAAAGGGAAGAGCAATAGGGGAATGCACACTCATGTACTCATGAGGGGGATGTCACCAAGGATCAACTTTGGTAGTTGGTATCTAACAAACTTGCATATGCAGCAGATGGGACAGAATTGTTTCGGATAGTATGTGGAATAAGGGGAAATTTGGGGGACGAAATGAGGTACGAATGGGCTGAGTGAGAGTTTGGCTAGGAGTTAGCAGAACACTCAGGTGAGCTATATCTGAATATTAATAATATCAGACAGGGAGGCTTAATAAGTGAGTTTGTGCTGTACAGCAAAACAGCCCCATACAGAACAATGCATGTGACCTAGAGTTACGCTAGTAGCTGAAATACATTTACTTTTGCAAAAACCATCAGAAAAATCCTTTCAATCGAGATTTGAAGTGAATGCAAGTGTCTAAATAAGTCAGTTACAAAAGCAGAAAAGTTTTTGATTGAGATTCTTGGCTCTACCTTACTAATTATATAGGATTTAAATTCTAAATAAACAAAGTGACAGATAAATGGGCTAATTGCATAAATGCATCAGGTATGAAGTTTGATTTATCAGCTGAGTTGCAGCAAGAACTAACTACGCACAACTGTAATGCACCAAAGACACGGTAAATGAGAAAGTAAACCAAACACACCTTTGTTAACATCCTTTTAGCAAGTATGTGATAGTGACGTTGCCATATCCGTTGACCCACCATAGTTGCCACCAATACACTGTAAAATATCCCAATCACTGTAAAAAGTCCCAGAACAATCAAAGCCATTATGAATAGTAATGGTAGCCCTGCTTCCCCAGCACCTCCCAAACAACCACCACATTCTGTTGCCATGGTTCCACAGCCCTCAAAACATGCAGTGCAATCAGTCCACAAACAAAGAGTGCCTGGCAAATGACAGTCAGCACAAACTCTGCAACAACAGCATACACAAATAAATAAATAAAAACTTTAGTCATTAATCATCATTAACATTCTGAATTTCAGACGTCAAACCAACAATAAGATGCATCGCATATAATCGAGCATGAATAAATTACCAGCTGAGTTTTATATTTATGTGAAAAAGATAAATCTTATGCATATAAAAAAAGTCCAAAATTTAGACCAAAATAAACACCAAATACCATCTCCAATCATAGTTCTGGCATAATAAAATTAAATAAGAAAAAAAATTGCTATAATGACTACCAGAACATCAAGCACTTTTATATTTTGAAGGGGGTTCACAAAACGTTTTAGTTGAAAAAACTCATTACAAAATGTAAGTGCAGTTACAAACGCTATTTTGTGCTAAAGCAATGAGAATGGTTAATATACAATATCATCATCATTGGAAAAATTGTGTAGTGTACGCTAAAACCTGGTATTGCCATTATATATAATATAGTTAATACTGATACTATGAATAACGACGCTTCAAGCAGATACTGAGAGCAAACTTATGTGTTTTTAACAGTGTCAAAGGCTCGTGAGCATGTAAAATCAGTGCTGTTACCCAGGTTGACAGCAACAAAGACATAATTCTCTACAAGGTTGAGCCAAATCATTGCGAACTCTTCGATCATAACAAGTAATAAAGCACCCAGAAAGGCCAAGCAAGGCAAAAAATAATAGGGCTCCTGCATTTGAAAATGCCAACATGAAATTCAGTAATTCACAACAAAACTGGTAACATTTTATATGTGGAAGGAGAAAACTCTGAACTCGGGGCAAGATGGAGAAAAAGAGAAAATTCATGGAAAAGAATATCATATAAGCATTTTGATGGATACATCTTTAATTGTCGTTTACCGCATATATAATAGAAGCTCAGTGCACTATCAAAACCCCAGAGAATACGAAGCCAATTTTGCTGGTAACCATCTATTAGATAAACCAAATATGCCAGTGAGGTAATAATCTGCATAAAAAGGAAAAAAAGCGCTGAATCAGATAATCTATATACATTTATACATTACAATCGGATAAGTATGTAGATGGCCAGATGGATGGAAACAGTTAACCTACAAGCTGGACAGCCAGAAAAATAGACAAAATATCTCTGGTGACGAAAAAACGAAATTTCAAGGTTCTCCATTTCCTATCAGCAGCAACATGAACACGCAAATGATATGGAGCCTTGCAGGTAGTGCAGTGAGCAAATGCAAATCCTTCCTGTAAAGTACACCATTTAACACATACAACGGTTAACAGACTATAAAGTGGGTTGAGCTTCAAAAACTAAACTTTAGGCAGATTATAAAACTGATTGTTATGCAGATGCTTGTATATAATACGGAATATCCAGGTTATAAAATTGAAAACACAAATTACCAAAAATAAAGAAGGTAAACATGTAAAACCTTTCTCTGACTGAAATGAGCAAGGTATAGACAGGGGAAGTTGAGATCCTCTACAATTCGTTTGGAGAGCTCTATTTAGGAGAGAGATAGACACAAATGAGAGGTTTTGCCTATCTCTGTCCTAAATGGATCTTTCTATTTCTTTTGAGAAATGGAGAGGATCTCAACTTAACCATGGGATAGAGAGATAATTGAAGGGTAAAAATCAATAAAAATTCTTTGCAGTGTCATGATATTCTACGAATTACGGGCTAATACACATGGATTGGAAAATATTATGAGATTGAGATCAACATGTAATAACTTAATATACATCATTGTTTAATTAATCAGTGGAATAAAAAAACTTGTTGACCCCTAAGCAAGGCTTCCAGTCAGTTTAAGATACTGACTTTATGTTTTCCACCCTTCCTAGTTCCTAGTAATAATTAATCAGGAATCATCTCTTATAAAAGCTGTTCTTATACTATGATGGATTGATGTATATAAATTTCTCGTCGTTTGGCAAAAGGACAATACATTGTTGAAAACATCGACAGTAATAGTGATCAAAACAAACTTACCTTGACAGATCGCCAATGATCCAAACACTCTCGATGAACATATTTTGAAGTACCTTTGCACTTACAAGGAGCTATGAAATCCCTACCTGAGAAGGAAACAAAACAGTACGTGTTAATGTTAAATTAAACAACATATCAAGCACAGCTCTGGTATCAAGTGTGTCCCGATGTCCGACACTCGTCAGACAAGTGTCCCAACAAAAAAAAAAATCTTTGCTTCGACAGACTTATACACTCCTTCTACACTTCTATAGGGCTTAAAGATGCGTCGTCGTAGTTATGATCAATGAATGGGTTGAAGACATTAAATTTGATAACGTCATTTTTAACTTTTCTGTATTGTAGATAGATGAATGACTCAATTTAGATGGACATATATATTTTGCTTAAGAACTTCTATAGATAATGTTCATATTTTATTTAATTATAGTAAATAAATAAATATGTATCCATTGGTATCGTGTCCTATATTTTTAAAATTACGTGTCCGTGTAGAAGTTCATGCTTCATAGCTCAACAGTGAGTCGCATAACAGCACTGCTATTTCGAGCGAATAAATTATCCCGACCAGTTTCACGAAGCAGTTGCACCATTAGATTTTCTTTGGAGGAAAACACGGGTGGTTGGATTAAAAATAATAAGGTCCACTAAAGTTGCAGTCACACCATACAACACACTCGTGATGCCTTCGGGTGGATTTATTTCGCTATAAGAAGCAATTCTCGTCGCATAATACGTAGCTCCAAAATAGGAAATTCTACACACGGAATAAAAAGAGCCCCAAGAGCTGCGCAACACATACTCCTTCAAGGTAAAAATAACTACTTTCACACTTCTTAAAATGATTCTTGGGTACATTTAATTTTCTCGATTTCATGTAAAAAATGCAATACATTTACTGACGTACCCCAAATTAGAACGGTCATCTCCTAGGTCCTAACAACATTAAGAAATTAATTCAAGGGTACTATCGGAATAATAGTCATTAAACATAGATAACTTAGTTGACATTTGCTTATATTCGAGTTCAACGATTCGAATCAAAGCCCAATTAATGATCAAGATATCGTATACTTATACGAAATCAAACAATTAAATTACTTTTATGTATAACTGAAATAAAAATCAGCAGAATTTAGAGAATAAAAAAACATGCTTCAACATCACAATTCAAGTTCTCGAGCACTTCATAAAACGACCAAAATCACAAGTTATATAATTAAGACCAGGATTACTGTAACCGTTGGATTACCTGAAAATTGAAAAAGAAAGAGGTTGAAATTGAAATTACCATCAGTTTCGAGACAAATCCGGCACTGGATTTGTTCAGAAGGACCGGCTTCGAGGTCGATCGAGGAAGGATCGACGGGAGGAAGAGGTGGGACGAGAGGAGAAGTATCTGATTCTGAGTGATCGGCCATTGAAATTGAGCGGAGGAGGGTAGAAATGTTACATGAGAGATTCAATTAAGAAATATGAATTTGATTAGAGAAAGAGAAGAACAATTTCACTCTAGCTATCTTTCTTTCTATTCAGCTCTCAACTGTGATTAATTTTCAAGTTTCAGTCATTAATTAATCTACACTTTTACACACAGATTATTTATTTCTTTTTTTCACTTTCCATTCTTATTTTATTTCAAACGGTGAAATGGGTTAATTCCCAAAACTAACCGTGGCAAATTGTCAAACAACATTATTGTGTAAAAAAAATAGTTTTAAGTTTTTTTTTTTTTAAAATATTGATGTATTTATCATGATCCTAAATGTAAAATAGAGGTTGATGAATTGAGAGTGATGAAATTAATATTAATTTTAATGTCTAATTAATCAATATTGCATTGAAAAGTGAAATAAATCCATTATTTTAGGACAAATTTTTTACAAACTAGTCATTTATTATGCGGTAAAAAGAGTATATTCAGCAACAATTAACCATCGTTTGCAAGACTTTTAAATTGATTTAACTGATTTAAAACGTAATTGAATCGCTTTAAAAAGTATGAACGACACTACCGTTGAAAAAGCCAAGGACAATTAAGTGTCTTAGAAAAACCCAAAATAAATTTGTGAAATAAGAGAGAAATTTTCATAGCCAAATATGCAAGTTTGGAACAACAATGATAACAAGACAAAAAAACTAACACAATACAGACACCGTATGTCTATACGGGTATTTTTCCTTTTTTTTCTTTCTCTTTCCCTATTACTCTCTTCTCTCACTCCTCCGATGTTTTCTTTCTCATAGCTCACACCACAGTTGTTACACGATCTCACCCCTCCACAGGCGACCACCGTCGTTCTCCTCCGGTCTAATTTCTTTACAAAAACGAACTCAAACAAAACAGATCTGAAACAACATTAACACAACAACGCAGCAGCCGGGAGAGAGGCGACGGCCGATGAGAGGACGATGAAGATCGTGGTCGGCGTGTGGGAGAAGAGGAGGTCGCGGTGGATTGAGCAAGATCTGGAAGATGGTGGTGACAAGGACGGTGGTGGTGGTTCTACCTCTTCGCCGCAGTTCTCTCTGGTCTGGTCACTCTCACCGGTGGTAATGATGGAAGAGTTGGAGAAGATGAGTTTGCGTTTTAGTGGTGGGTTGGGACGGTGGAGTCGTGACCGACGATGGTGGGGGGTCTAAACCGTGTTTAGAGAGAAGGAGAAAGAAAGAAGAGGATGATGAGAGAGAAGTTGCAGCTGAAAACTCAATTATACCCCTGCATTTTAGTGGAAATTACGAAATTGTTCTTGTTGTCGTATTTGTGTCTGAAAATGTGTGTTCAGTTATTATTTTTCAGTTTGGAAATGATCCCCGTGATATATGGACCATAATGAATTATACTCTTTACCCCATTGTTTTTGCTCATTCCCAAGTGAAATGACCAAAATGTCCCTACGTGAGTTAACTCACGCAAGTGTATTTTTTACGTGAGTTAAAACACGCTACGTGAGTTAACTCACGCTAGTGTTAATTTACAAATACTACAGCGTGAGTTAACTCACGTTTCATAATATGCAAACTTTTTTTACGAATTTATTTAAATGGTAATACAAATAATATAAATGCTAATATTATAAATGGTAATATAAATTCTCAACAATTACATAATAAAACCTCGTTTTATTAATACTTTGATACAATTACATAATACATAATTTGATACATTTTATTGGAATAAAGTAAATATGCTTCTTTGAGGTAAAAATAAACCAACTTAGGGGTAACAAATGATCTATGTTGGTGGTAAAAGAGACCAATCATCTTGGGGCAAAAAGACATCATCCCTTCGGGATAAATCTAAATATGGTTCTTTTTATACCCCAAGAAAGAGTCTTTTTATCCACGGTAAAAAGTTTTTGGGGTAAAAATAAGCAGATTTAATTTTACCCCAGGGGTTAACCTCTTTGTGTCCCAAGTCGGTTGACATATTTTACCCCCTTCCTTGACCCCTTTCTACCCCTAAATTGCCCCCAAAAAAGCTAAAAAAAAACAAAAACTATAAAGGTGAAAGAGTGAGAAGAAGAAGGAGAGAATGTGAGGAAATAGTGAAGGTTTAAGGGGGTATTTATAGGGGGAATGGTTGCATAGGTTTTATATGCACTAAATGCAGTCAAAAAACTGTATAAAAAAACGTGTAAAAAATCATTAAAATCAAGGTTGAACAACTGACCAAAGTCCAAAAAACGTGTTCTTGAGTTTTGAACACCGGCCAAACTGGCGTGAGTTAACTCACGCTTGGTTTAACACTAGCGTAAGTTAACTCACGTGGCAAGCATGGCCAGCGTGAGTTAACTCACGCTAAGATGGTGGGCAATTTTTGTTTTTTTTCATGCACTAATGGTACCATAGGTAGGTTGAATAAATGAATTCGAATAAAAATTATTTAAACTCAGCGTGAATTTGAATAAAAAATTGTATTAAATAAATTCGAATAAAGTTGCGTATTAAATAAATTCGAATAAAAGTTACATTACATTACATAAAGTTCCTAAATATGTTCTATAATTACATTACATTAGGTACAGAATTGCACCTTCTAACTACAACAATTATCTTACCTTTGAATGAGGTATATTCAAACTTGCTAAACAACAACTCTCAAGCATTCATCCTGAAGTTCTATTGTTTCATTCAAAAGATTAAATTCCTATTAGTTTGGTTTAAATGATGGTATTCAAATGTCAAAAGAATGTGGTCCAGTCCTTGACACTTCAATACCTTCATCTAAACCAAACTAACAGGAATTTAATCTTTTGAATGAAACAATAACACTTCCGGGTGAATGCTTGGGAACTGTCGTTTAACAAGTTTGAATTACCCCATTCAGAGGAAGACAATTGTTGTAGTTGGAAGGTGCATTTCCCTACCTAATCACGACCTTTTGGTGGAATCAGACTCTTGATAATATCTTCAGTGGATCTCAGCAACGTTACCTGCATATCGATCTACTGGAACATGTTGTGCTCCCAAAACATGCTCGTCACGTTTCGTCGTTCGTTAATTCCACCCAACTGAATGATACTCTCCCCTTGTCGAGCGTTGGACGTTTATACCGAACGTATTCCACCCTCCTTGTGTCTCCGGGGTTGACTCCTTGGTTGAATTCATTCAGTTCATCCTTGAGACCTCTTAACGTTACACCAAGGCACCGGACCTTCAACCTCTGAGGTTCTCCGCCGTTGAATTGTGCATGAACGTCGATCCACCCAACCATTGTTTTAAATCTACACAAAAAGAAATTAAAAACAATCAATAAAAAACTCATTCAAACATTTTATCGAACACTTGGAGTGCAAATTTACAGAAACCCTAAAAATGATAACTACAACATAAACATGCAAACATCTAAACAATTAATCAATATAAGTGATTTACATGTAACATTGTATGATTTCTTGGCAAAATAATCAAAATTTAAACTAAACCCTAAAACTAAAAAAATCTAATCTAAGTGTAAAAAATCTAACATAATCATCTAAACATCATAACAATTAAACACTATAAGTCATTTCCATGTAACATTCTATCATTTCTTGCTAAAAAAATAATTTTTTTAACAAAACACTAAACCTAAAAAATTCTAATGTAAGTGAAAAAATCTATCATACTAACATAATTTAAGTGAAAACTTACTTGTTCTTGTTATTGAAGTGTTGTTTGATTTGAAGTTGAAGGAATTTTGGATTTGGGTAATTTGAGAGAGATTTGATTGGAAATGAGGAAATGAGGCTCTGTCAGGGCATATAACAGCACGTAGCGTGAGTTAACTTACGTCGGGGCAATATGGTCATTTCACTTGGGAATGAGCAAAAACGTTTGGGTAAAGAGCATAATTCGACCAGAATAATAGGAAATTTGGGCTTGGACTATGAAGTTAATTGGGCTTTCTTTTTTAAAGATTGATAATCTTTGACCAATTGTTTTTAAGCCTCGTCAATGTCTTTTAGACCCCTCAAAAAATTTAAAAGATAACTCTTAGGAGGGTATTTTTTAAATTTTAACACATTCGAAACATAACTCCCAGAGATCAATTTTTAAAAAAAAAATATTGAAGGGCCTAAAAAAATCCTGTTAGTTTATTCCATGGTCGCTACTACTTATTAGTCATTTATCTATGTACTTATATTATTGTGTTTTATGTTTTATGTAAGGTAAGTAGGGTGAACTATCTAATAAGAAGTTTGCTTAAGAAAATAAAATAAAATAAATAAATTGTCTATTACTAAAATTTTATGTCTGCCCTAAAAGCGTAATATTATTATTTGTGTCTTGTAAGTACATTTTAGTTGGTTAATATTATGTAGAGGGCGAGATTTGAACCCCAAACACCCCATTATCCATATTTAAAATGTGTGAATCGCTATAGAGAATGATCTTATATCGAATAGTTTAAAAGCTATCTTATAATTTACATTGAATAAGTTAAAGCTACCGTATCCCCGTGAGCTTAGCTCAGTTGGTAGGAATATCTCATTTTATATGCAGGGGTTCGAACCCCGAACACTTCATTTCTCCACAGTTAAATGTGTGAGCTCTAACCACTAGACTACTTGACAAAAAAAAAAAAAGTTAAAGCTACCGTATAGTTGACATCTACTATAAATCTTCTTATCTCCCCTATTTTTTTTTTTTCAGAGTCATTGCTCCATAGCGAAGGGAGTGAGGCATATATCTCTACTTGTAATATTAGAATCGGAGAATTTTTAAGAAGGGAAATCCATAAGATATGGATATATTGATGTGTGTGTTTTATTAATATTTTAAATTGATGTGTGTGTTTTATTAATATTTTAAAAATGTACTCTTTATTATCTTTGTTTTTCTTCCTTAATTTTGATACATGATTATGTAGTAGAATATTCCCAATCCATTAACGTTGCCCCGTCCATTTCAAGTGACTCTCCTCTATACTGATTCCACGATACCCTGCAAATTGTCAATTTTCATTGCTTTGTTACAACGCACGACAGAGATATATATTAAAGTGCGAATAGGAGCAAGATATAAAACATACTTTTTCTTTTACCAAGTAGTTAGTTTGTATAATTCATCTTTTTAATGTGAATAAATCAGATGTCTAAAAATTTAACCCCTACATATTACAATGCATTATTCATATCAATTTAACTATGCTCACGGAAAGAACACACTCTTTATTTTAACGTAAACACCAGTCTACATCTACATCTACATTACATACAATTGTTGAGAAAAAAGTGGTATGGCTAATGTGCACCTTAAAAAGTAAACAAAACAGATTGAGTGACGCAAGAGAAAGCATCATAGAATAAAAACGGCTACAGACAGATATATTAGAAACATGATTTCATCCATTATTTCATGCATGCACAACATTAATTTGATTACGCCAACATCTATCTATTTATTTCTTTCTTTTATTAGTACGTGTATAATTAGTACATGTAAATGTAACGTAATGATCGAACCATAAAAAGTGTGTACTGTGTAGTATTCTCTTTCATTTTGTTCTTATTTTTAATTAATTATAAATTCCTTCCCCCACACCCTGTCACCTGTTTGCCGAAAACATACGCTTTGAACTACAACTTGGGATTGAATTGCAAGAATTTTGAGGCTCCAATAACCATTCTAAGTGCCAACCCACTTTGGATTGCAACTGAGAATAAAAAATAATAAAATATGACAATGGAAGTTTGCTTGCCGTATCATTTCCTTTAATAATTATTAAAACCAATACATAGAGGGAATATGAAAAGGAAAATCACTAATGTGTCGACCAACCATTTCCTAATGCACCCACTACCATCATTGTAGCTTTATACATATATCATTGACACCAAGACCTAACTAATTAAACTTATCCACCCTTTTAAAATTATTTAATGCGTCTTTTTATCTTAAGTAAGTACACAATCCAATCTAATCCATATATATCTATATCCAATTTTATGGTTTTTATCTATTGCTTATCGATTAGACATTTTTTTATTATATACCAATATGTTGCTTTTCATTTAGACCTACGCATTGGTGACGCTATTGTACTTTTCAATCACACGAGTTGAAGTTGTCCCTCGCAGCCTCTTATATATGCTTCATTCGTCTGTTGTCTTTGGCTTTTCACATACACCTATGGTTCATACATTTAAATAGTATTTTAATTAGAATTAATAACGGCGCCGAGCAAGTGTCCAGAATATTATACAGACGAAGGAATGAGTACATCACAAAATTTGAGTTAGAGTGAACAAAGATTCTAGATTCAAGATATTATAGTAGTCGCATTTTCTTTTGAGAAGTAAGAGTCATTCCTCTTCTCTAGCTATATGATGTTTAATCTAATCGTTGGATTTCAAGTGTGTAGTTTAATCCTACATCGTCTTCGAATAGGTAAAATGTTGGATATATAAAATATGTAACTTATATCTAATGTCTTAAAATTTTGATGGAGATGTTACAATCTCTCTCTTGTGGAGATGCTAGATATAAAAGAGAGTGACTCATATACCTAATATCTTAATAATTTTGATGTTGATACAATAAATTTGTTTATTAGTAACACTAGAAAATCTTAGGCAAGGAAAAAAATATTGTACGAACTGTAATTTTGTGGGGATCAAAAGTTAGATTTTTGTATTTTTAGAGTTTTATTTTATTTAAAAAGTTGATTAAACTAAACCCGTCTGAAAATGTGTTTTACATGTTTATTTGTTTACCTAACCTTCACCTCTTTAATTTGATCTAATAGAAACTGGCAGCAATAGTCTTGTTAACTAATCAGTTCATCAGCCATTTTATATGTATGCATGTATGGATTATGATTGATGAATAATAATGCAAATAATTTTTACTTTGCAATCACCATAACATCCTTTGCTAGTTAATAGTTGACTTATCGGAGAAACTATGATTGGATAACTTGTCTTGTCACTAGAAATTAGAAACTCGGCAACAAAAGAACCATAGCAAAATTAAAATGCACAAAGAAAGAAATGTGGATTGTTTAGTGGAGAATGTTAGGCTAGTTGAGCTGTTAGGCTCATATATTCAGATATTGCTAAAACCAAAAAGAGTGTCAACGTAGATTTGGATTCCAAAGTTAGAAAAGGAGGAACACTTTAAACTTAAAGTGTTAGGCAAAGGTAAACTTGCAATAAAAATAGAATGAACCTTAATTACCAAGGAATTGATTTTATTTTTTTTTTTGTATAGGGAATTAATTATATAATTATTGCAATTTGTTTATGTGATACAAATTAGTTATTAAAAATAGATTCTCTCATATGTAATTTACATGTAAAAGAGTTAAAAGATAATTTTAAATAATGAAATATTTCACTTTATTTTCTCATGTGAAAAAATTATAGACCAGAAGTTCTTGAACGCAAGCTTTGCCCAAATCTTCAAACAATGATCACCGTGGCTAAGCATTGCTATCGTTTTTGTTTGAAATTTGAGACATAATTTCCCCTTTACTTTATTATAAAGTTATTAAAACACTGTTGAAACCAAAATCATAACGAAAATTTCTATGGATTAGTCTTGGATGGAATCTTGCCAGTTGCCAATCCACGGAAGCACAATGAATTTATCACTCTCCCCTCTTTTGGATCTTTAGAAATTGCACGTGCATCCTTTTTTTTTTGGGTTGACGAAAATATTCACAACGAAGGATTCACAAAAGAAAGAAAAAATATTGATGTGTTTTTGTTTAAAATAATTATAATTGATGATGGTCATATTCTCGTCCCAACATGATCTGAAAGGCCAAAATATATCACAAAAGAGGCTTGTGCCTTTGTGTTTTGTAGGGATTGCTAATTAAAATATCATATATATGAAAGACAAAAAGGACAAATGGTACGTGACGAAAACAAATTTAACAAGTACTCATGGAACTTAAATATAAATAAAAAATCATGCTTAATGCTTAATGTTAGTATTTGAAAATACCATCAATGAATATTTTTTTAACAAAAATTTCATTCAAACAAGCAAAAGTACCAATTAATATTTGTCAAATAAAAGGCTGGCACATATATATAGACATTTGATTGTTTAGTGCAAGTTTAAATTCATAATTCTCTATATCACAATACAATATGTGTTAGGAAAAAATATTGTAAAAAAGTTTTACCCCGCAACTTACAGTGCATGCCAATAATCTGGTTAAATATTTGGTTTCAGATATTTGATTCTTTGATTTGTTAGGCAGAAATACTTTTAGTATTATAATTATGATGGAGCCGTGGAGGTCAGATCAATAGTTAAAAGAGTACTGAAGTTAGATGCACCGAATCACTACCTTATACTTATAGCATAATAATCTATATTTCGTAAACTTTTCTTCATTATTCGTATTCATATCCTAATTCAACCAATATCTAAGAGACGTAAGGAACTGCCACTTCTCTCATCACAATTCACAACAATCTACGCAAACTACTTGATTTTAATAATTAAAAATAATAGGTAAAAACAACATTTTCAAAATCCGTATTAATTACTTGGTAATAATTATTTAGAAATTCATATAATGACATTAAGCAACATGTGATAACAGCCAAACATTAGGGTTGTCTAAGTAACGCAAGACATGAATAAATTATTGAAATGATTAGGTTTTGTCAAATGTCTTGTTAAGGTATGATGTCCTCTTCTACACTTCACCACATTGATTAACCAATCATATATAAATTTAATTCTTAATTTCTTGACTTTCCAATATCAGTCTCACCTATGTTAGTTGCTACACTACTTAAGTTAGCATTTTTCACGATGGGTAGTGTCCATAGGTTGTTGGTGATTTTTGGGCATATATATGCCTACCTCACATTAATGATCAATCTTTCCACACAAAATTCTCTAAAGGATTTTAATGCCTCAACATTTTTATGATTTAAATTTGAACTAGAAGCCGTATTTGTTAGACTGGTATTATCCTTCAATCACACTTATGTAATTTTTTTATCTAATGTTACAGGTTATTTATGCGAATTATCTATTTGTTTTGTAATCGACTAATTTTTACCTGAAAATTTAGCTAGTCGTCCGTAGAAGAATCACTTCTTCCAATCATATCTTTTTCATCCATAAGACTCGTGCCCCAAGACCTTGCTTAAGGAATATAAATTTAGATATGTTATCCACTGGGTCAAGGTCTAACTCGCAAAAGATCTACGATCCAATCGAGTAAGCTAAATTGCATTCAAAGATATACCATATCAACCCTCGTGATAAAAGCACTTCTCTATGATGACAATCAGACGACGATCCATGAATCACATCACGATACAACAGAAAAAGGCTTATAACCCTTTATGAAAGGTACATTTTCAATTCTAGCTAAACTTCTAAATTCTCTTAAAACACTCATTAACTTAAGTGTCACTCCTGTCACCGAGTAGCTGCCTTTGTAGCACCGATACTTTTTTTTGTTACAAAACAAATAGAAAAGTCAACACCGATACCTCTAATCAAACACATGTAATTACATTTAATAATGTTATTTTCTTAAATTATTATAGATATATATCCGTATCATGTCACATGAACGTGTTTGTGTCTATGCTTTATATGAAACAACATCATCATCCTCCACCGCATTAAGTCAACTCTAACTGTCGTCTTCAAGTCCACTTCAGAGCAAGTTCTACTCGAACCAACATAGTACCCTATTTCTTTACTAAACTGTATAATAATATAATAAAATAATGATAAGAAGGGAGAACACGTCATTGCCATAAATAATGAAACAAGAAGAATGAAAACAGAATGATAATATAGCAAAAATTCATTCCGGTGAAGGGTGGAATAGTGAAACAGTGTTTCTGATATACATGGTGCGCACATTAGTGGCTAGATAGTGGAAACATGACAATGACTAGGACAACTCTCAATCTTATACATACCATAACCTTATTGTGAAATGAAATGAAATGAAAATACTATATTTGACTCTCTGTAGCTCAACACAACCAAGCACAAAAATACACATTTCAACCACCACTCTCCATTCTCCAATAACATTACAAACACTCTTCCCCATCCATTTCAACTTTTTATAATATTATTATATTCATCAACACAAATAATAATACTATAAGTATAAGACAGTGCCTTTCATTTCCATTTTTATATTTATATTGTACTATTTTATTTATTTACATAATAAAATTGAACTATGAGTCTCTCTTTGAAGATGGAAGACTCATTAGTTCTGCAGTTTTGTGGTATTGGTCATCATCACCATGTTGGTAACAAGATTTGAGCGGGAACAAAAAAGATAGCTATAGCTTCTAAAGGTTCATCTCTTTTTTCATATTTCACTTTTAGTTTTTAACTTTTTATTTTATGATGAATTTGTAATGATTAATATAATTCTAATTCGAGGAAAACAAGGAAACAAAACGGTTACAGATTATACTTTGTTGTAATTACCAAAACCATATATCTATCTATGATGACATCAATAGATAGATAGATAGATAGATACCTTTGTCTTTTGTCTTTGATTGCCAAAAACAACAACCTTTTTATTTTGTCAGAGAAAGGAAAAAAATAAGGGGTCTATTAAAAATTTGGTTTTGTTTTCCTATATTTGTACTAAAATTCATTTCTTGCTTTGTTTCCTGATTTGTTGATAAAATTGTACTGTAGAGTATAGTCTGTTTCATAGGTGTTAACTAAGGTAATAGAATCATACCTATTTTGTACTTTTCTTCTGGTTTTTCTTGTGATTGAAATTATTACTTCTTTTATTTGCCTATTAAAATCAAGGATTTTCACTCTTCTTCTCTCTCTCACTACTACAAAAGTTGAATAAATGACCCCTCTTAGTGCATGTTTGGATTGACTCTGAGATTGGCAGAATCACTGTGAGTCACTACGATTTTGGCAGAATCACGGTTGCCATTGTGATTTTGCAGAAACTTAATAGTATGTTACCTTTTTATACTGCAGGAACTTTAATGCATATTATTTTTTTATTCCTTAACTGCAGTTTGCTATAGAGGTGTATTGAAGGCTGATTTAATTGCGGCGCGGATAAGTCAATTGAGCATGAATTCGCCGTCCGCGCAGTTTGTTTCCTCGAGAAGGATGAGTGTGTATGATCCTATTCACCAGATTAATATGTGGGGAGAAGGCTTCAAAAGCAACGGCAATTTAAGCGCATCCATTCCCTTAATTGATGAGGCGGACTTGAAGTTTGATAGTAGTCAGGTAAATGTTTGCAAAGGTTTATTTGTTTCATTGGCAAATGAGAATGCATATTCTGCTTATTGACCAAACTGCATTCATATTTTGTAATGCTTAGTCAGAGGATGCTTCTCATGGTATGCTAGGAACATCTAACAAGTATGAGCAAGAAGCTAATAGACCTATTGATAAGGTAAGAACATGAAGAATCTGTATTCAGTGCACATTAAGTCATTAACTGATACAATGCTTTCAAATTTTGGATGTTGTACATTAAGTCATTCTGATATGATTAAATATGCAGATACAAAGGCGTCTTGCACAAAATCGAGAAGCTGCTCGTAAGAGCCGTCTGCGAAAAAAGGTTTTAATGTTGTTTACAAATTGATGAATATGTCAGACGAGTAATTATTAGTGTCTATGTACTGATCAAGTCATTTCTGACATTGCCTTACAGGCTTATGTGCAGCAGCTAGAATCGAGTCGTTTGAAGTTAGTGCAGCTGGAGCAAGAGCTCGAACGTGTTAGACAGCAGGTGTGGGGAAGATGAGTTATTATTTTACTTGTAGTTTCTCTTTTTGATAATTTTATGTTGCCAGCATCTTCTTTCCTTTCCCTCTCTCTAATACCTTGAGGCAACAAAAAATGCAGGGAATGTATATGGGTGGTGGATTGGATTCTAATAATATGTGTTTTGCTGGCCCTGTGAATCCAGGTTGGTTTGTGATGATGCTACTACTGCTATATATTTATTTGTATTGCATTTAATTTTTCCAATTAGTTCTTGCATTGCATTCTAAGGACACCCTTATCTGTAGGAATTGCAGCCTTTGAGATGGAGTATGGACATTGGGTTGATGAGCAGAACCGGCAAATCTCGGAAATGAGAAATGCTTTAAACGCGCATATTAGTGACATAGAGCTCAGGATGCTGGTTGATGGTATGATGAACCACTATGCTGAAATCTATCGCATGAAATCTGCGGCTGCAAAAACAGATGTTTTTTATGTGATGTCCGGCATGTGGAAAACAACGGCTGAAAGATTTTTCTTGTGGATCGGTGGATTTCGCCCTTCTGAACTTCTCAAGGTGATTGTTCATATTTAAAGAATATAAGTTGAAAATGTTATCCATAGAATGATAGAAGGCGAGATCAAAATTTCTTCACCATCTTAATATGAGAAAGAATGGGAGGAGTTTAGAACTGCATTCATTTATTACAACTTTAATTCCATATATTCAATTATGGCATGGCAAATTTATAATGTAGTATGGTGGAAGTCTATAACTTGATTTAATTGCAGATTCTTGGTCCAATGATTGAACCATTGACAGAGCAACAACGATTGGATATCGATAACCTTGGACAATCTTGTCAACAAGCAGAAGATGCCCTTTCACAAGGCATGGAGAAACTGCGGCAAACACTTGCTGATAGCGTAGCAGCTGGACAATTCATTGAAGGAACTTATATTCCACAGATGGCTACTGCAATGGAGAAGTTAGAAGCTCTTGTGAGCTTTGTGAACCAGGTATTGTACCTAGCTTTCTTGATAACCAATAAAACTTAATTTCCTTCTCACAACATGTCATGCTAATCAAAGAGCACGTGCTTTCCATTTCCCACTAACTTATTATTGAGCAAAATTGTCCGAACTCCGTGATCAAATCATGTATGTTTTATGTCTGCATTTTTCGTGTATGTTTATTTTTTAACCGAGATTGTTGTTATAGCACATTATTAATTGACCCCTTCTAAAAAAAAAAATAGCTTGGCCATTAGAATCACATATTTAACTGTGATTCGTGTTTAACAGGCTGACCATCTTCGGCAGGAAACCTTGCAACAAATGTCGCGAACACTTACAATCCGTCAGTCAGCTCGATGTTTGCTTGCTTTGGGAGAATATTTCCAACGCCTGAGGGCTTTGAGCTCACTGTGGTCTAATCGACCTCGAGAACCTGCTTAGTCTTGAGACAAGACTAATGTAAACTTTGTAATATGAAACATGATGAGTATGGTCATTTTCATTGGCCACAAGCGTCAAAACCATATACAATGTGTGGTTTAGGCTGCTCAAATTTTTCCTGCAGTCTTTTGTTGTGGAGAAGCTGTGAATATGACTGCTCATTTTATGCTATAGGAGTTTGTAAATAAATTAATTTTGGATGCATGTATATTTGGATTGTTGCAAAATGATATGCTTAGAATATGCAATTTAGTCTGTGTGAAAGTTGGTCTTGTAAAATGCATATAATATTATGAAAGCTGTGTTTTTGAAAATAAATCGGCTCTCTATGTGGACATAGTTTAATTTCCATTTTACTTTGATAAATGTTTGAATTTCTTTTGAAGATGCAAAGAAAAATTTACTTAACTGTGGCTCCACATATGACACTTGAGTTTTTATTTTACAAGTATGAACCAAAATACACATGAAACCACATTTAATTATTTCAATTCTTGAAATACAGCTACTAGTGGGACCAAGAGAGGTAGCATATTTTTTAAGCAAAGTCTAGTTAAAGTAAGCGATCAAACTCGGGACTCCAGATCGATTAGGACTCCTGATCAATTCGACTTTATCTGAAGCTCATTGACCACTTAAGCTTAAGTGAGATATGAGGCAACAATGTTGATGAATTGTCTCAAATGCCTGCAGGAAAACCACCCTTTCTTGGATCACTTACGGCCACAAGCTTTCCTACACCTTTATTTATTTTGGAATGTTCAGAAGTGTCTGAAACGATAAATTGACATATTGTCCCACCAGCAAGGCCCTGAAGGACATGGCCCTTACTTCTAAGGCCTTTCCTGATATTAGCAGAAAGTTCAAAGTGGTCCCCGTTCACTGTTGTCCAGTTCTCATAATATACCACATTAGGTATCAGCTGCATAATTAACCATATGGTGAGTTGATTTCTCATCAGTTATGTGATTGATTGGTTGAGGAAAGCATGCCTAGTGATCTTACTTTCACAAGAAAATAGCAGATGTCTATTTGAATGTGCAACTGTACATCTATATTTATCTTCATATTTTAAAAAATTATCAATGGTAATTCTAATTTGATGTACAAATTTTACTATTTTATTAAGATTTTAGTTATTATGTTAAACAATAGAAAAATCTTCACACAATGACATAACTCTAAGTTAGGATTAGACATCTATTTAATTTTCCATGTCATGAGAGCAGTCCCACTTATAACTATTTTTCATGTCATGTCTATATCATTGTCCAAGATGAGACTACAAGTAGATAACATTTTGAGTTTTCCTAGGTTTTAATGTTGTTATTGGTTACATCTGTAGAACAATAAATATTCTATATTTGTCCATATTTCATATAGCTCTGAATCAGAGCTTTTACCAAAACATAGGCAAAAAATATGCAACCAGAACAAATGTAAGATTCCATACCTGATGATAGACCCTAGGAGCAGTTACAGAAGAAAAAGGATCCATTCCTTTGACAAAGTGATTCAAAAGAACCTCTGAAGTTGCAGCAATAATCATAATTCCTCCACTTGCACCTACTACTGCTTTCACTTCCCTTCCCTGCAGTAACACAAATGTTACAAAATATCTTCAACAAATGATAATAGAATTTCATAATCATTGCTATAAAAAATTATTCTACAATGTGGAAGAACCTTGAGAACAATAGTTGGTGACATGGATGATAATGGTCTCTTTCCCGGCACGACGAAATTGGCAGGAGCAGGCGGTCGAACATCCTTGGAAACATTTTTTATAGGCATGGAAAAATCATCCATCTCATTGTTGAGTACTATTCCTGTACTTGGTGAAAGTATTGTTGCACCGAAATACGAATTTACTGTAGTGGTCATGGAAACAGCATTTCTCTCAAAATCAATTATGCTCAAATGACTTGTACCATGATCATTTATCTGATTCCACCTATAAAGAGCGAATGAATGAAATTTACTGCATTTAATTAAATTGCTATACAAGATTACTGCGACTTTGAAGTTAATTAAACGAACGCAGACGCTTACTTGCCACCATAATGACTTGAATCATAAGTCTTATTATCATTGATGTCTTTTTTCAACACTTGAGCAAACTTAGTAGAAAGCATATCAGAAAGAACTTCAGTTATATTTACAAAATCAGGATCCCCAAGATTCATTCTCACTGAAAATACATGTTTCAAAGCCTCAATTTCTCTATGGATCCCAAGGGAACCAGAAAGGCCTGAAGGAAGCTCATATTGTGCTAGAATGTTCAGCAGCTGTAACAGAAAGATGAGATTGGCTAAGCCCTTTTTCATTGACAAAAAGAAAAGAAAAACATAGTACATCATATCATAATATAACTCAATATTTTAAAAACTGGTTTGCACTGCCGGATCAACAGGTTGAGTCGGAAACCAGACAGTCCACCGGTTGGTTTGATCCCGTTTACATTGCAGTTGGGTTGAACAACGATTGAACCAAGCCACAGTTAGTTCAGCTTTTTTTTTTTCTTCCCATTTTTCTATATATTTTTATTTATTTATCTATTTTTCATCCAAGTCGACAGTGGTTAAACCGATTGAAACATGGCAAAAAGGACTCACTGGTTCGCTCTCGAACCAAATTTTTAAAACATTGATATAACTATAATATATACTATAAATAAAACACAATTCCTTTATCCACATTGTACCACGGGACAGCGTAAAAACGAACACAGCAAATCAACTTACCAGCATCATTTGAGGCCCACCTGAAGGAGGAGGCATACCAAGGATCTTTAATCCAAGAAAATCTATAGATATAGGTTCCTTTTGTTTAACAGTGTACTTTTTGAGGTCTTCCAATGTCAATATCCCTCCAACCTTCTGAACATCTTTAACTAAATTAATGCCAATTATTCCACCATATAGAGCTTGTGGACCAAACTTTGCAATTGCTCTTAGAGTTTCTCCTAGTTTCTTATTATAACATATTTCACCTGGTTTCAAGAGTTTTCCATGTGGTGCAAATACACTACTAAGACCAATGTCATTCAATATATCTGATTCTGTTTTTTCCATCTGCATGTGAAGGTATGGTGATATTTTAAACCCTCTACTAGCAAGAATCACAGATGGCATTACAAGTCTATACCATAGAAGCTTTCCATGTTGTTCCCATGCCTTGTGAAGGCCAGCTAGTTCTCCTGGAACCGCTACTGAGAGGCCACCATTTGCCTTTAAAGTAGTGTTGCCACCATACATATCCTGGAGAAAATGGATGTATCATATGGCATAGAAGAGTGATTTCAACAAATTCATTCAATATAGTGTTAAATTTTTCTGTAAAATTAATGAGAAGTGAAATTTTTTCTATAGATTCAACATTTCAGAAAATTTTAAAAAATGTTAAAACATTGTTTTCAGTAATTCTAAAAATTTATTCTCTGTGGTTAGCTTTCGTCTTCTCTCTATCACAATTAAAAAGAAAAATTCCTAACCATATGTCAATTATATCATCCATCTACTAGACTTTTCTTACTAGTTTCCTCTGCATGTCCTTTTCATTTCTCTACACCACATGGTTTTTCCAAACAAATGTCTGCAAGTGTGCAACTTGGACTACAACATAAAGTGTTTTGATACGTCAACGCGGTCAGCGCAACCGTGATTGAGGCTGCATCAGATATCATGACATAATCATTCTCGTCCACCGCCTCTATTTAATTAAAATCTTGGAAAATGCAAAGGAATAATTTTAGCCATGATTGAAAGGTACCTTGGAAGCAAGAAGAGGAGCTGTTTCTCTCATATCAAAGGCCTTTGCTACACCATTAGCTAACCTAAGAAGCATAAAGGCACCACCACCAATACCACTTGAAGCTGAACTGACAACTCCCAAACAAAGAGCAGCAGCCACAGCTGCATCCACTGCATGTCCCCCTTCTTGGATAACATCCATCCCAATCTTCGAGCATCGACGGTCATCGGTCGCAACAGCTCCATGATGAGCAATGATTACTTCATTTCTTGTTTTTGTGTGTCCATTTTTGGCAGAAGCAGATGCCAAACTGGAAATTAAGAGGAGGCATGCGATGGCGTGCCGTAATAACATAACTGCAGCCATATTATAAAGAATTAAGATGGTAATGAATTGTATATTTTCATTGAGGTACAAGACCAATTATATACAGGTTACAACAATAACTTGGCTGATCACAAATTAAAGTCAACACTGATTCAGAGAGATATTCTCAATTCAAATTCGAATATTGCTAACTGAAAATCTATACAATAACTGCATCAGTAACAAGCAATTGAATTCTCTAATTCGAAGTCAAATATTGTTAGATGAATATCTGCACAATAATTGCAGAAATCAGTTCACTGATCTTACACATATTGATATATCAAGGCATCATCAAAATTTGAGTTCATCTAAGGCCACCCCACCAAAAATTCTGTTTTAGTAATATCTTTTTTAAATTTGAAGAGTAAATCAAATGACTAATGATGTCAAATCAATTAACCAATAAGCTAGTAAAAAGAATGTTTTTATTTTGTCATTAGTTTTGTTTGATATCGATCAATGAAATTGTTAGTAGTGTGATTGTGTAACATATGTATATGAATTTCAGGTTCATTTGAGAAAATAGTAATAGAATACAATTTTGAAGAAAATTATGATATGATAACATGATTGAATTATGGCAATAAAGAACATGCAGACATACTAGAAGAAGAGATGGACGTGTATTTGATATAAAAAATGAAAGTACAATTGCAGACCTATTGATGGAGAAGAGAGAGACATTGAGTGTAAGCTGTGATTGCAGTGAAGTGCTTTGTTAAACAAGCCTGTGAGTTAAGACTGCCAGAATGGAACATGTAGGAACACAAAGACAGTATACTAATACTTTCTTTGTTTCTAATTATACAGTGTATTTAAAACAATGATGTCCATAAATATAAATCTCATTTTCTTTTTTTGACAAAAAATATAAATCTCATTTTAAGTTATTAGAAATATGTTTTTAAACTATACTTCTTAGTTAATATTGTTAGTATGTTTAGAAGATGAAAAGTCAAGGTTGAACAAATTTATATACAAAAGGATATATTAATAAGACTCATACATCCCTTGCAAGTAAACTATGATGGTAAAATGTTGCAAGAATATTTGATATGCTGAAGTGTTCGAAATCACAATTCTTCACTTCTCAACACTTATTGTGTTTGAGTTGCCGAAGTACTCTTAAAAAAACATTTATACACTAAATACATTACCATTTTTTTTTGCGGAGCACCTCTAATCTAAAACTCATACATAATTGTCAGGTTCTAGATTCAAACGTAAATGAAGATGTTCAACCTCACAATATTAACATTTTCAAAGATTTTATAGACTACAATACCACTTTTTTTTATACATGTGAGAATAACAAAAGATGCTTATAAACAGAAGGGGATATCTTGAATTGTTTATTTTTTTTTCCTTCAAGTAAGCTAATGGTTAGAAATTCATTTTTAAGGTGAATAACTAGGCGAATTGTTTATCATTTTAGAATACTGATAAATTATTTATCACCAACACCCTTATTTATTGTATTATGGTTCATCTAATTATTTTACTAACTACTTTTTTCTACAAATATCACTAATTATTTTATTAATAAAGTTTTTTTCCGCAAACATAACTCAGTTGATAAAAACGTTGAAGGTCTGAGTTCCACATCCGAAATTCATACTTATTTATCTCAAAGGTTAAATTTCTAATCACTATACTATGTAAAAAAAAATTGATAAAATCAATAAGGATATTTTAGTCAACGAAGATACTTTTATCATAAAAATAAGTACATTAAATACTTTTTTCTAGAAAACCTACATAATGTAAAAAAAAAAACATTTAATTTAGACGGATAAAATAAGTTTTTTTTTTGTCAATTCACTTCCCTTAAAAAAAATGTTGCAATCCACTTTAAGTTGCATTTCTCTCAGTCACATATTTTTAATCAATTCACCAATTTTTTAGTCAAACAAATGGTGCAATTCTTAAGAATTGAATTCCATGATTGATCCCACTTTTTTCTTAAAAAAGAAAAAAAAAATGATTCATCCCGCTTCTTAATATTTTCTTCTACTTTTCCTTTCACAAATTCTTTTCAATCACACTATGTGGTCCATGATTGGATTCATGCTTTCTTTTACTTGTATTCCGTTCATACTTGCAAAATGAACTCTTAATCCTAAATAATGATTAGAACATGTGCTTCTATAAGAAATTTTTTCCACCATGAACTTTAGGAGAAACACGAGGATGCATGTGGAAATAATCATATTAAAATCCTTAAGTACGGGTAACTATTTTTATAATTATAAACATATTATATAAATAAACTAAGAATATATCTGTTAAATAAGATGATAACTTATATTATTTTTAATTTTTGAATAAAATAATTGAATACAAACATATGTATTCTTCTAAATGAATATATAATATTATGCTATTGATTTTATTGATACGAGACCATGTAGTAAAATTTCTAATCACAATAACACTCTACCATGTAGGCCATCTTAAAATACAACTGAAACGGTTATTTTCAAATACATTAACGAAAATAATAGATGCCCTTTTGTGCACCCGACAAAACATCATCTTTGACCTTTTTTTGGGTCGAATACATTTCTGGCCATGAGAAGGTAAAAGATTCCTAGGTAGTCTGGAACATCGCTAGCGTACAAAGTAGTTTGGTAATTTTTATGGAGTATTGAGAAATAGTACATAAGAGTTTGGCTCTTTACCAAGAAAAAAAATAGAGTTTGGCAGCTTTGCCTTATAGAGTTTGGAGAGGATCCAAACCCCTTATAGAGTTGCTACTAAAATAGAAGCATTTATTTAAACCGGTAGAACATATCGTAAATAACGCTAATTCAATATTTGTTAAAATTTAATAACATTGTTATGCAAACAAACGAATAGCACATGACTTAAAAAAAAAAAAGGCAAAATATTAAAAATATGACAATCTAAACCGAACAAAATTGTAAAATGATAGAATACTAAACAATGTCGCATCATGAAAATGAACAAAGTAATCATACACTCACACAACCAAATCACAAAAATTACAGAAAAAGTGTTATAAGTGTGCGTAGAAATTACTTGTTGAGATAAAATGAGACAAAAATTGATGCTAAGTGTGATTCCGAGCTACAACAATGGTCGAAAACCATCCAAATTCGATCAATTAATAAAAAGAAAGAGATAAATAAAGGGAAGGTTGAGAAAGAAAGAAACAACCAGGGTTTTCTTTTGAACCTATAAAATGGTATGCAGTAAGAGTTAATTAATTGTTCAGGTTTAGAATACAAATTACTTAATTACATAAACTTTTGGATTCGTCTAAATAATAAACTTTTAGTATTCACCGACTTGCTAGAGTTGTTTTTTAATTATATATACCAGAAAAAGGGGTAAAGTTTTTCTGCAGTAACCAAAAACCAACAGTCATGCAGTCAAATATTACAGACCGCTCGATCACAAACCAGATTTAATCTTGGCATTTTAATATAAAATAAAAATCAAATATGCCTATTTTTGGAATCGTTCTATTAAGATCAGACGATTTAGATTGTCATGAATGTGTGACTGTGTGCCTTTATTGACTGCGGTGAAATTAGTTTGCATAAGAAGAGGGTGACAATGAACACTATTTTCAAATGTGTGACTGCGTGCTTTTATTTACCCCACAAAAAATAAATTAATTTACCCACTTTAGTTCACATCATTAAAGATTTCGAGTAAACCCTTATTTTCATCCCTAAAAATGACACTCTCTCATTGACACGTCATTGGATCAATGAAAATTATTAAAAACTCTTCTAATATTAATTTTGTTAGTCATTTTAGTTTCAAACATTAATTTGATGAGTTTTTTAATGATGTGTTTTTCTTTTTTACCAGATTAGATGCTTACTAGGATACTCATGTAGGCAAAAGACCAAAATAATCACAATTATCTTATATCCTTTATCTTCTTTGAATTTAACACGGCTCATCTTACCAAATTTTCATATTCACACCCAATCAATAAAAACAATATTCAAAATTAATTTACCCTCTTTATCTTCATCTTCTACTCAAAATCCATAAACCAACAACCTAAAAGCATGTTGAAGAAGATCTTCACTCTAGGTTCATATAAGCGATAAATTGAGCAAATTGTAAGCATAAAACATTGCAGAACAAAAATTGTGAATTAATTGTGATCTTCAGTTCCGATCTAGAATTGTGAGGTATACAAAATAATGGAACTGAAATGCTTCTTAAAATTTTGTCTCTAACATGATCAAAACACATGCTACCCACAACTTGAACCTCACAATCTCCAAAAAGCTTAAGAAGATTGTGTAGGATTTTACTATATCTTTATCCTAGATTGCACACTCCTGTTCTCTTACAAGAATCAACCAGACAGAGATAATTTCATACAACCCAACAAGCATACTGTAAGGCACATGTTAGTATTTGTTTTTTAATTAGGATTTGATTTTTTAATTAGGTATACAGGAACGGGACACTTGGTTGATCTAGTCATCAAACACATGTGTTCTTCTTTCATTTTACAACCTTGAGAATTCATTATGGCTATACATGTTCTTGTTGAACAAGAGAGAGTGGATGGTCCCATTACCCATATTCCCACTTCCATCTGCGCAGGGGCTAAGCTATCAATAACAAATGTGGTAGCTACACCAAATCAATTTTTTTTATTTGACTGAGTATATTTTATTTAATTTTATAGCTATTCCAATAACATATATTTAAAAAATAAATAGAAATAAGAGAGTTAACAAATTACCACTTGTTTTATAGATTCATTTTATCTTATCTTATTTTAACACTTTTGATATCTTCAGCAACTACAAAAGATTTTTATTCGTTTTATTTTCTCTATGTTGCTTTAAATGACATTTTATATGAGTAAAATTATGATGAGTTTTTCTTCTTCTGCATTAAATTTAATATATTAGTTTTTTTTTAAAATACTTTATTTTATTTTTTAATATTTGGCCTTCTCGTAAAATTTTTTGTTAACTTTGCTATCGCCTTTAAATTTTTGAAATGGAAACCAAGAACATGTAAATTAGCATGGCATTTGGACCACATAGTGTGTTTCTTTCTCTTTTCTTTTACAAAGTTTGTTTTCCCACTAAAAACTTATAAAAGGTTAAATATTTTAAATGTGACACTTAATATGATAAAGATGAAGTAATATTTTTATGATCATATTATTGGCGCGAAATATGACTAATTTTTGGATTTGAATCATCTCATTTCCCTCGTTCTCTCCTTCCTCCTCCTTCCACTAATGTATCTATCTTTTCTTAAGTTTTAGAGAGAAGATCAAGAGAGATAAAATATTAAAGGGTTAATAGGTTTTTACCCCCTGCCATTTGAGCGAATTATGGTTTACCCCCTGTGAAGAAAAAAATTGGAGATTCCCCCTTAAAACTTAAAGATTCTTTGGTTTTCACCCCTAAACACATATGACTGTGCAAATTAGCTTAGGTGACATGCTGACTGTGCATTGATCAACGAGGTGGCATGCTGAATTGGTTTTTAATTTTTTTTCCATTTATTTATTTTCCACCAACTTTTTTTATTAATTAACGATTATTTAAAATAAAATAAAAAAATAAAAAACACATCTTCCTAGTCGTAATCTTCAATTTTTTCAACTTTTCATCTTCTAATTCAACCGATCAACCCAGAAAATCATCATCTACACTCCCATCCTCTCTCTCTCTCTCTCTCTCTCTCTCTCTCTCTCTCTCTCTCTCTCTCTCTAAACAGAAACATCAATGTTAACAAACACAACACCTCTTCTCTCCGTCGCATTCCGTCATATTCAGCTTAGATCTAAACTCTGAATCGCTCAAGTCGCTCAAAGAGGATTGTGATTTGATTTGAGAGGAAATTTGTTTTGTTGTTGCTGTTGCGCGTTGTTGTTGTTTTATAGTGTTCAATTATTCTATCCAAACCAATGAAATTTTGGGTTTCTTTCTTTTCAGTGTTTAATTTCATTGTTTGTTCAAAGTTTGAATTTTTATTTTCTGCTGGTTTCAATTATCTTCAACCATGTGCGTAACATGATACCCTTTTGTTCCTGATGAGCTTCATGGTCTTGAACTTCCTGTTACGGTTGATGTTATGAGGGAGCGTGTTGATTTTCTTCATAGTTTGGGGCTTACGATTGAAGACATTAAGAACTATCCTCTTGTTTTGTTGTTGTTGTTGCTCAAGGGAGTAAAGAGATTGAAGGGAGGTGGAATAAAAGAAAAAGAAAGAAAAAAAAGTCTGGAAAATAATGAGGAAGAAGATAAAGATATGGTGTTTTTTTATTTTTATTTTTATTTTATTTTAAAATAATTGTTAATTAATAAAAAAAAATGTAGGTGGAAAATAAATAAATTAAAAACCAACTCAGCATGTCACCTCGTTGATCAATGCACAGTCAACGTGCCACCTAAGCTAATTTTCACAGTCACATGTGTTTAGGGGTGAAAACCAAAGAATCTTAAAATTTCAAGGGGGAATCTCCAATTTTTTCCTTCATAGGGGGTAAACCATAATTCGCTCAAATGGCAGAGGTAAAAGTTTATTAACACAATATTAAATAAGAAGATCAATAGAGAGATAAAAACAAATTTTAAAAGGAGGGAGAAGGAGAGAATGGAAGGATCCAATTCCCTAATTTTTGCTAATAACGAATTATCCTAGGAAACTTAATCGGTCCTTTAGTGCAATCTCCCATCTCGATCATATTATTTTTTATGCATAAGACTTGAACTTGAGATCTTTCTTAACAGATTCAAGTTTGGTTCAACTCGAACCAATATGATATTAATAAAGATGTCCCGTGAGCATAACTCAGTTGGTAGGACAATGCATTATTATATGTAGGGGCCGGAGTTCGAACTCCGGACACCCCACTTATTCACCTTATAAGGTGAATTCTAGCCACTAGGCTACCTGACAAAAAAAAAAGATGAAGTGGTTTATAATATAATTAGAAGTTTTTTTTTTTTTTTTTTTTTTTTTTTTTACAAAAAAGAA
>Ga0228711_1001440_pt1 | contig 34900 bp, 16 predicted proteins | sample MedpolnodulmetaG_2_FD_177996 | JGI IMG/M metagenome (GOLD analysis project Ga0228711, IMG submission 177996) | Root nodule microbial communities from Medicago polymorpha collected in Santa Monica, California, United States - brown nodules | ecosystem: Host-associated > Plants > Roots > Nodule... | reverse complement strand
ATTATTATTATTATTATTATTATTATTATTATTATTATTATTATTATTATTATTATTATTATTATTATTATTATTATTATTATTATTATTATTATTATTATTATTATTATTATTATTATTGTGTTGAAGAATTATAGTGGTTTAAAAATGCTAGACCGTCATTGTTATTTTTGAGAGGGGAGACCGTCGCTGTTGTTATGAAGTCAGTCAAGGGAGAAGGACAAATGCAAAAGTCCCTTTAAACCATCATAAGTGTCTAGCATACATAATTATATGGAAAATATGCAATTTAGAAGTCAGTCAATGAAAAAAGATAAGGGTCTAGCATACATAATTATATGGAAACTGCTAATGTGTCTTAGAAAAATTCCACACAATTTAACGAATGACTTTTAAACACTGATTTTCTATCTTTTAATTATCTTCCTTGAGCATTTTTATTGTTATGTACTTTCTCAGGTTACATGTATAAGCAACTTTTCTTTTGTAGATTTATTAAATAATTGATGTATCTAAATTATAATATAGTTCAGATGCATCATTTTTTTTCACTAAACATCATCATCATCATCATCATTTATTTATGAATCTGAAAAAAGCAAAAGTTACTTATAGTTGTGACCGAAAGAAGTATTCTTTACATTAAAAATTATCTTCATTTCTTTCATTTGAAGAGACAAAGAAACAAATAAGTTCAACAAATATTTTTGAGTTATATGAATTTATAAGCTATGATCATAAACTAGTATATTTTGTTTGTTGTTAAATACACCTAATTAGAAAAAGATTTTTGTTTAATAGACCCCTCAAAATTGCCTACTTGTCTAAAAAAATTGATTGAAAGTTATGATCTGATCGTAATATATACACACAAAAACAAGAACTCTGCTCTTTACCCAACACGTTTTGCTCATTCCCAACACAAATTCTAATATTACCCATGTGCAAGTTAACTCACGCTAGTGTTGATTTTGTGTGACTTAAGTCACGCTGCGTGCTGTTTTAAAGGCAGTCAGAACCTCGTTTCCTATTTTCCCATCTAAAATCATAAAATATCTCTCCAATCACCCAAATCCGAAAATCCTTCCACTTCAAATCAAACAACACTCCAATAACAAGTAAGTTTTCTTAATCAAACACCATTAACCTTTTTATGTTGATATGTTAGATTTTTTTTCTCTTAAATTAGATTTTTTTAGTTTTAGGGTTTTGTTTAAATTTTGATTTTTTTTGCATGAAATGATACAATGTTACATGTAAATGACTTATATTGCTTAATTATTTAGATGTTTGCAAGTTAATGTTGTAGTTATGAGTTTTAAGGTTTATGTATAATTTGCACTCCATGTGTTTGATGAAATGTTTGAATGAGTTTTTCATTGATTGTTTAATTTTTTCTGGTGTAGGTTTGAAACAATGACCGATTTGTTCAGTGTATGCATACGCTTCAACGGTGAAAATCCTCAGATGTTCAAGGTTCGGTACATTAATGTCACGTTAAAAGGTCTCAAGGATCAACTTGATGAAATCAACCAAGAACTCAACCCCGGAGCAACAAGGAGGGTGAAATACATTTTGTATGAACGTCCAACGTTGGACGACGGGAGAATAACGTTCAGTCGGCTAGAATTAAAGAACGACAACGACGTGAGGAGCATGTTCTCGATTTTTTGGCAGCACATCATGTTCCCGTATATTGATGTGTTTGTCGCATTGTTGTGACCGCCTGAAGATATTCTCAACAGTTTGATTCCGCCAGAAGAACACGATTAGGTAGCACCATTATTATGTACTGTCTTTATTTTGTTGGAATTTAAGTTTAATTCTTGTTAGTTTGCTGAAGATGTTTGTATTGAAGTGTCTTATACTTAGGGTAAAGGTTTGCAAGTCTGTTTGAAAACTCAAAAGAATAAAGATAACACAACATGTATTCTGCAAAATCAACTATATAGGTTTTCACATTGAATTCCTTTGTATAATATGAGTGTCACGGAAGGGAATGCATCTTTAAGGGGTACCTTTGAGTTTGATCGTGCTCCTCTGTCAATTGAAACTAGTCAGTTGGTAGGGCAGTAAGATTAAACTCAAAACAACCTCTTGGAAAACATTCCTTTATGTGATGACGGGAATGCACCTCTAAGGGGTTTCTTTGAATTGGATTGTGCTCCTCTGTCAATTGAAACTTGTCAGCTGGCAGGGCAGTAAGATTCATCTCAAAGCAATCTCTTGGAATGCATTCCTTTATGTGATGACTTATCTTATATGAGGGAATTAGATGTGAAAACTCATATAGATGACTTTATAGGATACATGTGTTGTTCTATTCATTCTTTTGAGTTTTCAAACAGACTTGCAAATTTTTACACTAAGTATACGACACTTCAATTCCGACATTTTCGTCAAACTTTCAAGAATTAAATTTAAATCCAACATCATGATGATACCATATATATTTAGTGAGAATGTAAAGTAATGTAGATGAAATTAAAACTAAATAAAATTGTGTATTTTTTTAATTGATTTTGTGTAATTGTGTCAATACGCAATTTTTATTCGAATTCACGCTGGGTTTATTTAGTCTTTATTTGAATTTATCTATTCAATACGCAATTTTTATTCGAATTCACGCTGGGTTTATCTAATCTTTATTCCAATTTTTATTCGAATTCACGCTGGGTTTAATTAGTCTTTATTCGAATTTATTTATTCAATACGCAACTTTTGAAGTAGATAAAATAGTCACAAGGAAGAGGGTTTGAATTGTGACCCTTTAAAAATTAACCTGTAACTTAAAAATGATTCTCAAGTTGTTTACTTGGAATAGTTAAGTTAGTGGAATGATTTCAGAACGCTATGAAGTGTTTATGCAAAAGCAACTCAAATAAATAAATGTGTTTGTGTGTGTAGTGTATACTGAAATTAAAGAGTATAGAGAAGAAAAGAAGAACACACACAGATTTATAGTGGCTCACCCAATGTGGGCTAGTCCACTCCTCACAATCTTGTGAGAGTTTCTACTATGATGCTTGAGATAACCTCTCAAATCCTGCACCTTACAATATTGTTCACCTGAACAATTACAACAATAGCAGGCTTGCGCCTTCTTGCTAAGTTACCCACTTAGACTTTTACAACTTCTGCTCAAACTAACACTTTAGTATCCCCTAAAGCTAGATGAGACTTTCTTTACAATTTGTTTGGAGTTTGAATGATTGAAATCAGACAAGAGAAGAAGAATGGATGAAGAAGTTTATCTTCAAAGAGATAAGAGAGAATTGATTTACACTTTCAAAGACTTCTTGGAATTTTTGTGATGATCAATTTTTTGCTAATGCTTCACAACACTTTTATGTTGTTTTTCTTGTATGCTTTACAATGATGCAAGTAATGCTGAGCATTTCACTTCTATTTATAGAATTTTTTGGCTCTTGTAGCCGTTGGAGGGTGACCAATGATCTTGTGCCATGTGTCTTGGGACCCACTAGCTTTTACTTGAAAATCTGGGTGAAGATTCTGAACATCTGAATGTTGTTGTGTTCTTGAGGATACATCAGAATGTTGTTGCGTTCTTGATGATCTTCGTCTGGGTTCATCATCTATGAATGTATATGAGTTTATGGGTTTATCATATGCATGTCAGATGAATTTCAAGGCATTATCCATGAGTAGTGTCATTTGCACTAACATCAGAATGTTGCTGGATAATGCTTTTTCAGATTTGCCTTGCAATGCGTGCAGGAGAGAGGAAAGTGGATTCTGCATCTTCATGTCCATGCTTTGAGGGATTGTGTGGTCCATGTACAGTATCAACTCTCATACGTGTCTTACTCTGATTGAATGAGACAAGATTTCCTTTTTGCTTTTGCTTTTTGATTTTCACCTATTGTACTGTTCACAGTTTAAAGCATGTGTTGAGCTGAACATTCTGATCATCAGAATGTTCCTTTTGTTTCACTTAGGATGACCTGTAAGACTTCCATTTGATGTAATCAAATCCTAATAGTGAAACAACAATGAAGAGCAGTGATTGTAACATCTAGGATGATATTCTCTTTAGAATATTCCTAGTACTTCAATGTTCATAGTCTTTAATATACATTGAATATCCTTTTTGACATTAATCTTGTAAATGCCTTTATTGCTTGATTGATCAATGCCAATGTACTTTACTGGAAATTTGTTCATGTCACGTGTGCCTTGCATGTTCATGATAATGTTCTTGAGTTTCTGGGCTTGTATAAGAATAACCTTCTGAACTCTGCTTGAACATTCTGATATCTGAGCAACATTCTGAACTAACTTTCTGAACTCATAGTTAGTTCATGAATTCAAATGTGCTTTGATTTCTTGTATCTTGGTATGATTTAAACATTATTCATGTCTTAGTTAACCACTCAAGAGCACAAGTTAAATACCAAAAAATTAATCAAAGTCCATTAATTCCTTAATCATCAAGGTTTATTATCTTTGATATTAATTAGGGATTTTCTTCAACAACTTTTATTTGAATTCACTTTATTCGAATTTATTTATTTAATACGCAATCATAAAATAAATGCAAATATTAACAAAAATAAATGAACAAAAATAATAGACATAAAATCTCATTTTATTAATATAATTGATACATTTACAATGGGGTAAAACTAAATCTGGGGTAAAAAGAAAACCACAAGAAAACCAACCTCCCTGGAGTAATATTAAATCTGCTTCGTTTTATCTCAAGAAGGCTGGTCACCAATCATCTTAAGTTCAAAGCAACCTATTGAAATTTTCAAAGATGCCTCTTTTTATGAAAGGTCAGGGATGGAAAAACAACATTGTTGTTGTAGAAGAAAGAAGAGGAGAGTAAGGAGGAGAGAATGTGAGATGATAGTGTGAGAAATGGTGAAGGTTGGAAGGGTATTTATAGGGGGTTTAGGGTAACATAGGTTTTAACTACACTAATGCAGTCAAAAACGTGTAAATTGGTGTAAAAAAATGTGTAAAATCAATTAAGAAAAGTCAAGAACCACCTGAAAAACGTGTTGTTTGTGTATGAACCACCGACCAAGCTGTGTGAGTTAACTCACGCCACCGGCCAAAGACACTTGAGTTAACTCACGTTGTATGAATGGGGAGCGTGAGTTAACTCACGCTGCATGAATTAACTCACGCAAGGACATTTTAAAAATTTCAGTTGAGAATGAACAAAATGTGTTGGGTAAATAGCATAATTCCAAAAACAATCAATCCAGAATTACGTCCCAATCAGAAGCAAAATTGAAGGATCTATTTAGCAACCATCGTAGAAAAAATTCAAATATAAAAAAGAAAAAAATTGCCCAAACATTCAAGCGCCCAAAAATTGGTAAAACACAAGTCAAGCATATCTGATATATCTGATGGTGCATTGTGCATAATTCTTGTTTTTCTTAACTTAATTTTCTTTTTGAACTAGAGCCAAATTGATATTATTTGCCTCCAGCCACTAAAAACAGATATGCTTTTGTTTATTGATCTTTAAAGTCTTTATGGATCTTTCAATTCCATTGCTCCATACAGAGAGACTTCCTTAATCTCAAAAGGGTCTAAACCATTTAGACTTTAATTTGCTTGAGACTCATAGGTATATCAAACTATCCAAAATACCCTCAAACGGCAATTACCTACCATTCGGACAGTTAACTACAATTTTGAAGCAAATGGTAGTTAGTTATCGTTCAATAGATGCATGTGAGCAATTGTTAGATGCCTAAAGAGCAAACCTCTGATCATTATAGGTCTTGGTTCTCTTGAAGATTGTCACATTCATTTCTCATAAATCATGAGACTTATCTTCTCAAGCTCATTGAGCCAAAATGTCATGTGTTCGCTTTCATAGGTAAGTGGCATGACTTTCTAGCTTATATGGAGATAGTCTCAAAGGTGTCTTATATGTAGTTTATACGTCCACAAGGCCTCATCTAAGCTTATATGAGCAATCCTTAACAGTTTTTTTCTTTTTCATGATTCTCTCAACTTCTTTTCTATAGACATTATTGGTCCACTAGTTTGTGTGTGATAAGGGTAGCGATTGTGTTTGACATCATAATATTTCCAAAAATCTGTTGTAGAAATTATTGCTCCATTACTTATGATAACTCTAAGCACTCCAAGTCTAAAAATTATGTTCATAAAATTCACCACAATTTGGAAATCATTGACTGCGTATTCAACTTCCTCAAACCCATTTGAAGCACATAAGCCTTTTTAAACATAGAAGAAACATACATCCATTACAACAAATATAAATGGAAGCATAATAAAAGCTATCATAGATTTATGTGAATCTCTCCATGGACAAGACTAAAAGAATGTACTCATTGACATCAAAAACAATCTTTGCCTAACCGAGGCTTGGAGGTAAAATCCAATGTAAACAAAAAAAAAATAAAAAAATACTAAAATCACATATGCCTTGAGAAAATCATATTCTCACATTCTCCACCATGCATCCAAATATATACATAGTCTAAGTCATTTTTAACGATTACAAGAAAATAATATGAAGAACCTTGACAACCGAGAAACAGTTTTTTTTTGTCTACCAAAAACGAATAGAAACGGTTTATATGTTGACCAGAAAATGTTACAAGTGAACAATGAAACATCCTAGTTACATGCAAAAGCTTATTCAGCTAGCTATATTCAGTCCTTCTTCTCAGGAGGCACAGAGCGTCTCCACATTCCTGCCAAGATGCTACCAAATATAGAGTGACACACACTTGAAACAGCACACGGTACTGTTGTTAGGGGATCTCCAAAGTGCTTGGCAGCCAAAACTACGCCGAGAACTGAGTTCTGCAATATCGAGGGTAAATAAACGAGTAAACTTATGCAGAATTGATCAAAGGACCGCACAAAGGTTTATCAACTAGCAAACTTCCTATGCTTAAAATTGTGATGACAGAATATTAAATTTACCTGCATGCCAACTTCAATGGATATAGTTCGCGATGATGCCACATCTAGCCCAAGCATTCTAGCAAGAACGTATCCGAAGAAAAAACCAGAAGCATGAAGAAGGCAGGCAGCTAAGATTACCTGTCCACCAGACATTAGGATTGCAGAAGAACTCTGTGCAATTGCATTTCCACATAAAATTGCCACAGTTGCTACAGCCAAGGGTGGCATCAATGGAGACACAAGTTTAACAAGAGGTTGGAAATACTGATTCAGTAGTGCACCAACCAATACAGGAAAAAGCACAACCTGTTATAGAGAATGAAGAGAGAATTTAATTTTGGTAACAATGACAAAGAAAAGGTACAATATTTGCGACGGAAAGCTAACCTGTAATGTCGAGATCAATAAACCGGCTGCATCCACAGCAACATATTTACCAGCTAGTTTGGCTGTAAGAAAAGGAGTCATGATCTGCAATGTTAAGTAGTAAACGAATCAATGTGAAAAGATGTTTACAAATAAAAGTACTATACTATTGCTAATATAACAACTGAGTTTGATACACACCCTTTCCCCCAAGGTTCTTTTTTACCCTTTTCCTGATATTGTGTAGCCATTTTGAAGAGCTGAATAAAGCGAAATAAAACTAAAATGCCATACACAGTAAGAAAAGTTTATACAATCTCAGCAGATTTTTATGGTAGGTATCTTTGATAATGGGTTAATGGATGATTTCAAGTCTTCTGAAAACTACTAAATCTAACAAACCACTTAAGAGTTGAAAATATGGAGTAACCTCACATTACGAAATCCATATGGCACCATTTCTATTTGATTGTAATTCCTTCCAGTACCATATTTTCTCATCACCATTGTACATCAAGTTGAAAAACCAAATATAGGACTAAAACCATTAGCATAATATACTAACCACGGCCGAAAGAGTGCTAGCAGCTGTCATTACAACGGAAAGCGCCACGTTTCCACTAGCAAAATAAATAGATCATCAGATTACCCTGCTCATCAAATCTATTAATAAAGTACTCGTTGGAATAAGCGTTATGTACCGTGCAAGATATGTTACAATATTACTAGCTGTGCCTGCAACCAAACAAAGACTACATAGAATACGTTACAGGTAGACAGAAAGCATAAATCACCACCAACACAATGTGAGGCAACCAACAAAGACTACATAAGATAGATGTTAATGGTAGACTAAAACTCGTACCCCCTGGACAGCACCCAACTAATATTAAACCAGCTGCATAATGTGATGGAAGACTTAAGAGTTTGCTTATAAAAAATGCAGATAATGGCATCACCTGAAAATTGTCAGAAAGGTCTCATCAAGTTAAATAAGTTAGAATGCTATAAAACATGTAAACTCATGCTGTTTGGAATCTTGCAATATCAAAGGTTTTAAATAAATTGTGGCCGCAACATCAGCTTTTGAGTACCACAATCACAGTTGCATTAACTGCATCCGTTTACAATTCTTTTTTATCAAGGATCGCAACTACAATTGTATTCATTATTTAAAACCTTGACAATACCATTGTCATCCCTTGTATTTGTGTATGGATACAGGTGAAAATGGACATAGACTTCATTCATCACATAAAAAAACCTTGTGTTATCTCTTTGGAAAAAAGAAATCATTTTATTGTTTTCCAATACAAATTTTTATATCAGAAATGACATTTTCACACAAAATTTTGACAAGAAATTTCAACAACTTAAATCGTTAACGCAGTTCAAATATTACCTTCAATGGATAGTTAATGAATATAACAAGGCGTCACAATTCATAAATCATCCAATGAGCGTCCTTAACCGTAATTTTAAACATCATAAATCACAATCCAAGTGTTCAAATATACACGATATCCACTAATCATATCCAAATTGTGTTCAAAATATACATGATTTCCAGGCGTTAATATCATATATTCAATAACTGCAATTTGTGTTCAAATATTCATTTGAAAGTTGTCGTTAAAGAAATTCAAAGTTTTGATTAATTGTGTTCTATGGATTATTAATGAATTGTGACATCTTGTTATACACATTATTCATCCACTAAATGTAGTTAATCATGTATTTAAATTGCATTAATCATCGAAATCCAAATTGAAGTAGAAAATTGCCGTACAATTTTGTGTCAAAAAAATGCAACTATTTTTAAAAATAAGAAACAACGAGCAAACCACCAAATTAGTCCCAAACTTTGTATGACACTCAAATAGATCCATGTGATTATGAATATTTCATAAAGGTCCTGAACTCTTATCGGTCAAGTTGGTCCCTGACTCCCTGTATTTAACTACTTTATACTTACTATCAATTAAGTCCATATATTTTAACCATTTACTATCAATTTGGTTCATATATTTAATCACTCGCGTTTGATTTGCAAAACATAAGCAATGGACAGAACGGAGAACAACACAGCACAAGGCAGAACAACACAGGACAAATTAGTTGGTATTGAATATTGTTTGGTCTTATATGATTTTTGGTGGACAAAATGCTATTTTAATATTTTAGACAACTAGTACGTGGGACAAAAAGTTGTGCTGGGGTTTGGTGAGGGACAAGAATTTAAGTTTTTGTCCTGTCCTCTGCCTCCAATTTGTCATGTCCCTTAAACAGCTTTACAAATCAAACACCGTTCAATTGGAGTTGTCTTGTTGTCCTTCATTTTTTAGCAAATCAAACGCACAATATCAATCTAGTCTCTAACATTACTATCAAAATTGGTCTCCAACTCGCGTAAAGATTAATGAACAAAATTCATGAGTCAAGACTTTTTTTGAAATATTCATAGTGTCAGTGATCTATAATGAGGTGGATTACTCAAGAAACAACAAATCATTTGTGTAATCAAAACAAAGTAAAGGGACAAAACAAATTATATAAACAATAGCAAAGTACACAAAAACTAACCGAATATTGAAGAAAGAAACCAGAAAGAACTTCTTTAGGCATAGAAAGAGCAGAACGAAGATCATCAAGAGTCAAAGTCATACCCATACCAAGCATAATTACACTAAGTCCCACAATACTCAATTTATCAGTAACCCAATTGAACGAACTTGGTCTCATCAAACCCAACACACACCCAATTGTTACCCATAACGGAAACGCCGTCGATATCGCCTCACCGGCAACTTCAACCCATTCTCGAATACTCTTACCACCTGCATTTGCACTCTCTCCGTTCGACGAAATGCCGCAACGAAGTGGGCCAAGAATTCTTTGGGATTTTGATGTGGAAGAGATTAATGGTGATTGAGGTTGAAGATTTTGTAATGTGATGAGAGAACATGGTTTGGTTCGATGGAAAATAGGGTTTAGAGTTGAAGTTTTTGATCTGGATTTGATTAGTGTGATTGGAAGTGGAGAGTATGATGTAATTGATGCTTGCATTGTTGTTGTCTGTTGTTTTGACGTTTGACTACTCCATATCACATTTCAACTATTTTATTTGCTTCAAGTTTAGTAATTTAATTTTAGGCTTAATTGCAGTTTTAACCCCTAACTTTTTCAAAGTTGCGATTTTGACTCCCTAAGAAAAAAACTTAAATCAGCCCCCTAAGTTTTGCAACTCTAGCAGTTTTGGCCCCCAAGGCAAAAAATAAATAAATAAAATAACACGTGACACCTCACTTAGGGTGTCACGTCAGCGTAGACCGAGTCAATATCAGCCTTGGGGCCAAAACTGGCACAGGTGCAAAACTTAGGGGGCTGTTTTGTATTTTTTTTCCTTAGGGGCCAAAATCAGAACTTTGAGAAAGTTAGGGGGCTAAAACTGCAATTAAGCCTTAATTTTATTGCGAAAGATTTTCGGAACCATTCGTCATTTGATATGTTATTTTTACTACTAACTCCGTCCCTAATTATAGGACCCTTTTGAAAAAATAACGGGAATTAAGAAAATAGATATTTGTATTAAAGTTTTTTGTAATCACTATTGTTTTTACAATTTTATCCTTAAGAGAGAGAGTTAGTTTATGTTTTCCATATGCTATTTATTTCTGATTGAAGAAAAAGATGTATAATAAATAGGGGCATGTATGTAAAGAAATAATTAATGTAGTTGAAAATAGCAAAGGGGTCTTATAAAAAGGGACAAAAAAACTCTCAAAAGGGTCTTATAATTAGGGACGAAGTAGTATTTGTTTGTCTTAAATTATTTGTTAATTTTAAAATATCAATATAATATTTATTGGTTTTTATTCATTAACATATTTTTATTTATTACATTTCAATCATCTATAACTACCGTACTAATTATAATTAATAAATGTGTTTTAGTAAATAACATATATTTTATCATTGAAATCGACATTATTAATCATTTACTTAATACTCGTGTAAAACTTAAATAGTACACCTAATATAAGTTTGAGGTAGTAACTACTTCAAACCAATCACTTGATTAATCTAACTTTATACATACACACGGGAGAAGATCGGTGTCTTTAGTTTCGGTGTCTTTGATGACTTTTGTTTCTATCTCTCTCTAAACCATTAATTTTCTCACATCTAATTAATTTATTTTAACCATTTATCCAACCTTCTCTCTCATCTAAAATAAACTAAAAAACACCGAACCCAAAAACACCGAATCCTCTCACCATACACACAATATCTGTGTGTGTTATATTTATATCGTGAATTTCTACTATTGCTGTGGACTGAGCTGAATGCCTGATATTTTAGTGGATTGAGTTAGGCAGATATAGTGACAACAGTAGAGGCATAACATTAGCAACTTAGATTAGTGGTCAGATTCCCTGAGGCTTGACGTCACCATTGGGTCTCTAGTACCTGTGGTCCTCATCTCAAAGTAATGATCAACTTAGGATTTTCTTAATGTCTTATTCCCCTTTTTTTTTGAAAAATATGTCTTATTCCCCTTCTATTTGGAGTTATTTGTGTTTAAAAGATATAATAGCATGCTTGAAATTCTTTCAAAAAAAAACATGCTTCAAATTGCCGTGCTTACATTTGTATTATGCCAAATACTTGAGTTATGAGTATATGTCTGTTTTTCTTTTTTGGAGAAGGTATTTAAATGAAAATACACTCTAATTTTATGAAAAGGAGATCATGATCGAGATCTCAATCATTGTTTTTTAAAAAATAAAAATATACTCTCGTTGTTTAAATTTGAGATGTTACACATACTAACATTATTAAGTTTACATCAATCAACAATCTTGTGTTTAATCTAAAAGTAGAATAAATAATTTGAGAACTTCTACGGTACACTCGTAAATTGAGGCGTACCGGTACTCTTGCTTCCTAAATTTATAAACTAATGATCAATTTTATGGAATAAATAGTTATTTGTCGGCATTTATATTTTATAAAATATGATTTCATAAGAGAAACACACACCATTAATTGTTTATTAGAATCATAGTAAATTTTTTAGATATTATCATATAAAATAATCAAAGTTCTCTATTACGAGCGATAAAAATTCAAAAAAATCAATTTTATTTTGTTTACGCTTTTGATGAATAAGATTTAATCATTATAATTATAAATGATAAAAAAAAAAAAATTTCTTCAAAATACAACTCATTTACCTATAAAATTAAAGGTCTGGTGTACCGGTACACTCAAATATGTTGGGTGTACCGTAGAATTTGCCAAATAATTTATCTATACAATTATATATTATCTTTATTTATTAAAATATCTAATTATATTTATGAAATGATGTCGTTTTCCATTGTTTTTACGAACGAACGACGATAACATACTTCTGTAATATAATAATACACATTTGAACTTGTCAAAGAAAAACAAATAATATTATGAGAAAAATTATAAGAGTACAAATATTATGATGTTCAAATATTATTATACACCTAAAAGTGACATAGAATTATTTTTCAACTTATTTGTTACTTTTATGCGCATTCACAAAAACCAACAACACACCACACAATTTGAGGAAGTTCACACATATCTTTCGGACATTGAGCGTGTGTTGTGCATGGAATAGAATCTATAATGTTGTATAAAAATAAAAGGAATGTTATTAAAAGGTGATGAAGTATTTTATATAAGAGAAATTAGATATTTGAAAATAGTGTTGAAATTGACTTACCACTTTTGGTTACGACAAAAAGTACAGAAAGAAAGATAGTAAAAGCATAAAACATATATGGAATTTGAGCCATATTTTTTCTCATTCACATGTAATAAGTTGAAAATTGTTTGAGAATATTATAAGAAAAGTTTTCATGCTATGTCAACTTCAGCTAAATAGTTTTTAGCACTTAGGATTTCCAAGAAACCATTCATAAAATAGGATTTATTATTAAATGTCCCTACAATACACCAATGTGTCGTGTTTCTAAAATAAAATAAAAAGAAATAAAATAAATATTTATTTACAAAGTAAAGCGATTTGCCTTGCTGAATTATCAACAATCTCCGACAACGACGTTAATAACTTGATGACGAATTTCGAAAGTGTACCAAACTCTTCCCAAATAATAAAGTAGTAGGTCATCGTGTCCACATGGATTTTGTTTTAACTAGTTAATTTGCTTAACTTGATTATAAAAAAAAAAATTGTAAAATTTTATGGTTTTTCAAGCTTGGTTTTTTTGAACAATGTGAGTATCTTGATTGCATAAAGTAAAAGGATTGATTCAAATGTTTGAAGGCGATTATGATTATTCGAATCTCCTCTATATTCTTTGTTGGATTAATGCAAGGTCCAATACCAATTAGGAATAAGTACTTGACAAACGATGGTTTTGATATGAAATTATGATGTATCTATAAAATTTTTATGGTAATTGTGCCTAGACGATGGCGGTACAAAGAAAGTTCTCAAATGATGAGTTTGATAATTGACAAATTACTATTATTTTCCATAGCACTTATCAAATTGTTTTATAAGTAATCTAATACACAATCCCCCAGTTATATGTAAATATAGTTTATAGTGCAAAACTATACCAAAAATCTATTATGTATGTTTCCCACACTTTTGTAGGTTTTGGACACTTTTGTTTCCCAATTATCTGCTACTTCTGTGAACTGCTTCAAGTGTAGACGAGGATCATCAGTGACTGCTTCTGAGAACTAGCCAATGGTATGCAGCAATTAAAATAAGTTTGAATTCAAACTAAACAGAAGTGATATATGGTCTCACTATACTTGTGTGTAAGGTGTTTGGATTAGACACTGCATATTATTTGACGAACCTCTTCTTGTCATTTGCCATATCAATTGGGTTATTGTTGTTGTTCGCCATATCTTCTAAATGACCCTCATTTGAACTAGTTTTGTTGGAGCTACTGTTCTGTGCAAAGTTGGGATCTACATGCTCTAGACATGGATTTGTCTTAGAATTTAACAACTTTTTTCTACTCTTGAAAATCTTTTCTATTTCAAAATCAATATGAAACTCATGTGATGATTGTGACCTTAGCATTCAAGTGACACCAGCTAAGACATAACCTCAAACTATTAGAAACAAAAACAAACAAGTTTATTACTTAATGGAAAACTTTAAAAACTAAAACACCATGCATTCCCAGACAATAGCGCCAAAAAAATTGGTAGCTTTGGAAAAACTATGTATTTTCAAGAGTCTTACTAGTTTAAGTATACATTGTCTTAATAATAATATTAAAAGATCTAACCCATATGAGAACTTGGGCGCTGCAACTTTCTTTAGCTTTCTAGCAATAAACTTATTTGTGAGAAAATAAAATAAATCATTTGGTGTCACAACAATAAAAGTATAGTATTAAAAACAATAACAATTCAGGAAAGCATTTTAAACACTTGGAATATTCTCAAGAATAAAAGTGTGGTTTAGAACATTGATTCAGTTATGACATAGTTTTGCAACGATATAAAGAGATAAATCTTTATATTGTTTCTTGGCAACTTCGTGGCATTACGGGCTTTCCATCTCAACCATTTTGTTATACATGAGAGGAAACACCATCCGAAGTTCTATCATAGCGTCTAACAAGCAACATTACTAGGTTAGGTCTCATTAGCTCTTCTCATGGAGTGGCTGAGCCATTTTCCTATGGCAAGAAATCTCGATAGATCATTTCTCTTTGCGCTGAAAGATTTATGTTCATATCAAACAACCTTTCAAGCTATCATATCCTTACAATCTCAGGGATGTAACTGGTGTTAAACAAAAATTTCCTTTCATATCTCCTTCCAATCCCAAGGAATTCGACAAATAATGTAAAAATGATCAAGTTTTATATTTAAAGATTGTCCTAAAATAATTTGCTTAAAAGAAGCTTGAAGATGTCCTAAAATAATTTTCTTAAAAGAAGCTTGAAGATGCATCTCTCTAATCTTATGCAAATATAATCATAACATCATCATGTATAAACCACTAAAGGCGTTCAACTCAAGATGAGCTTAACCACAAAAAAATAAAGTGCACAAGAAATGAATGAAAAAATAATAGCTATATTAATAAAGAAATAAAGAGTTAAAACAAGACTACACTCCAAAATGGAAAGAGGTGAGCTTTGTAAATCACATGAATAATCTTAACTCTAATTCATTAAGACTAGCACTCACACTCATCTATGGAGGAGATGAAATGGAGTGAGAACTTTGTGGCCGTTAACCCTAGCTGGACCTTGGCCGCTCAATTCAAACAATCAAATTTCAGACCGTTGACATCAACACGTAGTTTGTCTCTTATTGTAAAAGTCCAACCACTACATGTTGTGCCCTTTGATAATTTCTCCTATCATGTGTGTCCTTGTCTTATCCTCTTGGTACTTGGCATATTCTTATATTCCTCGTACTACAATCGTTGGGGGAAAAATCATCAAACTTCGTCCCTAACTAACGGTAGACAATGGGCCAAAGAGTTTATAAGATTATATGCCCCATATTTGACGTCTTTCAACGATAGAACTCTAGACTCCTTCCTAACTCTGCATCTTCCTACATCACCGGAAGTCTTTCCAACCATTGTTGTCAAAATCCCAACTTAAATCCTAAAATTCAGGATTTTGCGACTTTCTTCACCTTCAACGACTTAAATCCGTAGTAGAATCCCAAAATAGACAAAATCCATCGATTTTGATTGCGATTTTACGATTTTTTATAAACTAAGTTATTTATGACTATATACCATTTATAACATATATTTAGTATTAATTTCTTTTTGGTAAAATCCATCGATTTTGATTGCGATTTTACAATTTCCTATATCGATTCTACAAAAGTCCTTGAGTAAAATCCTTCGATTTTGAATGCGATTTTACGAGTCCCGATTTTGCTATTCCCTTTCGACCTGAAGTAAAGTCCTGATTTTGACAACATTGTTCCCAACACTATATCTTCTTGTATTCCCACGTCAGATATTCCATCTAATCCATAAAACCAACAGAAACAAATCATTACTAGTTCGAAACAACTAAATAACAATCAAAACTAATTAAATTCGTAAATAGTCACTTATTAGATGCTATAGGCTATACAATCACTCAATATCTCATAAAATTTGGGAGATAAGTGCATGATAATAATCAACACACTACTAAAATTCACGTCCATTACGGCGGCTAAAATTTGCTTATTGCGGTGGTTTTAGCTGCCGCTATACACAATAGTGGAAATTTCAAAACTACCGGAATTTTTACTGCCGCCAGGTGTAAAGTGGCAGTTAGTTGTTGACCTTCGGAACAACCACCGTAATAAGCATTGTTTAAAATGGCGGCTAAAGTTTTGTATCTAATTATGGCGGTTTAAACCGCCAGAATATTCCATGTTATGTTTTAAAAAAATGGGAATTATGGCAGCCTCAACCGCCACAATTGCCAAAAATTTTTATAAAAAAATTATTAATTGAAATAATAATTATTAGATAGATTGCAGACATTTTTATGGCCCAAAAGTAATAAAAAAATATTCTACATTAATAAAAAATGATAAGAAACATATACAAATACAGTAACTGGACAGCTAAATAAAAGGCCAAGACAATAACAACCAACTAAAGAATTCCAGTCAAGATCCACGCAAAGATAGATAGAGAAGAAATAAAGGGTATGTGTGTGAATACTTAGATAGATAGAGAAGAAATAAAGGGGGTTGTCAATAAGTGTCCTTAGAACGCTTACAAATACTTATTAATAATTTAAAAATGTAAAGAATTGATAACTTTTATATATAAAAAGTTACTTTTTTAATTAAGATCTTCTCCATTTATATGAATTTTTACTTTAAACTTTTTATAAGTGAACACTTGTTAGTATTTAAAAAATAAATAAAACATTTGGTATTAACGATTAATCACTAGTCATGGTTATTATTTTATCTCTAAAAACTACTACGTATTTGAACTGACTAAACAACCATTGGAAAGACTAGTTCATGGTCGAGGGCTTGGCATAAAGCAGGTCCATCAAAAGTTTCGTGTTTTGCTTGGAGAGTGTTTCAAAATAGAGTAGCTGCAAAAGATAATCTTTTTAAGAGTGGCGTTATTGATCAAGGGTCCATATGGTGAGTAATCATTTCATTGATTGATGTTGATAAATGATGAGTTTATGACTTGATTAGAGATTGAATATGCTTGCTATGCTATGTTAGAATTATGATAGCATGATGTGTATGGAATGAGGGAAATATTCATGTGATGTTAATATTCTAAGAGGGATGGTTATGTATATGTGTCATGCGATGTTAATGCTTTGATTATGATTGATGTGAACCTAACCTCCAGTGGTCTGTGGTGGACCGCCTACCTATTTGCATGAATGGGTAGACGACGTGCAGGATTGATCTTTTAGCTTGTTTGGTGAGTTGTTTGAGGATAGTGGGAGCTTCCTCTGTTTATCTGTTTAAAGTCTTAGATTAGGCTCTGATTATGATGTCAGTCTTTATGTTATCTTGGATTGGTTTATGTTGTTGAGATTTTACCCATATGTCGGGATTTGAAGATTTTATATGGTGATGTATGTATGAGTTTATGACATGTATATTTTGGAGATGTATGTTATATATCCGTTGCAACTTTTGAGAAATTTTTATATGCATGTTTTGAGGTTTATTGGAGACGTGACGTCTATTTCTTAAATATTTGTATTATTCGTGTGTTTTGTCGCTTTAATAGAAGTAGGGTGTTACAATCATCATCAATAACAATCAACTTATGGAAACAACAAAGTTCCAAAATCACATTTCGCATAAAAGACAGACAACTATCCACATCAAGGCATTCATCATATTAAACACCCAACCATCATTGATTCATTCTTATTCTATCATATTATCATGAATACAAAATCAATTACAAGTCATTCGATTATAAAACCACATTTTTACAAAGTTTGTCTATTTTCATAACTTTCAACATTTTCTAAGTAATTCAACAAAACAAGGTATACATGTTCAAACACCTCAACAAAGCATATACACTACTCATATATGATCACAGTAGCATGTGCATATACGCATCATAGGCCAATTCCGATTAATTCCAAAGTTTCACTAAGTTCGTCTCATTTTATCACTTTTCAAAAGAATTCAATTTTTCAAAGCAAAACCAAGTTATAGCTTAAGAATACCATTCAAAACCATTTTATAAATCAAAGTTACAGTAAACAACCTTAACCCCCACCCTTTTCCTTTGAGAAAAACGACTTTCGGAAAATTAGTGTTCTTGAACATTTTTCAAAAAGTTTGATGTTTCCAAAGATTTAGAAAGCATGCCAACATTTAAATACATCAAAAGAATCATTTTAGAAAAGTCTAGATCGACCCCAAGTACCCAGAACGACCTAAAACAAGGGTGCTAAGCCGAGCAACTCGCCACCAGCTAGCCACAAACTCGCTTGGCGAGTTGCACCGGAACAGGGAACCCTGTTCTTGGGATTCCTCTCAGGAACCCACCATTTTTCACCCCAAATTCCTGTTTTTGATCTACTTTGACCCAAATGCATCCCCCAAACTTGTTCATTAGTTACTAGACATCAAAAGGCAATCAACACAACAACAAACATGGAATCATAATATCAATTCTCATCAAAATCAACATTATGTTCATTTTTCACCTAAACTCACGTTTTCTCAATTTTCGTTCAAATTTCAGAAACAACCACACCAATTCAAACCCCAACAACATACAAACATGTATAAACATTTATGAAGTGAATTTAAACATGTTTCAACAATAATCACTCATCAATTCATGGCTCACACTTGAATAAGCAAAAATCATCAAAATAACTTATCAACAACAACTATGAATTTTAAGCACATAACATATCAATTTCATGAAGCTTATCATACCCATAAATTCACATGAATTAAGAGCACGACATTCATCCTCAAAAAGTCATAATTCACAATAATCACTTATGACCCATTGCTTCAAAGATCCTAGCTATTGCTTCAATTTAGCTTCTAGCTCTTCAACCCCCAAGCTTTCCCTCTAGCTTCCTCTTCTTTTCTCTTGTGATCTACTTTCTCTCTCTACCTCTTATGTTTTTGTGAAATGAAATAATGAAAGGCTTAACCTAATTTCTCACAAGAGTTATGTTTATATAACACCTTCTAATTGTGCTAGGTTTCTAATTGTCATAATTTTCTTAACATCCTTGTTAAGTAATTCTCAAAAGTTACTACTCACTTAAACCGTTAAAATACCGAATAATTACCATCTCTAAATAATTACCTCAACTCATTAGTAACTTAGTAAAAATAACCATTCTCACCAAAATGTCAAAAATAACCTTCTTAATAAAATGAATAATTTACCCTTACTCACCAAATGACAAAAATTCCCCTTAGTCAAAAAATGACTAAAATACCCTTTTTGGCCAAAGATCCACTGATCCCAAATTAAATACACACAGAGACAAATAATCACACATAAATACATATAAACATATATAATAAATAATAAAAAATAATTCTAGCTAAGAACGGGTTGTTACACTCGTCGCTTAAGTCAATTGTGTTGTCATCATCCCTCGGGCACCTGCTTTTGGTTGAGAACCAAAGAAGCAAGTCCTTCCGCTCCTCCTCGGCCTGGACTGATTGTACATCGGCACATTTGAATTGCTTTTTTTTACGGAACCATCGCATTCGATTTTGTGCCATGTCACAGTCGATTTTGCTTTATTCTTCTCACCCTCCTTTTTCAACTGAACATCACCCTGATTTTGAGACATATCTACACAATGCAAATATCAGAGATCAAAACTTATTCTAATCCTAAAATTTCTACCACAAATTCTTAACAATTCCTAAAAATGTCAACAACAATTCAATCAATTCAACTCTAATTAACAATTTCTACTCTAATCAACATCAAACAATTCAATCAAATCATAAACATCTAACTTCATAAAATCAAAAACAGAAAATCAACAAAACCTAAATACGTGACAATTTATCCAAAAAAATCTAACAATTCAATAAAAAAAGCCAATGAAATAATGGAGCTCAAAACCATCTCATGCTTGGAGAATGGCTTAAGCTTGGAGAAAATTTCACCTATGGAGCTCAAAACCACAACAATGGATCTTTTGAAATTCATATGGTTCTGTTATATTTTTATAACATAACCCAGCTTGAGTTAAATCACACTGTCTTAAGTCAGGTAGCGAGAGTTAACTCACGCGGGGGGTATTTTGGTTAATTTGGTTGGAAGTGAGCGAAACTTGTTGGAAGAAGAGCAATTTTCTTAATGTTGGCCCCTTTGATGAAATTGATTTGTTTGGCCCTAACCAACTAAATTAATTTTTTTTGTAGGCATAACGTTAAAGGCTTCAAGGCTCACTACTTATAATTATTATTTTTGAAGAAAAGAAAACACAATAAAACCATCTATGAAAAAACAAATATTTTCTATTTTTTATTAAATTAAAAATCACCGCCACCAACCACCACTGGAGCTCTGGCAGCCGTCGTGCCAACCACCACAAGAGCTCTGGTAGCCACCGCATCGTCCACCACCTGCTGATGTTCACCACCAGATTTTTGCCGGAATATTTTTGGTCCACCACCGTGCACCGTCGTGGGGTCGCCGGAGCTCCGTCGTGGGTTACCGGAGCTCCGACATTGACTCTAGCTGTTGACTGCAACAACTTTTCCAAAAAAAAAAATCTCATTAAAAATTGGGGCTTGTGGGTTTACTACTATTGAGGCCTATGTAAAAGTGGACCAATTTTCTCTTGTTCTTTTTAAACCTGCTTTACTTGTGAGTTGGGGCTGAAAATTCTAAGCCCCATATCATATTGACAGCTACCAAAGACCAGATACTTCAAAACATATAAAGTATACCCCTTCTTATTATCAATATTAATTATACTATTTTAGGAGAATATTAATTATATTTACTAGCGAAAAGACATACACTCAAGTGTCCGACTTTCCGTTTTTTTATTGCGCTAACGCATGTATATTATCAATGATATTTTAAAGAAATTTGCGTGTAAATTACAAACAATATTTTTTATAATTTTTTTGATAGAGATTAAAATTAAAAGTTTAGATATTGGTGACTTTCAAATGTAACAAACTCAACAAATTATATTGACAACAATAATATAACAAATATAATAAAAATTCTTATATCTTTTAATAACACAAACAATATAACATTATTATAGAAAAATTTATTTAAGGGTACATTGGAATAACAAAAAAGTCAGCCTAAAAGATTCAAAAAAATGCTATTTTCTTTATATATAGTATAAATATATTGTGCATTTAGATATTTTATTTTAAATTTTTTTTTTTTATTAAAGTATCCTATCCGTATCGTATCTTGAAATTTGAAATTTTTCCATATTGTCGTATCGATGCCATATCATACTTGTATCGTATCAAGTGTAACACCCCAAATTTTATTTACTTAATTTAATAAGGTTAAATATGTAGTGTCTCAATTATTATTCTGGTGATAAGGCATTTTACTTGAAGTAATAGGCCATGGTAGAGAAAAATAGAGTTTTTGTGGCTATTACGATTTTATGTGAGTTAAAATAATGGGAAGAGGAATAAAATAATAAATATTAGAGGTGGGAGGTGAGAAACATAAATAATGAAATATGTGGTGGAGAAATGAGTAAATTGTGATAAGTGAGGGGATGAAAATAATAAATAATAATAGATAACCTAATTCTATGGTATGAAAGGAGAATAGAAAGTCAGAACAATAGAATACAAAACGTGAAAACCTAGGAGAATGGAGAAGAGGAGTAGAGAAGAGCACTAGCTAAGGGAAGCAAGCCAAAAACTGCAATATCGGTGAATTCGAGGTAGGGGGACCTTTCATCTTTAGGTCTTTAATTTTTGAAAAAGGGGGAATAGGGTTCCAAAACCCTCAACTTTTTGTGTCCTTTATTTCCAAGTTTTAGGGTTGTTCTGATTCTGTGAATTTGGTGTTGTTATCATAGAAAATATGGAGTGTAATTGATGATGAGAGATGTTGGTATGTTGGGGTTGTAAGGAGAAGTTTGAAAGTTGTGTAATTAATTGATTAGATAATTGATTTAGAGGATTAATCATGTGTGAAGTTGTTGTAATTAGGTGAATTGTGTGAAAGTTGGGGTTTGAATGTAAGGGTAGCCTTAGGGGTGGTATTTAGGGATGATTTGGGTGAGTTTGGGGTCAATCATAGTTTGGGGGAGCTCCCGTGGGAGAAAATCACAGAAAACTGCGATTCTTCACATCATAGTCAAAACACACGACCGTGCGTGTTAGACACACAACCCATGTGTTTTTCGCTGTCAAAATTTCTCCTTCATGTGTTGGAAAGCGCACGGTAGTGCACTCTGAGACGCATGGTCGCAGTGGTAAAGCTAGAAAATATATCTCTGGTGGGCCAGCAAAATTAACTCTAATATATAAACATAACATTTATGTTGTAATAAACGCTGTGCACAAAGTTGTTTATAAAAAAAAAAAAATTAAACTACCTACCTTAAAATATTAAAAGAATTCTTTACGCGATCCAACTAACTTGAAATTATCAATACCTAACTTAAAACTAATACTTGCACTAATTTCCCTTTCGATATAAATTGTCATGCTATCATTTAAAAACTTGTTTCAACCTAGTCATGATAAGGCGGAGTTGTCTATCAATCAAGAACTAAATTTTATTTCTCTTAGTTACAACCAAACACGATCTTAATTCCTTGAAGTGTAGAAGTTATCACTTCTTCAATTCTTGAAACTTTAAGAGGTTGAGATGTATAAGTTATTCCTTGTTAATCTCTTTCACTCCCACAAACTTCCCTCTTAAAAATTAACAATTTTTCTACTCTTCGTTTTACTTTCCTATTCTTTAAAAGAATCAAATAATTCCATGAGTCAATAAAAATATAAATAAAAGAAATTAAGCATTTTTTTAAAGTTTATAAAAGGAAAAGAAAAAAAAACAAGCATAAAGAAAAGCCTTCGTAGTATAAACACAAACTACATTATGTATAAGTTGAAAAAAAAAGTCTTGTTATATGCACATGTTAAACACAAACATATACTACTTCTAAAAGGAAAAAATTTGAACAACAATATGCATAAATTGAAGAGAAAAAAACCTTCTTAGTTAAATTGGGTGGGCCAGTTGGGAAAAACAAATTAAGCTAAGGTATTTTAGTAATTTCTCTTTAGAAAAAATTTTAACTTTTAGGGTGGGCCATGGCCTACCTTAGCCCATGGTGTCCTCTGCCACTGCACTTTTTCCATCATCAGAAATTCATCTGTTTCTTCATAAAATTAGTCCCAAAAGTTAAAACTAAGATCCGAAACAATGTATTTAGGTGAGGGAATTGTGTTAGGTGTTTTAAAGGTAACTCTTTTAAAATAATAGTAAGTCTAAGGTTGGTTTTAGTTAAGGGAATATAAGGTTAATAAAAATTGAGGTGAAGATGTTGTTATTATAGTTGATGATGTTAAAGGTGTTGTTGATGATGAGTTAAAGCAATAAATTATTGTTGTGATTATTAGATGATGTAAATGGTGTTGTTATTTGGTGAGAGGAATAATGTTTATGGTGTTGATATTGGTGTGACTTATATATATACATTGTATAATTATGTTAAATATTGGTGAGACATATATTGTATAATGGTGTTGAATATTTGTGAGGTATATGTTTTACAATGGTGTTGACATGGTCATGATTCATTTTGTGTATTGTACTAGTGAGTCATTCCTCATGCATCATATCATTGTTAGGAAAATTGGTGAGATTGATGAGTGTATGTTCAGTAGCACATGCATATATGTGATATGAATGAAGTGCATATTGCATTTATATTTTGATGTTTGAAATGGTGAGTGTTCTGAATGAATATATGAATGATGATGTCTAAAATTGATGAGTATGGTGAATGTTATATAAATGTTGATAACTGAAATCCTGCTATTATCTAATGTAGGGATGGCAAAAATACCCATACCCACGGATACCCGCGAGTAAAATCCGACACGAGCACGGGGTTGGTAGCTAAACGGGTATAATAAACGAGTTTTTAACTACCCATTATTATACAGACACATACACATATTTGATTGTATCCATACCTACGGGTACCCATACCCGATAATAAAGATATCATTTTATTTCAGGAATTGGGAAGTCAAATGAAATTATTGAAATTTGGAATGCATATGAAATTTAGATGATTATTTGGATGTTTTTATGCTTTTATTTCACTTCGATAATTTGTATGGATTATGTAAGAATCATGAATTTTCTATGGATTATGTATGATTGATGAAATTTTGAATGGATTATGTATGGATGTTTAAAAGTTGAAGTTTTTTGGTAATTAAAGAAAAGTTATTCTTTGCACAAAAAAAATAGTCAAAAAGCCACGGATACCCACGAATACCCATGGATACCTCAATACCCGCGGGTACCCGTATAATGGATACCCACAAGGGTATGGGGAGGACACGGTTATCATATTTATCTAATGGGGTGGGAACGAGTATCATACTATCCGTACCCATGGATACCCAGACATCCCTCTAATGTTGTTTTGATGCACTAAATATATTTTGATGAATGTATTATCACCCTTGTCTGTTGTTGTGTGTGTCTCGGTGTCTGTACTCGTGGGGGTACAGATACTCAGATTGAGGAGCTCTAGCTGCGGGGTATCTGGAAGGTGACGTTGGAAGATTTTCTTTCGTCTTTAATTATTGTTAAGAACTATGTAGACGAATACGGGTTCTAATTCTGTAACACTAGGGTTGGGATATTCTGTCAACTATTTTTTTTATTGGAGTTGATTTTTGAAGTTATAATTTTATTTTGCTTGGATGATGTTAAACTTATTATATTTGGAGTTGACGAATTATCCCGTTGTTTTAATTATGGATTTTGATTTATGATGAAGTGAATGTGAGCATGTGTATCACATATTTAAATAATTATTATTTTTAATTAGTAATCAAAAGTCGGGGTTTTAGGGTGTTACATCAAGTATCTGGGGTGAGAATATTTATCAACCCTTAGATAAAAGTAAATGGTTGAGATTAAAAAGTGATCTAATTTAAAGAACATGTGTGACTCTTTCATTGTTGTTTATTTTTCAGGTTTAAGGCGCTCTCAAGTTGTCGGTACTGAATCATAAAGAGTCTAGTTTATGATTTCATTGGTATCTCTTAAAACTCTTTAACTATTTTCTAATTAATGTTAATATTTAAATTGAATTCAATTGTTTTGTATAGTTGAGTCCCAATATATACAAACTTTAATCATGAAATTTGAGTTTTGAATTCTGGTGTTAACAATGATTTTTTCAATAAAAAAAAAAAATTATACTATGGTAGTTTGAATTTCTAAATAAATGTTTTATCAATCACCTCCTCAACCTTTCAAAAAAAAAAAAAATCAACCACCTTTTCAGCGCATTATTTTTACAAATAGTTATTTATTTTTATCATTCATCAATATTATTTTTTTCTTTAGTATATTTTTGTTATCTATCATGAGATGCTATAAGATGAAATATATATATATATATATATATATATATATATATATGAAAAGTAAATTGATGAATTGGGTGAGCGAAAGAGAGAAAGACGACACATTGATGTATTGTAGGAACATGTAATAATAAATTATATTTTATGAATGGTCTTTTAGAACTTCAACTGCCAATAACTATTTAGCTGAAGTTGGCAAAACATGAAAACTTTTCTTATAAAGTGATCAAAACAATTTTCTACTCATTACTTGCAAAGAATCCCCCCTTGTAAAAAAACAAAAAAAACATGCAAAGGAGAAAAAATATGGCTCAAATTCAATATATGTTTTATGCTTTTATCATCATTCTTTTTGTCTTTTTCGTTCCAACTAAAAGTAGTAAGTCATTTTTCACGCTATTATCAAATATCTAATTTCTCTTATATAAAATATTTCATCACCTTTTATTAACAATTATTTTATTTTTCTTAGCCATTAGAGCTTTGGGAATGGCTCCATGCAAAGCACGTGCTGATTGTACGAAACTTATGTGTAAACTTCCTAAAATTGCATGGTGTTTTCATGGTTATTGTGAGTGCGTGCAAGTGTAACAAATAAGTTGAAAAACAATCCTATATAACTTGTAGTCGTATAATTATATTTGAGAATCATAATATTGGTACCCTTATATTTGAAAAACAATCCTTATTTGAGAATTATATTTTCATCTCACATAATTTTCTTTTCTCCTTAATTGCCAATTTATATTCATATAAATGTGAAGATTATAACTCTTTTATGGTCAAGATGTATTCATGTTATGTCCGTTTATTATGTTCAACATTTATATATTTATATTATGTTCAAAAAAATGTCAAAATTATATCCTTTAGGGACCAAAAATAAAACAAAAAAAATTGTGAGGATGAAAACATCTCTTTTTATTTTTAAGGGATTAAATCAAAATTCGTTATATTTATAAGAACGGAAAACTTATTTAATCCAAATAAATAAAGACAATATATGACTTTGTGGATAAATTATTTATTCTACTTCAGTATTTATCATAACATTGTTGATTGAGGTAAACTTAATAAGTTTTTGTATTTGTAACACCTTAATTTTTAATAGAGTGTCTTTTTTTCCAAAAAAACAAAAGAAAAAGTTTGAAATCTCAATCATGATTGCCTTTCATAAAATCATAGTTTATTTTCTTTTAAATTCTTTTTCAAAAATGACAATAAGGGATAAATCATATTTTATAAAATAATATCACCACTCATATTATATTCACAAACAAAGCACTTGGATGTAAGCAGCCCAATTTCCAATATGTTACTTTCTCTTTCAAACACACATAATTCCAAAACGTAAGGCAAATAAGGTATTTAGAAAATCCTATGTTGATCTTTACTCTAAAGACGATGACTATTTGTTATTTGTACTGGAGACCCACCAGTGAAGTGAAGACCTAAGATATATGACCACAAATCTAAGTTGTTTAACTTCGTAATTCGGTTCATTGAAACTTGTGGCATTAATTGTAGTCCACAATAATAGTAAATGGTCACAATCTTAGTGCAACATCTGTACAAAGATACACAGAACAAGTACATATAACATGACATAAAGATAAAAGAAATGATATTTGTACAACCACTTTCTGACAACTTTCTCTCATACTCACATTATACTTTTATTCTCTCTCTTTATTTTTCTCTCTCCATTGTTTTTGACTAATGAAAAGAGAGAGAAAAGAAGTTGTCACATAAATTGTCTCATTTAGTTGTTCAAATAACACTACTCTAAAATAAACCATAATAGATAACATGTTCTCAACATATAACACAACATGACGATGAAAACACATTAGGAATGTATATATGTCAAACACATTCCAAATCAAATGTCTATATCTCAATGCTTATGATCCTGAAATATCTTATCTCCTAATTGAGGGGTGTGGATCACCATTACAATTGATCAGTAATGTGAAGTCTCATAGGGCTTTCACGACTCTATTTCCTTCTTGGGACTTTGACTCAGGGGTAGATTTAGGATTAAATATTTGGTGTGGCTAAATGTTTGAATGACATGTAACAAAATACTTTTCTTATGGTCAAAATTACTTAAGAGTATAATTGGAAGGAGAAAAAGTCAGCCGAAAAAATACCAATTATATATATAGTATAGATACATTTGGTAATGATGTTCTCATTTTGGGATATGTATGTATGTATGTATGTATGTATGTATGTATGTGTATGTGTGTATGTGTATGTGTGCGTGTGCGCATGTGTGTGATTCACCAGATAATGATGTTGAGTTTTTTGGATATATGGAATTGACTAATTGTCACCTTCTTTATTATCAATATTAGTTATTTTTGTTTAGGGAATATTAATTTTATTTATATAGTGTGAATTTAAATATTTAATTTTAAATTTTATTAAAGTATCCCGACCATATCGTATTTTGAATTTTGAAATTTTTCCATATCGTCTAATCAATGTCATATCATACCTATATCGTATCAAGTATCTGGGGTATGAATATTTATCAACCCTTAGATAAAAGCAAATGGGTGGGATTTAAAAGTGATCCAATTTAAAAAACATATGTGGCTCTTTCATTGTTGTTTATTTTTTCAGGTTCTAGGTGTTCTCAAGTTGTCACCATCGAATCACAAAGAGTCTAGTTTAGGATTTCAATTGTATCTCTTAAAACTCTTTAACTATTATGTAATTAATGTAAATATTTAATTTGACTTCAATTGTTTTGTTTAAGTTGAAATCCGTTGTATACAAACTTTAATCATAAAATTTGAGCTTTGAAATTTGGTGTTCATAATCATTTTTTCAATAAATTTTTTATAATACTATGGAAATTTAAATTTCTAAATAAATGTGTTATCGATTACGTCTTTGAAGCATTATTTCTACAAATAGTTATTTATTTTTATCATTCATAAATATTATTTTTCCCTTTGTATATTTTTTTATCTATCATGAAATGCTAAAAAATGAAATATATATATAGCCGTCGACGAGCGCCTTTGATCGAACGCCTCCTTTCTCTGCTAAAGCCATTGAGCCATAAAGGCATCAATGGCTTGCGGGGCAACTGTTCTGGACCACTCACACAGCTACACATGATCAATTATACGTCGTCTTAAGGCTACGCACTCAAAGGAGCACGCCAACTCGCCTGCGCCGTGCCTCACTGGAGCACACCTCCTTGTCAGGATCACGCTACACGTGTCCACTCCCGCTCCTAATCATATGCAGCATAACCCGGAGACGGTTATGCCACGAGCACGACTATATAAGGGCGAACTTGCTTCACCCTCAAGGTACACAACACTTTTCACAAATCTTCTTAGACTTTCTCTCTCAGTACCATTACTGACTTGATCGTCGGAGTGCTAACGTGTCTGCAAACACATTTCGTTCCACCGCAGAAGACGCTTCGTCATCACGCTGGAAGCTGTTACCGATTTTGGAGTATTCTCTACAACCATTCTTACCGAACAAATCATGAAAAAAAATAATTTTGTAAAATAATTGAGTTTTAATTATTTTGCTTTGTTGATTTAACTAAGTTGTATTGGACATATTTAAAGAAAATATGATGTAGCTGTGTGCGAGTGTGGAGAGGGTTATTTTAGAAATCTTTATATTTGAAAATGTCAAATTAAATAAAAAGAATGAAAAATAATTAAGCTTCGGAGTATATATATAGATAATAATAAAGCAAGCTTGATATTATGACAAGTGTGACATTTGTCATTCTATGACCAATTCCTTCCAACATACTCTTCCTAAATAATTTTTAAAAGAGGAAACTATTAACCTAATTTTTATTTTTGATTTGTTAATTTTATTATCATACTTACTTAAAATGCTATGCAGTCTGATGAGCATAATTGAAACCTTAATCCCCAATTTTTCTCTCAAATCATCACATTAATGACAATTACAACCATATTTAATTACTCTAAACAACTCAAGAGATGCCACACTAATTGTATAACTGCCTAATTGTCTGCACACGGCTCAAGTTGACTTATTGTCTGCTACATTAATTATCATCCACTCTCTAAAATATTAAACCATGAGATGGTGTTGTACCCAAAAATATCTTGATCCAGAATCAAAGCCAGCTTCTTCTTCCTCCTCTGGAAACCCATTTTCAATTTCCCTTAACAAATTCTCTCTCTCTCTCTCTCCCCCTCTCTCGTGCGATTGCTTCATCCCCTCCGGCCAAGACACGCCCACATTCATTCCTGTCTTTCTATTTGGTATGTATGATTTCCTCTCTCTCATCTGCTTCTTTGAACGATATCACCATATGAATTCCTTTACTCTTTCCTTTCTTTGATTCGTAATATCATCATGATCACGCTACATTGTATCACTCAAATTTGATTTTTAGATTTTGTTTTTAGGGTTTTTAAGGGGATAACCGTGATCTATTGATGGTTTAAGAAAAATTTGATTTTGAGTTTCATTTTATATATCCACTAATCTTGATTTGTATAATTTAGAGTTGAAGGTCTTGATTTTGTGTCAACATTATTTGTAATCAAAAGTTTATATTAAATGAAGTTTAGATTATTACAGAGATGTTACATACTTAAGTACATATTTTTGTTGATTTTATATAGTTAAATGGTGTTATGTCCTCCAACTATAAGTGAAATGAAGTATTGTACAACTTTAATGGCTCACACACATGTCAATGGAGGTCCTCACAATATCTTAGGAAATTTCAAGTTATCTCATGAGATTTTAAGTATGTAATTATTTGGAGATGTGATTATTCGACAATCTACTAAATTACATAAACATTTGGTCAATTGTTGAATATATTGTAACCATAGGTCTCAAGATTACCTATATGTACCTGATGAGGAAGATGAGGATATAAGTGTGACATCAAATGTGGTTTATAATGAACTATTTCAAAATGTACACTTTAGTTAATTCTTGAAATGATTGAAACGATAGCACGGATCAAAAGTCTAGTTACCTTAAATTTAAGTTCTTTAATCGTATAGTCGATTAATGGTATTGTTGATTTCTCTCACCTCTCATTGGCTTAATACATTGTTTTTTATCACCCCCACTTAATGTATTATTTTTAGAATTTCCTCCTATTAAACTCAATCCTTTTTCAATGTGATTTTTCACTTGCCTTTGACCCTTCTCCTTGAAAACGTTTCAGAGGCTTTTACCATTGTTTCTTTCAAAACAAAGCATCAGGTTCATTGCATTCTTCCTACAAAAGCACCTTATTCCACACACAAAATTAACGCAGCCACAATTTTCGATCCTTTTTTACATCAATCTACCTACTTTGTCTACTTGCATTAACAACATTCAAGCCATTGATTTATGTCTCTTATTCAACAATTTCTATTTCTCAAATTTTTTCTGTAATGATGCATGCGGAAATAACCACATTCTCCTCCTCCCTCCTCTCTACAGAAATCACCACAAGATCCATCACATGTATGTGTGTTTTATCTTTTCTTGATTTTATTTAGTTAGATTAGATTAAATAAAATGGTTTTTTCTTACTCAGGTGATTAAGGAGTTGACAAATGCAGGAGCAGATTATTGTTTCGGGTGCATAGACTTGGCACACTAATGGTATAGTGGTTATATTTTGTTATTTTCGTTTGCCTTTTAAAAAATCTAATGTCGGAGGCTTTTAATAGCAGCAGGGAAGCTCTCTCTCTAATTATAAGTGAAAGTTCACAATGTTTTATTTCTCTCATAATCTTTTCTTCTACCAAGTTTTTTAATTCTTCATCCTCAACTTATTTATATTGTGGGGTGTGTACCATAATTTCATAGAAAAAAAACCACTGCACCATTCGCATGCCACCAGGGGCGGAGGCAGGAATTTATAGCTAGGGGGATCGAGTATATGGAACATAATTTGATTAAAAAATAATTGTTTAAAAACAAAAGGTATATAAGAAACCCTAAACTAATTTTTTTTTGATAGATAGACGAATTGACAAAATTATTATAAACTCACGCACATAAATACAGGACGGGGTTCGAACCCCGATCATTGCGTCCAATCAAACGATTTTGAAAATTTTTGTCAGTTAAGTTAGAACCACTGGGCAATTTATAACTATATTTAGTATGAGATGAATTAAAATGTGTTATGGGGAGGACCATATCAATATATTTTACGAAATTTGAGATAATTTAAAATATTAGAAAGTATAAAACTATTGATATTAGTTGTCAATTAATCTAGTAACATGGTAAAAAAATACATTTTTTGATAGAAAAAATAGACATATTAATTAGATTAATTGGGGGGACCATCACCTAACACATACCATACTATACATTTTAACCTAGTTAATTGTAGCATATAAAAAAATTATTGCAAATGTAGGGGGACCATGGCCCCTAAAGGCCCCCCGACTACCTCCGCCACTGCACATGCGTTAGCGCATTAGAATGAGCGGACAGACGGGCACGATAGTGCCCGTCTTTCCGCTAGTAATAATAATAATATACGGTGTGACGATTTATATAATTTTTTTTTTTTTGTGAAGAAACTAAATATCTTTCTCTATAGGGTTTTGATTTTTGTTCTTAAAAGAAGATTTGAGGTGAACATAAAATTAATTCATGATATTTGGAGATATATTTGTTTAGAAATTTTTTTAATTCAATGAAGATGATGAAGATTCAAAGGAAGAAGATGATAAACAACTTCATCATATTTCTGGATTTTTTTCATTTTTAGTAAAAATATATTTTAAAAAATTAAATTATGTATTTTTTTAATAAAAAAATGAGAAAAAGGATGTATATGTGCTTTTATGAGAGATAAAAGACCTAAACGGAAAAAAAATAAAGATAAAGGACCAAAGTGTTACAAATAAATAAGATAAAGGACCTCTAATGTAACCTTGTCTATAATTAAATAAAAATTAATTTTGTTGAAGATTTTTCTCATTTCAATCAGTTCATTGATAGTAACATTCTCTTTGATCTTCCTCTTTGTGGCAAAAATTTTACTTGGTTTAAAGGGGATGGTGTCTCTATGAGCCGTCTAGATCGCTTTCTTCTGTCAGAAGACTGGTGCGCTACTTGGCCCAACATGATGCAACATGCTTTAAATCGCGGCCTTTCTGATCATTGCCCCATTTTAGTGTCTATGGATGAAGAAAATTGGGGTCCTCGTCCTAGGCGTATGCTGAAGTGTTGGGGAGATCTCCCAGGTTACAAGCAATTTGTTAGAGATAATTTACAATCATATCATATTGAAGGTTGGGGTGGCTATGTTCTTAAAGAAAAGTTGAAGCTAATCAAGGGGAGCCTGAACACTTGGCATCAGAATCACACTCAAAACCTTGAAGGCCACTTAAGCAACGTTCAAGATCGTATTTCCTTTTTAGATGCTAAAGGGGAGGATAATGATCTTTTACTAGAGGAAATTGAGGAGCTTCACTCTCTATCAGCAGAATTTCGTTCGTTATCTCATATGAACACAAGCATGCAATGGCAGAAATCTAGATTACTTTGGTTGAAAGAGGGAGATGCTAACACTAAGTTCTTTCATAGCATTATGTCCTCTAGGCGGCGAACAAACTCCATTTTTTCTTTATCTGCTAATGGCACTATTGTTGAGGGCGCCGAAGGAATTCGAGGATTGGTTTTCAATCACTTCTCATCTCATTTTAAATTTGTGGCTGCTGAAAGACCTTGCATTGAGAACCTCAATTTTAATATGCTTAATGTAGGTCAATGCGGTGAGCTAACCAAACCTTTTTCAGTTGAGGAAGTTAAACAAGCTGTTTGGGATTGTGATAGTTTTAAAAGTCCTAGACCAGATGGTGTTAATATGGGTTTTGTTAAGGATTTTTGGTCGGAGCTCCGTGATGATATTATGCGCTTCTTATCTGATTTTCATAGGAATGGGAAGCTGTCAAAAGGCATCAACAATACTTTTATTGCTTTAATTCCTAAAATCGAGTGCCCGCAGTGCTTGAATGATTTCAGACCAATCTCTATGGTCGGAAGTCTTTACAAAATTCTTTCCAAAGTTCTCTCAAATAGATTGAGAAGGGTTATGTCTAGTGTTATTTCAGAAACTCAATCAGCTTTTATTCATGGTAGACAAATCCTTGATGGTATTCTCATCGCTAATGAGATTGTGGAAGATGTTAAGCGCATGAAAAAAGATTTGCTCTTATTCAAGGTTGATTTTGAGAAGGCTTTTGATTCCATTGACTGGTCATACCTCAAAGCTGTCATGAAAAAAATGAATTTTCCTACCTTATGGCGTAAATGGATTATGGAATGCGACAGTACGGCCTCAGCTTCTGTTCTGGTTAATGGCAGCCCAACAGATGAATTCAAATTTGAACGGGGGCTGAGACAAGGTGACCCTCTTTCACCTTTTCTATTTTTAATAGCAGCTGAAGGGCTAAATGTCATGATGAAGGCTCTTGTAGAGACTGGCCTGTTCTCTGGCTACAAGGTTGGCGCGAATAATCAGGTCTCCATAACTCATCTACAATTTGTTGATGACATCTTGTTGATTGGGGAGCGAAGCTGGGCTAATATTAGATCTCTGAAAGCTCTGCTTGTTCTCTTTGAAGTGACATCTAGTCTTAAGGTGAACTTTCACAAAAGTATGTTAGTTGGTGTTAATATTCATGATTCTTGGTTGGCAGAGGCAGGCTCTGTTCTCAATTGCAAATTGGGTAGAGCCCCCTTCTTGTATCTGGGGCTGCCTATAGGTGGTGATCCTCGAAAACTTAAATTTTGGCAACCTTTAATTGACCGTATTAAGTCAAGATTATCGGGTTGGAAGAGCAGAAATCTTTCGTTGGGTGGCCGTTTAGTTCTCCTAAAGTCTGTCTTGTCCTCTCTTCCGGTCTACTTTCTTTCCTTCTTCAAAGCTCCCGCAGGTATCATTTCTTCCATTGAATCTATATTTATTTATTTATTTTTTTTTTTTTTG
>Ga0228711_1001438_pt1 | contig 34909 bp, 19 predicted proteins | sample MedpolnodulmetaG_2_FD_177996 | JGI IMG/M metagenome (GOLD analysis project Ga0228711, IMG submission 177996) | Root nodule microbial communities from Medicago polymorpha collected in Santa Monica, California, United States - brown nodules | ecosystem: Host-associated > Plants > Roots > Nodule... | reverse complement strand
TAATTACCCTAATTTTTATGAAAAACAAAACAAACCTATTTTTTATTAAAAACAAAAGAAAATCGACCCCAATTTTTTTTGAAACCTAAACTAACCTAATTACCCTATTTTTTATGAAAAACAAATTAAACCTATTTCTTATTCCTTAAAGTTAGCCCGAACGCAAAATATTGCCCTAGATTTAACCTATCAATTTTACTATATCACCCCAATTTAATTTAATCAAAATGTTATTTTCAAATATTTCTGAAATCAAAAACAACAGATCACTCCTAAATCCAATCCAATCCTATTTTCGCTTCTATTTTTTTGAAATTAGAGATCGCTCCTATTTTTTTGAAAAAATAGATTGCTCCTATTGATCCAATCCTTGCTTAACAAATTATCCTATTTTCCTACCTCATATGATACAATACAATAATTCTGTTAATGGATCTCTTTCTTACACTCATTTAACGTCTCAACACTTTAGCCATTGGGTAACATTTTATAAGATAGATAATTTATTTAATATGTGTTGATTTATAAATAATTTATGCAAATACTAAACAATACGTCAGACCCGTGCATCGCACAGGCCAAAAGTCTAGTAATAATAATAAGATTTAAGAAAATGGTAACCCTAATTATTTTGTATTCCAAGTTCCAGTCCATCAGCATACAAAACTATTAGAAACGAACAAGAAGAACAATGGCTGCAGCCGTACCGGCTTGCACATACTTGCCGGAGGAGTTATGGGAACGTATCTTCAAAATCATCACATCTCTTGACCACTTCACGCGCTGCTCCGAGGAGTTAAGTTACTCCAATTACTATCTTTGTCCTCGCAGTTCAATTTCTCTCAACGGTAACAACTACACTTTGAAGTCTCTCTCCATCGTCTCCAAACAGTTTCTGTCCATCACCAATCGTCTTCGATTCTCTCTCAAGATTATCGATCAAACAGTCCCTTACCTTCAATCCCTTTACATAAGGTTCCCTAACCTCACATGTCTCAACTTCAATATATCCTCCAAATATGGTGAACTTGACGAACTTCTCTGTCAAATATGCAGTTTCCATTTAGACCTTAAAACACTCATTCTCTCCGACCCCAACATCTTTACTATCTACACCTTTCCTGCAAAAGGGTTGCTTGCTTTGTCCAAAAAGATGAAAAATTTGACATCTCTCACTTGCTCTAGAATGAATACGCGGATCATCAAGAATGATCTCTTCTTCATTGCCGATTGTTTCCCATTACTCGAGGAACTCATCCTTACAGACCATGGTTGTCCCCGATCAACTAGGTTTATACATGATGATGATCGATTGTTGGCACTTCCCAAACTCCGCAAAATTACTTTATCTCGTAACGTCATTGGTATCGGTCCCCAATCTATTAACGATCTTTGCAAGAACTGTAACCTTCTTCAAGAGGTCAAAGTCATTGAAAATGACGAATGGCCTGTCCAAGCAATGTGGTTATGATTATTATGATTATACTCTAGTGATATTGTAGGTTTATGATTAGTTTACAGTTCAATTAGAATTTTATTTTCAATTTGGTTTTTCCAGCAAAGAAAACATATGTATATATTATTATTTATCCAACTTTCAGTTGTTTTTTTTATTTTTTTTTTGCAATGTTTTGTAAAGTTTTCTTGTAGAAAACACATTACCTATCTATTGATACTCAATTTTATTAATGAAGCCAAGTTTGTTTCTCTTTAGTCTAGCCTTTTAAAAGTAGAAGGAAAACATGGTTCAGATTGTGAACTATTATATGATATATTATAGAATAAGAGATGTAATGGTTTCATTTGAAAGCTTATAAATGAAATTTTTATGAGCCCTCAATGATATTCAAACAATGAAGCACTGAAACAAATTTTGCAGCTTACGTCTTCGACTGATTTCTTGGCTTCTAACTTCTGAGTATTGTTTGTTATGATTTCTTCATCGCAATATTCATTAACTTTCAAAATTACAGTTTTCAAATGTGAAGATGTAGCCACCTGACATTTGCAAAAAAAACTTTATTATATGCGTATAAGTCTGAAGAGCATAAAAAGTAAAAATGTAGAATCCTTAAACGGTACTCATTGGATGCGAATTGGATGTAAAACGACATTTAAGCGGGACACATTGGATGCATGGTTACGAATTGCAGGCTGTGTGTGCAATCGCGGCTGCAATATTGCTGATGCGGTCTTAAATCATGTGTGTTGCACCGTGACTGCATCATCAGACAATTTCAGCTATGTTTGTTTGAATCTTCTCATCGAAAATTAAAATTTCAGAACCCAAATCTCAACCTAGCTACTTCATATCTAGTGACAAATCTTACCTTTATCGGTCTCATAGCTTTTATGGTTTGTTTGTTTAAATAATAATGGGCATGCTAATAGAAAGCAAATACTATTGTGCATATTAGTTTCTATTTGATCCATCAAATGCAGTTTGTTTTTTATTCTGGTAAGTAGTGAAAATTGATTAAAGTAAAGAGCGACCTAAGAAACAAATACTCTTGTTTTTTAGTGTGATCGACATTTGCAGTGAAGCAAATTCGTATCCAAGAAACAAAAATTAATGTTTATACCGAGCAATCTAAGCAACCATGAATCTAAAAATCGGACAGTATCATTTGAGAATTTTTTTAGCAGAGCTTACTTTCGTTACGAAATTATATTGAACTAAGCTTGCACTACATGGTGTTGCACTACAAAGTTGAGCAGAACTTACTTTTTATGCAAAATTCAGATTTTGATATTTAATTTGTTGCTCATCATCCTGGAAGCATTGAAATGTTTTGTGATGTGAATTTAATCTTTATCTTTTGAAGCTATTATATTTTAGATAATAATCAGTAAGATTGTTAGTGATTTTTTTACACAGTACTGTGCTTTAAATACTGTTTAATTTTAGATAATGACATTGGATTGCAACTACAAAAACATGGAGCTTTAGAATTGGACTTTTCATATGAACATCTTGATTAAGTTACATATTCTAGAACAAATCTCATCTTAGAATATGGTTGCATAGCATAGGCTACTAATTCAAAGTAACCATTGGAAAGAGTTGGAGATATGGTTGCATTTTATCTTAGAATATTACTTTTTAAATCAACCAAGCATAAAAAAAAGATTCTATAATATATAGGTATTCTAGCAAAATAAATGATAGTTTTGTAAGAAAAAAAACAGTAAAAAAGGAGGTGCAAGTAACAATCTCCCAATAGTAATTAACGGTTCATATTTTTGGAAGCTTTAATTGGGCCTATCTCCAAAAATCCAGCCCATAATCACAACCATTTCTAGGGTTTGGGATTTATATTAACTTGGATTTTTTTGGCACCAGAAGAACAACTTAACCTAGCAGCCAAAAACACACCAAAGGTTCCTTCTGATTCCAATTCCATTTGGTTCTTTGCTTTGATCTTTTGTATTTTGCTAAAGTCTTATTATATTCTTTTATGTTTTGAATTTATACTCTACCATCTTTTATCTCAAATTCACCAGTTTTGCAAATGCCAAAAACGTTGTCATTGTTTTCTATTTTTGGCTCAGTCATTGATATATCAGTCTCAAATTTTCTTGTATTGATTTGATCATGAATTTATTAATGTGTTGGCAATTATGGTGCAGATGAAAATCTTCATTATGGCCCAGGATGGAAATAAAATTCTCCTGGAGGTTAAGAGCTCAGACACAATACTCAGTTTGAAGGAGAGAATTGTTGACAAGCAAGATTTGCAAGTGCACCAGCAAAATCTGTTGTTTGGCGGTAGGTCACTACAAGACAGCATGACCCTTGCCGATCACAACATCGAAGATGAGTCAACCATCGACGTCCTCGTCCGCCTTATGGGAGACTAGATGACCACCATATTGAAGATATAGTTAGTTGGTAATTAGGACTGTTTGTAACAATTATGTCATGTTTCATCGGCGACCCTTATCATGAAGACAATCACCATTGATAACATATAGTATTTGTCTTGAGCTGTATGATGATTTTTCTTTTTTATGGGATGATTTTCAGCAATAAAAGAAACACATTTTCTTTTCAACACTAGCTGACATCGTTTGGTGATTCTTAGTTACCTAGATATTTTTCATAAGGTCTCCCGGTTAATATCTATGGGTTAATTTGACTTATTCAAAAAAAAAAAAAAAACTTATATAGATAGTAATAGTATAGTTTGATTTAATCTTGATTGCAACATTGAAGTATCCTACTTATTATAAGTCAAGTAACTTAAACTTGAATCCACGTTATTCATTGATCAGCAGACAAAATATCAAAAATTGTGCGGTGTGATGAAGCGTCATGATCACTTTAGTCCCTAAATTTGCTAGACATTGTCAATATAGTTCTTAAATATATCAAAATAAACTCACTTCAAGTTTTATTTTATGTATGTAATTTTAGAAACTAAATTGACTAACTAAAAACATTGTCAAGCACTAAACTAAGAAACTAAACACAACTTATGATAAATATAGGTATGTTTTTGTCTCTAGTCTCTACTTCTACATTTTGGTTTTTGGCCCACTGAAGAATTTAACTTGGGATGTCATAATCAGAAGGAAAGTTGGTTGTGAAAATTAAATAAGGGAAAAAAAAAGAAAGAGAGAGAAATTAGTGAAAATTGTTTGTTTCAGCCATATTAATATTAGCTAGACTAGGCAACTAATAGCCTGAAATAAAGAGGTATGGAGTTCTACCTTCCTTCCTTTATATAGAAGATAGATAGATGGCTGTTGTATACTTGTGTTGCACTAAACATTACAAGCATAAACATAACAGAAGTTCTGTAATTAGCTGCTATCACAACTCACAAATTCAAAAGATGGCCATGAATTATAAACAATCTAATTTCATGTTCATGTAACACCAAAAGTACATATAGATGACCATTAGAGAAAATCACTCATTGTGGCAAATATAGCTCCATTGACTTATGTACTTCACTCATAAACAAGAAAGAAAAAAGTGGACATTGAGAAACATAAGAAATTATTAGTGATGGAGGAACCATATGGAGGAATGAGGATAATGATGATGGCATTTAGTAAATAGAGTGACTCTATTGAACCATAGGTTAGTTGATTTCATGCAAGTCCAAAAGTTACTTTTAAATCAAAGTTAAAAGTAAGAGCTTTGTAAATAAAGTTAAAATTGTTTGACCATAGTTATTATTTTTACCAGATAAATAATTTTAAGCCAAAAGTTGTTTGGTTACTATTTTTTTTTTTTCAATATCTGTTAACACATCAATTCCAAATTTCCAACCACAACATATATCACAATTTTGCTTAAAAAAGTAGATCATGTTAATTTTTTAAAAAAAGAAATGAATCTATTTTTTGACAAAAATTGAAAATGAATCAATCACATGAGAATTAGTAATCCGTGTAAGTTATTCCCAATTCAAAAGCAATCTATTAAAATTTTCCCTTCTCTTTTCGGTTATGCTTATGCATTAAAGCAAGAAAGAGCTAGATTTCACATTTGTTTGAAATTGAATCCGTTCAATTGAATTGACGTGAATAGGCATCATTTGTAGCTTGTAGTTGTACTAATAGATTTATTTGTAGCTCAAGTCAAGTTTGACCATTTTGAGAGTTTGGTAGGACATTTTAGTATATTGAAAAGTTTATTTTATAAGAACGTATTTAAATTATTGTCAAAAGAAAGAATGTATTTAAATTAATAATTTGATATAGGTTTACATTTGAACTAATAATTTGAGAGGATCTTACGTCCCTGTGGGCTCAGTTCAGTTGGTATGGACATTGCATAATTTATGCAGGGGCCGAGGTTCGAACCCCGGACACCCCACTTCTCCACATTTAATTATGGAGCTTCAGCCGCTAGGCTACTAGACCAAAAAAAAAATTGAGAGGATCTTACTATATATAAACATATTTAAATTAGTAATTTAATATATGTTTAGACATACTAACAAACTAATTGATCAATGCCATTAAAATTTAGTTTGTTAATTAACATGACATTTTAGAATTTTCAAAAAAAAAAAGACATTTTAGAGAATCTTACTATATATTGATATGCTTGAATTCTAGTTCAGAATAATATATTTAAAGTGTGAAAAAAATATATGTAGGCTAATAGGTTTAAATTACTTAAAATGTTATAGCAATTTGTTAATCATTCTAAGTACAAAATCTAATTTACTACTAAAAATGATAAAAATAATATTATTCATATGCCGACTTTCTAGCTTAATTGGCTTCTAAAAAAAACATTAATCTTCTTTATTTTATTTTTAAAAAAAGAGTCAAGTAATTTGTTATATCGTTCATCTATAACGATTGGTCTAACCTATTTTCACTTTTACATTGAGCATTCCACTAAATTCTCATATTTAAGAGAGGTGCAACGAGTCAATAATTAAAAACTGTAGTACTTGCTCCAACACGTGAGTTTTCCATCAATAACCAGTCCTCACAGTAAATACCAATGAATTAGCTTGACCATAAGAGAACGCTTGCAAATTAAAAGCAAAGTAATTAAATTAAACAAATTATAAAGGGCTGACCAGCTAGTATTTGCAGAGGATGGACCTAGTCACATATATACATATGGTCCATTGATCTATTGTATGTGTCGTCACTATATTTTCCGGCTATATATAGAATTAATGGGTCTATTAATATAGTTTTCCGGCTATATGACGGGGTTTACATAGTTTTACACTTTACCACTACCAACATCTTTGGAACATATAACAACAAAAATTCCTAGAGCGAGTCTACTCTAGATAGTGATTAATTATTATTTTGGTAAATAACTTTTTTTGTTTTACTATTATTTTGTTTACAATTTGCTCAAAAATATATTTTGTTTACAAGTTTGGAACGGAAGGAAGGAAGGGAGGGATGAAAGAAATTTGGAAAAAAGAATGATCAAATGGAAGAAATAAAAGACCATAGAAATAAGGGGTTTGAGGTTTATTTTTCATTATAATACAAAATCATTTTAGTTTTAGAAACTAAAAAATTGTATTGGAAGGATTTTGAGGGTTTTTGAAAGGTTTGCATGAATTCTTCAAATTTGATATACTTTGTTATAATATTTTTAAAATTAAAAATATATTAATCATAAGCATTAATTTATTATTCTTTAAAAAATACTATTGCAAAAGATAAGAAATATTTTTCATTTTTCCTTTATTTCCCATCTCATAAAGTCCTCATTCCAAACTCTCCAAGAAAACCTAATGCTAAATAAAACGATATTTATGGATTGGTGAATTACCGTTTGAATTAAGATTCAACAGACTTTTTGATTTAGCAGGTAATAAATTGGCTTCTGATATACATTTTTTAGGATGGGGTGTTAATGGTGAGGCGTGGAAGTGAAGAAGGAGGTTGTTTGTGTTGGAAGAGGACTTGGCGACGGAGTGTGCATCTCTTTTATCTAATGTATTTTTGCAGGTTGAGGTGGTGGACCGATGGGTTTGGAAGCTTCATTCCTCCGACCGTTATACGGTGAAAAGTGCTTATAATAAATTAACTGCTGCTGATGTTGATTTTGGGGAGGGATTTAATCATGTGTTTTGGATCAAGACAATTTCTCTCAAAGTTAACATTTTTATTTGGTGTTTGTTGCTAAACAGAATGCCTACAAAGGACAACTTGTTCGGGAGGCATATTTTATCTACTAATGATATTTATTGTTCCGCTGCTTGTGGTTGTATCGAGGATAGAGATCATTTGTTCTTTCAGTGTTCTGTTTATAGAAGCTTGTGGAATTTCTTTCAGTGTTCAGCACCGCAAGGAAAGTTACTAGACAATCTTATTCAATTCGAGGGACTAGGGGGATTTTCTAATAAATCATGTCTAGCTTTCGACATTATTTGTACCTCTGTGGTGTATGTCATTTGTAAGAAACAAAACAGAACAATATTTAATCATAAGGCTGAGAGTCTAACTACATTGACAGAGGATATTAAGATTCAAACTTTCTGGTGGATAAAACTTTTTATGTTTTGTTTGATTTTGATTTACATAACGTAGAGGTTTCATCCTTTGATGTGTATAAAGGCAGTCTCCTAATTAGGTTCTTCAGCTGGTTATTTTTCTTTTGGATCTTTCAGACTTATTGTTTCTTCTGATACACTTTTAATATATTATTTCTTAGTTTTTTCAACAAAAAATAAAGAAGATCTTTATGATTTTTGGGTATATAACAAAATTATTTATGAAGAGTTTAATCAAGTCACGCGTCAGTTTTGATTGATTCAATTTTATAAGCATGATGAATTTTTTCTCAAATAGCATAATTTTTTTTTTTTTAACTTGGTATCTCTGCGTGCAACTGCATAGATTAATCCCTTGAAACATGTATAACTCCATGGGTGCGACATTCTCCTTCAAGAAAATTTAATATTGTTATATTATCATGATTGAATTTAAACTCAAAACCTCTGATTAAATTGAAAGAGGTCATTTACCTTCTTATTCAAATGTCATTGGGTAAAAAGAATAAAAAAGATTGAACTATATATAATTTAAATTTCTTTCCTATATAATAAATTTTCAAATAAAGTTAGTTTGATAAACCCATTTAGACGGAAGATAAAAATAAGGGGTGATAGTCAATTTGGTCTCTCGATGTGTAATGAGTAGTCACAATAATTATTCAATGTATCAAAATTTTAAAATAGTCTCTGATTGTGCGCTATGTTAGTCAAAATAGTCTATTGCCTTAAAATGTTTCATTAGTAGTGTCATATTAATCTCTCAATATATTTGTTTATTGTCGTATTGATATTTATTATAAGTACTTACTTATTGTCATATCAGTCGATATATGAAATAAGTTAATGTCAACATTGATGGATTATTATAACGTCAAAAACTATTTTGAGTAATGAAATGCACAATCTCAAACTATTTTAAAATTTTAATACATGAGTGACTTATGACAATTCCTTATACATTTAAAGACCAAAATGATAATTTACCCATAAAAATACTAATGCAAGGTCAATAAGGCTCGAGACCCCTAAATTTTATAAATCTTGTTTACTACTATAGTTGTAGAGTATAGTACATAGTAGATATATGGTGCGTTTGTTTCAGCTTTAAAAAAAATAGATTTTAGGTTAAAAGAATCTAGAGATTTTTTAAAAAAAATCTAAAACTATTTATGTTTGTTTACTAACATAAAAATCATTTTTTTTAAAATTTGAAGTTCTTACACTTATGTTCCTTGTATTTAGAAAAAAAATAGATTTTTTAAAAGCTACTTGGAATAGTTTTTCATTTTGAGACTAAAAATGATTTTTTTAACAAAATGAATTTTTAAAAAAATCTGAAACAAACACTACAATAATAAAAAAAATAGATTTTTTTAAAAAAAAATCCCAAACAAACGGGCCCATAGATAGATTGATAGGTGAAAAAAACCAATCTTACCAAAGCTTACATTCAAAATTTCCGTTGAAATATGCGTAATAAATAGTATCATTGACTGATATATTATCTCCTTATTTATATTATTTTTATTTCCTTGTAAATATCTGTTATGTAATTAGGCTTGATTTACTCCTATGATCATGGGATTTACTTTGTACATATTCTTATTATAAAAAAGGCTGAGAGCGAATCTCTCAAGTTATTCAGCACCAGAAAACCTTGTTCTCAACTTGCATCAGAGCTCACGATCAGTGAGCCTGAGAGCAAAAGTCAAAAATCTCAAAACCTTAGCCGTCAAGTCACAAACCTAGTTGTCCTGTCGGTTGATCTATACAGCCGGCCCTAGGTATCACACCGCCTCTCATATCAAATCCTTCTTTGACTTAGTTTGGTCGGTAGGTTCACGTTTCCGCTGTTTTTTCTCTGTTTTTGTGATCTGTGAACAATTTTTTGGACTGTTCCGAATCTGTCCTTGGTCCCACTTACACCCAAGTGCTGTCAAAGATGACTTCAATACCAGAGAAGGTTGGATCCTCTGTTAAGAGTCTTGTGTCATATGTTTTCTCCAGCAATCCCTCTATAACGTCGGAGAAACTAAATGGTGATAATTATCTCAATTGGTCGGCTACTGTTAACATGTGGTTTTTTGGACAGAAGTTCTAAAATCACCTCACTAAGAAGTCCTCCGAAATTGAAAAAGATGTGCGTGATGAATGGGATCAAGCTGATTGTTAATGAGTTTCTCTTTTGTGGCAAACCATTGAGCCCTCCTTGCTGGTCCATTATCGCTCATACACCACTTATTATGATATTTGGCAAAAAGCTAAGAATGTCTATTCTAATGATATCCAACGTCTTTATGGTGTGATTCATAATCTAGCCACCCTGAAGATGATAGAAGATAACATCACAAATTATGCTAATAAAGCCCAGTCAGCCGTAACTGAGTTCAAGCTCCTTGTGACCGACAACGACCCAAAGAAGATGCTTGATAAATTGGATAATGTTTGCATGGTTTATGTCCTTCACGGTCTTCATGAAAATTATGAGTCGGTCATGAGCAACATTCTTTCAGCATCAGATATTCCCTCAGCAGAGGATCTCATCAGGCGCCTCACACGCCTTCCTGGTCCAAAAGGATTAGGGGGGAACATGTCTCATACTGACATGGAATCTTCTGCCTTTGTTTCAAACTTTGCAGGTCGTGGAGGACGCGGTCTTAGTCGTAGGGGAGGTCGTGGCGGTCGTCCTCAATGTACTTATTGTAAACGCTTTGGTCATTATGAAAAATCGGTGAATGTGGCTCAGTCTATTGATAATGGAAACACCAAAAAGAATGTCATATCTGATGAGGAGTACAAGTCATACATACAGTTTAAGGCTTCCCAAGCCTCTTCATCGGCAACAATTGCTCACACTGGTAATTCTACAGTTTGTCTCTCTCAATCATCATCTGTTGGCCCTTGGATTTTGGACCCTGGAGATTCTGATCATGTGGCTGGTAATCCATCTCTTTTATCAAAAATAACCCAACCTAAAATCCCACATCATATCACTATTGTTGACGGCTCTAAAGCTAAAGCAAGTGGCGTCGGTCAAGCCACTCCTCTCCCATCTTTAAATCTTGACTATGTTCTTTTTGTTTTCAACTGTCCATTCAATTTGATTTATGTTAGCCGTTTGACCAAGAGTCTTAATTGCTCTATAACTTTCACTTCTGATTCTTTTGTTATACAGGATCGGAGTGCGAAGCAGATGATTGGTGCAGGCTATGAGTCACATGGACTTTACTACCTTCAGTCTTCATCTACAATTGCATCCTCTTCTACTACAGAGTCTTCAAGTCTTCTTCACCGTCGTTTAGGTCATCCAAGTCTCAAAAAATTCAGAGTTATGGTTCCTCATTTGTCTCAGTTGTAGTCGTTGGATTGTGAATCTTGTCAGCTTGGGAAACATGTCCGGTCTTTCTTCCCTAGTAGTACTCGGTCACAAGCCCGCTCTCCTTTTGATGTCGTCCATTCTGATGTATGGGGACCAAGTCGAGTCACTTCATATTTTGTTACTTTTATTGATGAGTTTTCTAGATGTGCATGGATCTTCCTACTTAAGGATAGGTCAGAACTATTAAGTGTATTTCAAAATTTCTTTAAGGAAATTCAAAATCAGTTTGGTTGTTCTATTCGCATTTTGTGCAGTGATAATGCAAAAGATTATTTTTCAACATCATTTAATTCTTTTATGTCTGAAAACGAAGTGATACATTAGTTATCTTGTCCCCATACCCCACAACAAAATGGCATTGTTGAACCTAAACACCGGCATATAATTGAAACAACACGTACTTTTCTTATTAATGCCAATATTCCTTTGAAATTTTGGGGTGATGCTGTCCTCACTGCATGATACTTGATTAATAGAATGTTGACATCTGCAATCCAAAACAAGGTTCCCCATTCCATATTGTTCCTGATGAACCTTTGTTTCGTATTGCTCCTCGGGTTTTTGGATCCACTTGCTTTGTTCATGATCTTACTCCAGGTTTAGATAAATTGTGTTACTGTGCAATTAAATGTGTCTTTCTAGGCTATTCAAGAGTTCAAAAAGGATATCGGTGCTATTGTCCCTCCATACATCGCTTCTACATGTCTGCTGATGTCACATTCTTTGAGGATACACCTTTCTTTGCGTCTTCCATTGAGTCTGAGTCTATCTCTCAAGTATTACCAATTCCTTTCCTTGTCCCGATAATTCCACCCACGCCTGTCATTGATCAGTCAACTCCATCCTCTTCCATGGAACCCCCTAGTCCTCCTCCACCTCCTCCACTCCAAATTTATCAGCGTCGTCCACGTCTCCCTCCTGCCAATCCACAATCTACAGAAAGTCCAAGTGACTCATCTCCTGCCCCAATCTCCTCTTCTACTTCAGATCTGCCTACATTGTCATATGACCTTCCTGTTACTTTACGTAAAGGTACACGTTCCACCCGTAATCTTCATCCCATTTATAATTTCCTAAGTCATCATCGTTAATCACCTACACACTGCACTTTTATATCTTTTCTTTCTTCTATCACTATTCCTAAGTCTCCATATTAAGCTCTTTCACATCCAGGTTGGCGACATGCTATGATTGATAAGATGACAGCCTTGGAATCTAATCAGACATGGACTCTTGTACCTCCTCCTTCTGGAAAATCTATTGTTGGATGTCGTTGGGTTTATACTGTTAAAGTTGGTCCAGATGGGAGGATTGACTGATTGAAAGCTCGCTTGGTGGCTAAAGGATACACTCAGGTGTTTGGCCTAGATTATAGCGATACCTTCTCTCCTGTGGCTAAAATGGCTTCTGTTCGCCTATTTCTTTCTATGTTTGCCATGCGACATTGGCCATTATATCAGTTGGATATCAAAAATGCATTTCTTCATGGAGATTTAAAGGAAGAAGTATATCTGGAGCAACCTCCTGGTTTTGTTGCTCAGGGGGAGTGTCGTGGGTATGTTTGTCGTCTTCATAAGGCCTTGTATGGTCTCAAGCAATCCCCTCAAGCATGGTTTGGGAGATTCAATAATGTTGTTCAGCAATATGGCATTATTTGAAGTGAATCCAACCACTCTGTGTTTATAAATGCTCATCCAACAAATATATCTATTTGGTCGTGTACGTTGATGATATTGTTATTACCGGTGATGATCATGATGGGATTGCAGGACTTAAACATCATCTAGTCCAACACTTTCAGGTTAAAGATCTAGGTCGGTTGCATTATTTTCTTGGTATTGAGGTGGCTCAATCTAAGGCAGGAGTTTCTATTTCCCAGAGAAAGTATGCTCTAGATATCTTGGAGGAAACAAGTATGCTTGATTGCAAGCCGATTGATACTCCTATGGACCCAAATGTCAAGCTGCTACCTGATCAAGGGGAGATCTTTTTAGATCCTGGAAGGTACAGAAAGTTAGTTGGGAAGCTAAATTATTTGACAATGACAAGACCAGATATTTCATATGCAGTCAGTGTTGTTAGTCAATTCCTGAATTCCCCTTGTGATATTCACTCGGATGTTGTGGTTAGAATTCTAAGATATATCAAGAGAGCCCTTGGAAAAGGTCTTGTTTATGCATACAAAGGTAATTCAGATATTGTTGCGTATACAGACGCAGATTGGGATGGAAGTTCGTCTGACAGAAGGTCCACATCTGGATATTGTGATCTCATTGGAGGCAATTTGATTTCATGGAAAAGTAAGAAGCAAAATGTCATTGTTAGATCAAGTGCAGAGGCAGAATATAGAGTTATGGCACTTACTGCATGTGAGCTCATATGGCTCAAGCATCTTCTCCAAGAGCTTCACTTCAGTAAAATAGGCACAATGAGTATCATTTGTGACAACAAAGCAGCCCTACACATTGCCTCTAATCCAGCCTTTCATGAGCGAACTAAGCATATTGAGATCGATTGTCATTTTATTCGTGACAAAATTATGTCTAGTGAAATTGCTACTTCTTTTGTTGGTTCTAATGATCAACTAGCAAATATCTTCACGAAGTCTCTTCGAGGACCAAGGATCACTTACATATGTGACAAGCTTGATGCATATGACTTGTATGCTCCAACTTGAGGGGGGGTGTTGAGATATCCGTAATAAATTGTATCATTGATTGATATATTATCTCCTTATTTATATTATCTTTATTTCCTTATAAATATCTGTTATGTAATTAGGACTGATTTACTCCCTATGATCATGGGATTTACTTTGTACATATTCTTATTATAAATACAAAAGGCTGAGAGCTAATCTCTCAAGTTATTCAGCACCAGAAAACCTTGTTCTCAACTATTTCTTTCCATGAATGAATGAAAAATACTAACATCATCCACAATGAAACATCCATTTTAGATGTTCTTTTTTTTTTGTTACACCATTTTAGATGTTTAAGTGGGATATGTATCATCAATTTTAATTTTTTTTTAATATTAATATTTATTAAGCACTCAATATCTCCAACTCAACATCTAAAAAAAATTATTGATCCCTCCAATGACTCTAAATCATTAATAGAAAATTATTATATTGATCCCACCAATAACACTAAATCATTAAATGTCAACAAAAATCATTTATTTTAATGTGATTTATTTAAAAAGACCTCAAAAAAATGAAGAGAGGTGGTGCTTCCATAGCCACACTTCTCTAGAAGCATCATATTTATTTGGTCTATAATAGAGGTCTATTTAACATGAAGTTAAATAAGTGAAGCACCGACCATGACGAATGATCTAATATTAGCAGTTTAGTTGTCATTTAATGCTTTTGATTAAGCCTTTTCTTATTTATTTGTTTTAATATATTCTTTTTGAACTGAATGTCTATGTGTTATATAGTCATCTAATATGAACTTCTAAAAATCGTTCAAAGGCGAAGTCCTACCATCTTTGAAAATTTACAATAAAATATCTTTCTATTTTTTTACTAAAAATAGTAAGAGTCTATCTCAAAAAAATAAGGCTATGTTCCATTATTCATCCAATAGAAAAGAAGTGTTAGAAAGAGTATTACAAAGAGAGTGTTTCTAAAATTTCTCTCAACAAGGAGTCTAGATTGTTCTTGCCTGCATAAAATTACCATAGTTATCGCGAATACACATACCAAAACTAGTTTTGCCCGATAGTTTAAAAAACATGCATCAATATTACATTTATAGGAACCAATGAGAGGAGGATGCCGACTATCGAAAATCGAAATACTCATGTTAAGATATACATTCCACAACATTAATTTGTTGTTTATCCTTGATCCATTCTCAAAGAATTGGTTATGTCCTCTTTCCATAATTTGGTAAGAAGGCATGACATTATCTTCAAAAAAGCTAAAGCAATACAAGAATTTTAGGTTAATTCCTTTTTAAGAAATCAAAGAAAATATCTTTAAAAGAATCGGCTGTATATTAAGAGGATGAAGTTGGTCCCATAAACCTTGCCTTTGCCTCCGCCAACATTCTTTACTAAGTAAACATGTGATAAAGAGGTGCCACAAATTTTCCATTTTACTATCACAATTGCAACAAGTAGAGGGACCTAAGTCTCACCAAGAATAAGGATTATGACCAATATAAAAAAGCACACCGTGGAAAATATTTAGGTATAACATAGTCACATAATCCTTCATTAAAGTAGTCTCGAGCCAAATCACATAATCTCTCTTGATTATCCACAACCTCTCCTCCCATCGAACATAATGAAGGTATAACATCCATTTTCCTATGGAAAGTTGCAGACGCATGAAAGTACTTGGTATTAGAATCATCTTTATGTTGCTGTTTATTCCCTCCATCTTATAATAAGTGTTATTTTTACATTTTTTTTTATTTGTCTCACCATAATTGTCTAGTATTACTTTTTTCCACTAAATTTGTTTTTATTATTGAATTTCAATTCACTTAACTACTCTACTAACTACAATCAATAAGAGTATTTTTCTAAACAGTACTAATTTTATTGTTAAAATCAATTCAAATAATCGTTTCATTAAAAAACACACACAATTCAAATACAACACTTAATTTGAGATGAATGAAGTAACATTTTTGAACAAGCAAATGGAGTAACATCACTACTAAAAAAACAAAAATTAGTGAGGGATATTTAGTGAGGGAAAACGTGAAATCCCTCTCTAATTCCGTCATTAATTTTTGCGACCAAGGAATTTGTGAGGAATTTCATTTTTTTCGTCACTAATTTCCCTCGCTAATTTTGCTTTTTTTAGTAGTGCATTTGAACGGTAAATTGAAAAGATGGAGTAACATTTGGACGGTAAATTGAAAAATATATTTTAATTTGTTTTCCCTCAAAAATATTTTTTAAAAAAAATGTTGAAAAATAAAATTTGGACGGTAAGCACTCAAGTCAAGAATGCATCATTAATGGAATACTAAATTTGGACGGAGAAATATGTTTTGATGATCACCTTAATTGATCAAATTAACCTGCATCATCATCACACACGAAATAATAGTATTTACTTTAGCCATGAAGACAAATATTATTTGGACGGTAAAAACGAATGCTAAATAATATTCACAATTTGCTCAAAAAAAAAATATTCACAAAAAATAATGATTAAATAATTATAGTTAATGTATCACCTTAATATCACTTTGGAGTACCATAAATTTTTTTTTTGAAGGGTGGAGTACTTCTTATAGCTTCTAGTAGTATGTATTTATTTTTGCATGGAAAGACAAGCAAATTAAGAAGCCGGTTTTGATATATAATATTAATATTAATATTTATTTATATATTTCCATTCTTCTTTTTTTTTTTTGAAGGAGTATTTTCATTCTTTCTGTTAATTTTTTTCTTCACATTATGATATTTCTATATATCTTTATAGAGAGTTGTTTAACAATAAATATGAAATTAAAACTTGTCAAAAAAAAATGAAATTCCTCTCCAAAAAAAAAATGAAATTAATTTCTTTTAATTTGTTTTTTCACTTTATTATATTTCTATATATCTTTATAGAAAGTTGTTTAACAATAAATATGAAATTAAAATGGAAATTTTTTTTTTTATAGAAATTTGTTACACAATATCTTTATAGAAAGTTGTTTAACAATAAACATGAAATTAAAATGGAAAAAAATATTTTTTTTATAGAAAGTTGTTACACAATAAATATGAAATTAAAATGGAAAAAAATTATTCACTCAATTTTAAAATAATAAAATGGTCGTACACATAATGACATTGATTACTAAATGAAATTAAAATGGAAAAAGAAATTCTTTATAGAAAGTTGTTTCACAATAAATATGAAATTAAAATGGATTTGTAAAAAAAAATGAAATTAAAATGGAAAAAAATTATTCACTAAATTTTAAAATAATCAAATGGTCGTACACATAATGACATTGATTACTAAAACTTGACCTATATTGACTACTGGTAAGATTTTCTTCATGAAATCAAACAAATAAATGATCACTAATTTGATTTTCTTTCTCTTCATGTGAAAAGAAAAGGATTGAACGTAGGGAGCATAATATGTACTATTACTATTGCACAGAAAACAAGTTAAAATGAATGGATTACTAGATTGACTAAAATCTAAATATTGTACAATAAATAAAGATACAAATGCTAAGAACCGATGAGAAAATGACAAGTTTGATATTAATTGGATGTTCAATAATAGACTTTTAGGCCTAAGATTCTGTGTATAACCAAACAGGCCAAATCAACGGTCCATAATCACTTATCAAGCTCAAACACTTGATAAAACAAAAATAAATCCGCCACACAATTTTCTGCCACGTGTCAATCAATCAACGGTTAGTTTCTCCTTACAATTTTCCTGTTTTGTCTTTAGCCTCAGCCTAATTGCATGCAATTGGTCTCTCTCTCTCTTCATATCTTAATTATTCACATATAAAGAGAGTGAAGAAAAAAAATATTAAAAATAAAAAAAAATCTATAAAAAGAAGGGAAAAAAAAAGAATAGAGAGAAGGGTTATCTTTCAAACCTTATTAGCAACAAGGAGAGGCTAGAATTGCTCTTGAAATCTTGAAAAAGGTTAAAAACTTATCCTATCTTCTTTCTTCACAAAATTGTCACAATATATTACATTCTTCTCTCATCACTATATACTATATAGTCTTTTTCTCTTCACTCTCTTTTTCTTTCTTTCAAGTTCTTATCATCATCATCATTCACATATTCATATACTTTCATCATTCATATTGAGAATTGCTCTTTTTGTTCTTTGGTAGTGCCAAAAGGGTATTGTGAGAGAAAAAAAAATGGCCCCAAAATCAGGGAAAGGAAAAACAAATAAAGCTAAGACAGAGAAGAAGAAAAAGGAGGAGAAAGGTCACATTCTTTATCTTACTTCAAGAATTTTAAAAACAAACATCATATTTTTATGTCTTTTTAATGAAACATGTCTTACTAAATAATTTTACCTTTGTTTTAATTTTCATTTTTTCAGCAGTGGCACCTTCTCTTGTAGACATTATTGTGGTAACTCCTTATGATTCTCAAATTGTATTGAAGGTACACATTTTTTCTCACATTCTTCAAAATTGATTTTTAAAAATTGGTTGAATTTAATATTATTAATAATGATTAATAATATTCTTTTTTTTTTTTTTGTGTAAAAGGGTATCTCTACTGATAAGATACTTGATGTGAGGAAGCTATTGGCTGTGAAGGTGGAGACATGCCATTTTACAAACTATTCTTTATCTCATGAGGTTTGTGTTTTTTAGTTCAATTGAGTATTTTTTTTAATATTTCATCATTCTTTAATTTATTAATAGTTTATTCCTAACAAGCCAAACTAAGTACTTAGCTTATATTTAGTTATTTTGATTATTTAACTAATTGGTTTATTCTTCCTCTTTAATTAAGGTTAAAGGTCAGAGATTAAATGACAGAGTTGAAGTTGTTACCCTAAAGCCATGTCTACTAAGAATGGTTGAAGGTAGGTGTAGCTAGTATATCTGTTTATTCAACATCAACTACCATTTGTGTCACATATTTGCATGTGCATTTTGTTAAATTTACCATGTGTTGAAATTTTTATGCAATTAGTATAATCTAAGTACTTTATTGTATCTTAGCAAAGAGGGTAATAAACTATTTAACTACTTAGTGATGCAAAGCAAATCTTGCACCTATAAAAAATAAGCCATGAAAAAGGTCAATTTCAAAAGTTTGTATCAAAAAGATGTAAAAATAAAAGTTTTACTTTTTTACATATAAATATTTGAAAACGTAAAATAGAGTAAAAACAAATGGCAATTTTATTATTTAAAATAAAACATTTAAACTTTTTCCTAATTATTAAACATACCCTTATTTGTTTATCTACTTTTAGTGCTGATTGAATAACATACGGGGCATATATAAATGACCTAGTGTGTGGACATGTCTAGGGTGGATGTGACCACTAATGAATCATAACTATGGGAAATATTAATATTTAAACACATAATGTTAATTTTTTTATATATTTAATGGTTATTACTATTGGTAATGGTTCACCCTCCATCTACCACGTTCTTTGCTCCATCTACCAATGGAAAGAGTCAAAGAGTTTTACCATTTTTTATAGTATCAAAAAATAAAAAATAAAAACATTTTACTAGTACTATTTATTTATAGGTTGCAAAATCAATGCTGCCCTTTATTTTTTGCTGAAACATTTGGTATCTTTCGAAGTTGAAGTTGAGTACAATCATATTTTAGATATTTTTAGATTTGGAATCTATGAAAATTCTCTTGTTTCTCTCATTCTCTTGTTAAAAACTTTGTCCAATGTCACTAGTGTCAAAGCCTCTAAATAATTATTGAATCATTCCATGTACTGATTCATAAGATTTGTTTATTCTTATAGTATATATTTGGTGATTTTAATCAACTATTTGGTAAAAATTCATGTGAGTAACTTTAACATAAAATATAGGGTTAGTAATTGCTCTTTAATGCTTCCCATATTGGAGAAGACAGGTTGCTCCTAAGAAGTCATTACATTTTTTATGGTAACATAAAAATATCATTTTCTGGGGTCCCTTGTAAAACTCAGAAAGCAATCACATTCATTGGTTCAGATGCTTTCAACAAAATCAAATTTTTTAACAAGTTAAAATAACACAAACTATTTGATATACTAAAAAGAAATATTTTATTTATTAAAAATGAAAATGTACTAGCTTTATATAATGAAAAAAAATTCAAACAATTTTTTATACTTTAATTGTTTTTCAATTTTTTTCTCTCAGATAAATGTGAAGATTATTATAGTCATTTTCATTTGCGGTGATATTTGTTTTTGTGTGATGCATTTATTGATTCTATAGATTTTTTTTTTGTCGTTATTTATTCATTCAAGTTGCGTCCTTAGTGGAATATCAAACCCCACCTCTCTGTTTCCATCTCATTTCAAATAAATCTCCATCACATCTTTATATATTCAATAATAAATAATTTAACTTATGTTTGGAGCGGGTTTTTGAAAAAAGTTATAGAATCATATTTTAAAAAAGTATAAAATACTTGAAAAATGTAAGGAACTATGTTGTATTTCTCCTTCACTTTTAATTTAGGTTCATCTTCTTCGAGTTAGCTCAAATCAATTGAATTTATAATTTTTTTAAAATGAAAAACATTGACTAAAATGTAAGTTTGATCCTTCAAAATCCTCCGAAACTCTCGCTCTAAAAGTATTATTGTATTGTTATTATTTTAATCCATATTTACAAGCACCATAGTCGACATATCAAATATTCATGTAACTTTACTAGTCTGAGTCGTATTTACTGAACTATACATTGTGCATGTATTTTTCATTTTATTTTCTAGGGATAAAATTCATAGCATTTCATTAGATAATAAGTCATTGATACGTAATATTTTTACAGTAAAAATAAATACACTATTTTATTATTTTTTAACAGAGGATTACAATGAAGAATCTCAAGCAACTACACACGTGCGAAGACTATTGGACATAATAGCCTGCACAACAAAATTCGGAAAGCCCAAACGCAACATTCCAGGCCCAGACTCATCAAAGCCCAAGAAAAACGGAAAAGCCCATAATCAAAACAAGAGCGGTTTGAGCCCACCCGTAACACCCAATGGAGAAACTCGGGTCGGGTCACCGATGTCGGAGCCACCGGCATCTCCGATTTCGGAGAATGTGGGAATGGTGGCGATTCATCCGACGCCGAAGTTATCGGATTTTTATGAATTCTTTTCGTTTTCGAATCTCACCCCTCCGATTTTGCGTGAGTCTCTCTCTCTAAAATTCATGCATCTTTGTTAGGGTTGAAAATTTGACATGGTGATAAGGGCATTACTGTCTTTTTTATGCAGATTTGAAGAAATGTGAGCTGAAGGTAGAAGATGATAGAGGCAAAGGAGATTACTTTCAGCTTCAGGTTCTGCTAATTTTTTTATTTTTTTTGTTTCTTATTTCTTTTATTACTTTGAGCTTGTTTGAATTTGAATTGTTAATTTCAGCTTATGTAATATGATATGACCAAATGCTTGTGAGCTTATAAGCTATAAGCTAAAAAAATGTGACTTGCCAAACATACCCTTTGTATGGCAGAACAAAAATGCTACTAGCTTATAGCGTATAAGCTCGTATAATTGTTGTTCTTTTGCATGTATATCACGGCGTATTGAAAAAAAATTAAATGTATTACCCTGCAATATTGTTATTTTTGCATGTGTATTATTTAAAGCTGAAAGTGTAAATGTTGTTGGTGCATTAAGGTTAAAATCAGCAATGGGAAAGTAATTGAAGTGGTTGCTTCAGAGAAAGGCTTTTACAGTGTTGGAAAGCTGTCTCTACAGAGTCACACATTGGTTGATCTTCTTCAACAGCTTAGCAGAGGTTTTGCTAATGTAAGTTTCTATTTATGCACATTTATTTGATTGTCTTGTTTTTTTCTCAACCTGAACAACTTGGTCACTGTGCATAAGTATCTAAAAATGACTGATCAATGCAGGCTTATGTTCTCTTAGTGATATTCATGACATTATAAATGGGCTAGTTTTTAAATGATTTCCTTCTAAATTGGTAGCAAGATTTTCATGTGTTGGATTTTGATCAGATCCCCTTGCATAACAAGTGGTTCAATGTTTTCATCCTTGACTCAATAAAATCCTTGACTCAATAAAATGACTGATCAATGCAGGCTTATGGATCATTGATGAAAGCTTTTTCGGATCGTAATAAGGTTAGCTTTGCATTAAATGAAATTGGTTATGAATATAAAGAGTTCAATAACAAAACTATATATTATTGTGCAAACAATTTTACATAAACGTCTAGTAATGTAAATTTCACTGTTAATCTATAGTTATTAATCTGAACGAGATTGTGTTTTATTAACTACTTAATTCTGCAGTTTGGCAATATTCCATATGGACTCCGATCGAATACATGGCTAGTTGCTCCATCCATTGGTGAATCTCTTTCAAACTTTCCAGCTCTACCTGCTGAGGATGAAAACTGGGGTGGCAATGGTGGTGGCCAGGGAAGAAATGGAGAATACGAACGTCGACCATGGGCAACAGATTTTGAAATACTGGCTTCTCTTCCTTCCAAAACCGAGGAGGAGAGGGTGATCAGGGATCGAAAAGCTTTTCTGCTTCATAATCAGTTTGTTGATACATCGATATTTAAGGCTGTTGCAGCTATACAGCATGTGATGGAGTCCAAGTCTGCTATTAATTCTTCTCCAGGTTCTGTTCTGCATCAAGATCAAGTGGGAGACTTATCCATTGTAGTCGAACGCGGTGGAAATGGAAAGTTTGATTCTATACTGAATGAATCCAGTAAGCATAATGACGCTGTTCAGAAGAATTTAATCAAAGGGTTGTCTGCAGATGAAAGTGTCACTGTTAATGTAAGTCATAGATAATCCCATTTTTCAAGGTTATAGATGTATAGGCTTATGTACTTTTTGAGATCAATCAAATTTCACACGTCTAATTTCATCTGTTTTTTTATTTTACCAAAAATCACATTGATGATTGATTACCATTCTACTCTTTCTGGAATGAATTATCGCAACATTTACTTCATATTTTGTTGAATGAAATATAATCAAACTGTACTACTTTTCTCCTTTTTACTGATAGCATCTCCAAAATACCCCTCATTTAATTTAACTTATGTATTTTCAATGAATCAATTTATTTGTCATGAAGGGTAATTTAGCCAATAGATTAAATGTGATCAACTACTTTTCTTGCGTAATTTGGTCTAATTTTGCTTATACTTCATTCGTAAAAAACTCTTCATCCTTCCATTTGATTTTGTTGTCTCTGTATTTCATGATACATACCTGATTCCATCTACTCTTAGTTCATTGAAATTCTAAAATTTAGTGATGAATTGGTTTTGAATGTGGGTGGTCAGAAAATTTCTATATGGAAGATACTAAGATGAGGTTTTTTTTTGGCCTTTTTTATGACAGGACACTTCTTCCTTGGCTGTTGTTGTTGTTCACCACTGTGGATATACAGCTACAGTAAAGGCCATTGGTAATTCGAACGCAAGGAAACCTAAAGTTCAGGATATCGAAATAGATGATCAACTAGAAGGAGGCGCAAATGCTCTTAACATCAATAGGTTTGAACAATAAGCTATTCTAAGATTGCATATCAAATCTGCTTAAACATTTGGATTCAATTGGTATTCACTGTTGGTGTGAAGAGTTTTTAAACTGTCATTCGATTGTAATCATTGGATCATTAAATATCTGAGTTTACTTAAATAACCATTTTAAAAGTCACAGATATGATAGGTTGTGATGAATTGATAGTGAAAAAAGTGTTACACTAACAGTGCATTAAAATTAAACTCAAATCACTTTATTAACAATAGCAAAGTTATAGTGAGGCTTACAACTTTTTATGATGTTTGTAGTTTGAGGGTACTGCTTCACAAATCTGGAGCTGATTCATCAGAAGTGACTTTGACGTCCTTGTCAAATTTTGATGACTTGGATGCTTCTAAAGATCTTGTTAGGAAGGTGGTTGAGGAATCCATCGAAAAGATAAAGGAAGAGCCAAGTGTTTCAAAACGGTCGATTCGATGGGAACTTGGTTCTTCTTGGATGCAGCATCTGCAAAAACAGGAAAATTCAACCGATGGCAGTTCCAATAACAAGGATGGAAGTGATGTTGAGCCAGCTGTGAAAGGTCTTGGAAAGCAATTTAAATTATTGAAGAAGAGGGAAAAGAAACCAAGTGACTTAAATGCTGCAGATTCTGTGGAGCAAAATAACGATGAGCCAAATAATGATGAACCAAGTAGTTTGAATGAATTAGAGAAACTACTTTCTCCAGAAGCCTTTTTGCGTCTCAAAGAATCCGGATCTGGTCTTCATATGAAGGTTTGTGCTATACTTTGTAGATTGTGATACTTTATTTTAGGTGCATTTTCTTGTTGTCATTTGTTTTACTTGAAAATATAGTGCATGTCACTTCTCTTGTAATTATGCTAATTTTCATTTTCTTTTATTTTTAAAATTTTCTTATTTATCGTATATTGTAAATTGTAAATTTGCTATGTTGTTATGTTTATGATTTGTTTTTTATATTTTTATATCTTATTTTCAATTTGTATCTTCCTGCAACAGTCGGTGGATGAGCTTATAAACATGGCACACAAGTTTTATGATGAAATTGCCTTGCCAAAGCTGGTAACATTACATTCTTCAATGGACTCTACATTTCTTTAAATAACTTGAATGTTGTTTCCATGGATTAAGAACTGAGGAGTGTGTTACTTTTTTAGGTTACAGACTTTGGATCACTTGAACTTTCTCCTGTTGATGGTCGTACACTAACTGATTTCATGCATTTAAGAGGATTAAAGATGGGATCTTTGGGTGAAGTGGTGAGATTTTTTCTCTTCATCCTTTGTTATAGAAAAAGTATATCTTTGAATGAATGTTTAAATGTTCTAAACTTATATAGTTTCAAATCTACTTTTGTAAACTAAATACTGTGTCTAGTTATACTAACTAGTTTTTGTAATTTAACTTGAGTTTTTTTGTTCTAATTTCATGTATGAATCAGGTTAAACTTTCGGAGAATCTTCCACACATACAATCACTTTGTATTCATGAGATGATTACGCGAGCATTCAAGCATCTACTTAAAGCAGTCATTGCTTCTGTAGACAATGCAGCAGATTTACCTTCAGTCATTGCATCGACACTGAATTTTTTACTTGGAGGGTGTCAAACTGAAGATACAGACCAAACTTTGGGTGATGATCATCATCTCAAAATTCATTGGTTACGTATGTTTTTGTCAAAAAGATTTGGATGGGCCTTAAAAGATGAATTTCAACATTTGAGAAAGTTATCTATTCTCAGAGGGCTCTGTCACAAGGTATCAGTTGGTTCTCTTGATCACTTGTTATATCTTTTTACACGATTCTTTTATTGATTTCAGATGTTATTTTGTTTTCTTCAGGTTGGATTAGAATTGCTCCCTAGAGATTATGACATGGAGTCCCCTAAGCCCTTTGGAAAGTATGATATTATCAGCCTTGTTCCCGTTTGCAAGGTGTGATTTTGTTTATTTATCAGTCACAAATCCATTTTAAGAATAATTCATTAATTATGATCTCATTATACAACATATTTACCTACATGATCATATTTTACTTTACAGCATGTGGGATGCTCCTCAATAGACGGACGCAATTTGTTGGAATCATCGAAAATTGCTCTTGATAAAGGAAAGCTTGAGGATGCTGTTAGTTATGGAACAAAGGTAATCATCAATTCCTTGGAACAAACCATTCTGTGTTTTTTACAAACATGGCATAGTTTGACATTACTATCATATTACAGGCATTAGCAAAGATGATGACTGTTTGTGGTCCATATCATCGAAATACTGCAAGTGCGTATAGTCTTCTTGCTGTGGTTCTCTATCACACAGGAGATTTTAACCAGGTAAATTACACTTGTCAGATTTTAGTCCCAGATACTATAGAATTCTGACATTTATGGTTTAGTTTTTCCTGATACTATAAGTTACAAGGGAAAAAAGAGGTAAGAAAGGATAAAGGAAATGTTAGACCTATATATGGTCATATATGTGTATGTTTGGTGGATCCAATGTTGTCAATAACGGATCTCAGAAATAGCTATTTGTTCAAATTCTGCTACAATACAGTCCTATCGCACTGGTATAGCCGCTATTTCACAAAACTTTGTACTTGCACCATTGTAGCAGCTACTTGACAATACTGGGTGGACCTGTGCCAACTTTATGTAGTAATAACTGAAGGTCTAGTATTTATATTTAATCTTCATTATACTGTCTTTTATTCAGGCCACCATTTATCAGCAAAAAGCGTTGGATATAAATGAGAGAGAGCTTGGACTTGACCATCCTGACACAATGAAAAGCTATGGGGATCTTTCTGTTTTCTATTACCGTCTGCAACATATTGAGCTGGCTCTGAAGTAATTAAAGCTTTGCTGAATTGGTTTAGTTTGTTTCATGAATTTCTGTTGATTATTATGAAACTTAACATGTTCTCATTAAACTTGATGCATATTTTGATAGGTACGTTAATCGCGCTCTCTTCCTCTTACATTTCACATGCGGTCTGTCTCATCCAAATACAGCGGCTACATATATAAATGTTGCTATGATGGAAGAAGGCATGGGAAATGTTCATGTGGCACTTCGGTACTTGCATGAAGCTCTTAAATGCAACAAAAGATTGTTGGGAGCAGATCATATACAGGTCTCTATATCTTTCACTTATAGAACTTTGTTTCACACTGGAGAACATTGTTTTATAATGTATTTTTCATCTTATAGACTGCTGCAAGCTATCACGCCATAGCCATAGCACTTTCATTGATGGAAGCATATTCTCTGAGTGTGCAACATGAGCAAACTACACTTAAGATACTTCAGGCGAAGCTTGGCGCAGAAGATCTTCGAACTCAGGTCATTTACCTTTCTTCTGTTATTAGCAGTGAATCTCAAAGATTATGCAGTTAGATACTATTAGATTGTAAGATGTATTACATTATTTTTTATATCTTTGATATTATATTAGAGCATCTTAGTTTATTTCCTAGGATCAGTTTATATAACCTTAGAGTATCTCTTAGGATTAGTTTTTTTTTTTTTGAAAGAATGGATTAGTTTTTTTTTTTTATGATTTATCACCTAATTTCCCTATTTATTTAGGATTGAGTCTATGCATTCCTTTAAATGGGGATTATTGTTTAGCCTTTTATTATTTATCTCCTCTCTAAACCTCACAACTTTAACATATACTCTAATTCCCATAATATAGAATTGGTAAATAATATTGGATAGTGTTAACAATTTTTTAAATTTGGAAATTTCGCCAATGCAGGACGCGGCTGCATGGCTAGAATATTTTGAATCAAAAGCTATAGAGCAGCAAGAAGCAGCTAAAAATGGAACTCCAAAGACAGATACATCCATTGCAAGTAAAGGTCACCTTAGGTACTGACCTTGAATCCCTTTATTATTGTGTTCCAAATAAATAGGTTATATTTTTCGCTACAAAAATATGTGAATATGTTTTCATGTAGTGTGTCAGATCTCCTGGATTTTATTAGTCCTGACAACGATTCAAAGGGAAATGATGCTCAAAGGAAACAAAGGCGTCCAAAGGTGAGGAAATATATATTTTTTCATGTTTATTTATTCTTAACATAAAATCTACTTAGATTTTCCCTTTGAGGGTTTGCTTGTAAACATAGCATTCATTTCAGTTTTGATCATATTTATACTATATTCTGATGGTATGCTAAGGTAACATATGCTTTGTTCTTTAATAAATAATTGTATAAGGTAAACAAGGAAGACTATGTTACAAAGATTGGGAGTTTTTACATTTATTAAAGTCAACTGTGAAGGACATTCAACCTATTACATTCTTTTTTGGAGTTAGCTTATATTCCTAGGTGAAGTTCTTAGAGTTTGATAAGTTTCAAATAAAAACTAATTCTGAAAACCTTTTATGTCACTTTTATATGTGATTTTTTCAGATACTTCCAATAAGTGATAACAATTCTCAAGAACACGATGACACTCCAATTGTTGATGATGTCGTTATTGTTGACAATGCAAAAGATGCCGCAATAGCAGTAGAAGGCAAAATAGAAGAAACAAAAGGCAAACATGGAACTGAAGAACCCAAAAAAATTGTTGATCTCAGCATGCACAAGCCAGTGGTGACAGTTGAAGCTGTTTATGAGACATCATCTGATGAAGGTTGGCAAGAAGCCAATTCAAAAGGGCGTTCAGGTAACGCTGCTAATCGCAAGTCTGGACGCAGACAACGGCCTCTTCTATCAAAGCTCACTGTTAACGGTTCTGATAATCACATGTACAAGGAAGCCAGTTACAGGAATGACACTACCCTGCACCAAAAAGCAGCTCCAAAAGTAGCTTCAGCTATGTTATCTCCATCTAGAAAATCAAAAACCCCAAAAGCTTTGTCATCTAAAATTTCATCAACTCCAGCATCATTGAGTTCTTTGGCCTCAAAGTCTATATCTTACAAAGAAGTCGCTGCGGCACCACCAGGTACAGTTTTAAAGCCACTGTTGGAAAAAACCGAGACAGAAAAGGTAAATGATGAAAATGAGATGCCGAAAAATGAAGGTTCTGTCGAAACTTCCAATGCTGATACAGTTCCACAAAAAGTTGAAAAAGAACCTTCTGATGCTGATACAGATCCACAACAAGATGAATCTGAACAAGATAACTCTTCGTCAGAACTTGAGAAGGTTTCCCCTTCATCTGATCAAGCAAAATCTTCTGAAACAAATGGAAGCAAGCTTTCTGCTGCAGCCAAACCTTTCAGTCCAGGAACGTTGTCCGCATCTCGCCATTTAAATCCAGTTCCTCTCGCGAGCATATACGATGCAAATGTGAGTCAAGGCATTCTTGTAGAGCCTGTTCTTCCTCCTGCTGCTGCCAGGGTCCCTTGCGGCCCTAGATCACCGTTGTATTACAGAACCAATTATACTTTCCGCATGAAACACAGTTCGACCAAGATAAGGGAAATAAGCGGATCAGGTGGTCCAAAAATTATGAATCCACATGCTCCCGAGTTTGTTCCAAGAAGTGCTTCTCAAATAGAAATTAGTGAAAAGAACAGTACTTCCAAAAACAGTCTTTCTGAATCCGAGAAGTCAGAGATAGCGAGGCAGATATTGCTGAGTTTTCTAGTGAAGTCTGTTCATCAAAATGCTGATGCCGTGGATGAGCCTAAAGTTAGTGAAGGAAAAGTTGAGAGCTTTGAAAACTCTTCTGATGAAGTAGCTAAAGACAGTGCTGTCATAAAAATAATGTATGGTACTGATGAAAAGAATAAGGCAGTGGTTAATTCCAGTGATGACAGTGAAGAGCAGGACAATTTAGATGGTGAAGGATTTGTAGTTGTCACAAACAGGAGAAAAAGCAGGCAAAAAACCACGAATGGAGTTGCTGAATTGTACAACCAGCCGTCAATTTGTGCTTCGGTTCGTTGATTAGAGTCATGAAATGAATCACCAATGATCCAAATTTGTTTGCTTTGTATGGACAAAGCTCTTGACATCATTTTGTTAATAGCATGTGACCTTTTTCCATAGAATTTTGGTCATCAAATTCATTTTGTTTTTGTTTATATAATAAGTTAATTAGGGTTTTGTTTTTGCTCTCTATATGATAAGATGCTTGCAAATATTGTTTTGCCAATAAAAAGCTGATTGGTAATTTCACATGAGTATTATTGTTGTTGTTTTATACTGCCATGATAGTTTTGTTAAACTCATTAAAGTATGGATCAATGAAGGTTGTTGATTCAGTTGGTAAGAATGCTAGTTTGTAGGTGATGTGTGTAAGTACATTGTAAGCTTTATTTGTGCTTTGAGGTGTGACTTGGCCGTAGTGATTGAAAAGTTTATCACTGCACTTTCTTTTTACTAGCTGAAACATAATATCTTCAGACGCTTGAACTGTTTTCTTTCTTGTCTGGGCTTTTTTAAAGTGATATAACCGATAGTTGCTCAATAGGTGCCTTGGATTGCTCATAGGCGCCTCAACCGATCGGGTCATAACTCCCGATTAGGTTTTTTCAGAAAATGTGAGCAATTTGAGGGACCTATAATGGAGCAACCATCGACAAAACCTAGCATGTGTCTATGTGGGCTGATGCAATCCTTGTACCAATCCTACATGGTTTTGTGTGCTAGAAGTGAACCAAATAAAAATGAAACTTCTTTTCCACACTCACATGTACACTGGATGGATAAATCCGGAAAAACACCACTGTTTTTTGTTCTCTGGATGGATGAATCTGCACATAATATGTGTTTTCCCCCATCCAAAAACTTTCAAACGGTTGTAGTTTTTTCCAAGATTTGAAATGACATCTTTGAATAATTTATCCAAGATCTTAAAACCCCAAAAAAAACTTTCTCGAATACGGTTGTTGAATTCTTTCTTGTTTTTTTTCCCAAAGTCTGTCTCTCCTCGCCTCTCCTAAAGTCTCAAACATAGCTTTAGAGATGAATCATAAAGGCCGTGGTGAATAGTTCAAGCTCTCAAAAGAAAAAAGCTATGGAATATGGAGTCATTATTTTGCACTATAGGGAATTACTTTATTAACATATGACACATTTTTGTTTAATTTATTCATATATAAGGAAATATAGTTGCTCATACGTTAACCGGAATAGTGACTAAATTAGCTAGTTCCCATATCTTACAATTTTTGCCATAATTTATTTCTGTTAAACAAAAATATTAAGGTTAATTTTTCCTGTTAGCTTTATATTCCAAACCTTACAAGACATTTGCTTTTTTGACATTCAGAAGTTCTTAACAACACAAGTAAATTACTAAAATACCTCTAGCGGTAGTTAGCTATCGTTGGGTTATAACTACAAATCCGACGACAGTTATATTCCTAGGACATTTTGAATGTTAGAAGAGCATTTGTCACCTTACAATTCTCAAGTCCAAATATAGAGTATGCTTGTTGGATATTATCTTCAAATATAGATATAGTTTGAAAACCAATCCATATTTTGTGAAGTATATCAAGCAATATCACATTTGGGCCTATTTCTTCCACTTTAATTATGAAGATATTTAATCAATTTACCATATAAAGTTGAGGCACATCACATCTGAGTAGGTTATAACCACTGCATAGTAACTTGAAGAATAGCTTGAAGGTGAAAACATTGAGCAATCATCATGATTATCATGGTGCATCATATCAGTTTGTGACTTTTGGATGGTGGGATCTAAAAGCATTTTTGTTTGTCAAAAATAGAAAGGATAAAAAAGGGGGGGCCAAAGTTATTGGAGTAATTTATTTAACTTCTAAATATTTATATTTTATGTTAGATGTTATGTACTTGTCTTTGTTGGATTCTTGGAGACGTGCCTATTTGATTGTTACATCACAAATAACAAAGATATGTTGGAAAAATTAGGTCTAAACAAAAAAACAGATTTCATAAAACATGTTCAACAATTATGAATATGAATAAAACATTGAACATGAATATGAACGGATCTACAACATGTTTGATTTATCAAGATATTAAGAATTAGGGTATTAGGAATACCTAGATAAAGCTTTCATGACAGTCCTCTCAACAACAACGATAAACAAGAGAAGGTGTGATGATCTGAAACACACAACTGGTACCTTTATGCCTCAAGTTCTCTTCAAATTCAGATGGGGAGAAGAGAGAGTTTGTCGTGTCCGGTATATTGGGGATCATAGCCTCTTTTATATTGGATGGTCATTAGGGTTTCCCATTATTCTGTTAATGGGTCATCCGGACATCCACTTATTGAGTCCATATCAACTAATTAAATATTTAATTAATTATCCAATTAAAAATCTAATAGTCTTATTACTTAATTTGATCACTAATCAACTAAGGTTCACAATTGATAAATAGCTAATATAATTATTGTTACGATATTTGCCCACATAATGATATTGGAATATAATAAATAATAAAATATTCCAACGAGATATGGATTTAATACAAAATAATAGTAATGTTGTGTATGGATGTGTAAAACATTTAACAAAATCAGTAGAATATGATTTCGCTATCATTAGTTTACCAAAGCATGTGTATTGTCCAATTAGAGACATGAAAACTAAGTTCCAATGACAATGTCACAAATCATAAGCTTTGCAGTTTCAATTAAAATGTCAAAAACAAATTAAAATGTCGTGCCATAGGTGTATAGGTTGGATCAATTAAAATTTGGCAATGTTTTGTGCATATAAGTCAAAAGATATCCAACTTCATTTACAAGTCACTTCCAACTCGCAACTCGCAAGCAATTAAGAAAGTAAAATTCAATCCCAAATTAGATAATTTGGGAAAAGGAGTTAAAATAACAATTTACGGTATTAACATGTTGTGCCTTCAAAAAAATTATTAACATGTTTGTGGTAGTTGAATGTGAAATATTCAATTAGGTTGACCCAGTGAAATTGTATTAGTTTTATAAATAGATATGATCTACAAAATCATTTTTAGTGAGATATTTCTGATTCGGTCATTGTTAAAGTAATAGCGTGTTTGGAATTACAATGGAACCAAGTTCAAATGAGTTTCATCGTGTTAAATGACACACCATTTATATACATCCAATAGTCTAAGAATCTCAAACTTCAACGCATCGTACTACAACATGCAGCTTCAATATTGACTTGCGTTCATATCTTTCATACTTCAATTTGGACATTATTAGAATTTTTTTAGAGGATTGAATATTAGTTGGATAAGCTCAAATTAACAAAACCACCACAATTTTTAGTGAAGCATGACAAATTTCATCCTCCTTTATAAATTACTTTGAGGGAAATGCACGACTACAAATAAAATTCACCCTACTAATAATTTTTATGATGAAGTAACTTGGTATTTGAAATGCTATAGAGGATGAACTTGTGACATAATTAGGTAAATTAATAGAATTAGAGGATTGTATGCATGCATCTATGAGACTGTTTTACTGAATTTGATTTGATCATTAGTAGGACCATAAATTATGAAATGTTACCCAAAAAATCAGGGAAAGAATACGGTTCATAGATTGTTTTCTCTATTAGGGTTTGATACTATGTCACAATCTAATGTTGATCTCACTATATCAATTCAGCACATCCAAATCATGTTAGCATAACAAAAGAGCACAACTTGTGGATTACCTTTTCTATCTAATCTAATGGATAAAAAGCAGTTGATCTGAAATTGTATTCCATAATCAGAAATTTTGGGAAGCAGTTATGTCACTTTCAATCCAAAATCTGTGCTTTTAGTTTTTACATATAATTTTTTTTCTCTTCAAAATACAATATATTCAACAGTACAATTTTATTCACAAAAAAGAAAGAATACTGCACTTATTTTTCAGTAGAATTTTGTATTTTTTTTCTTGTCCACCTTCGTTGTATGATTATGATTAATGATTTATTTTCAGTAGACATCTCTTTCAATCAAGATTTAATCTTTAATTGACTATGTTGTGAAAGTATAAATCACTTCCTCTAGACGTTCCAATCCATGTTTGTGGTATAATTATGATTATTTTCTCTGTGGATATATAACATAATATTTGATTTGATTATAATTATGTGATCTAAATTGCTACATTTATAAAGAGCATTGCTAATATATGAAGTTTATGTACCAATTCAGAATATTTTGAAATCAATCAACCACATTAATATAGTTGTTCAACTCCTGTATTTATGCAAGAGGTCAATAATTATACAAATATCGGTATAAAAATAAAATAAAAATAACTCATGCATCTGCATTGATCAACCAAAAATAATACACATGCATTGTAAAAGAAAGTTAGAAGGTATTCACCAACTAAAGAAATGAGTATATTTGCTTCATATACAAATAACAATATTATTGTACCCAACAAAAAATAAAGCAAGAAGCTGAACATTATTTTATTAAAATTATTTGGTCAAACGGCGGTTGCTGGATGGTTTTCGAGGTTCCGGTGTGTGCTTCGTTGGTCCTGTTGCAGGGCTTACGGTTCGTTCTAGGTTCGCGGCCTGTTTATGTTGTGGATCCGGATTCGGATGTCAAGCTTCTCTTAGATCCGGTGGGTTACTGTTTTGCTTCCTATCCGTCGTGTTTGGCTAGTCGGTGTTGTTCTCGGCCGCCGATGAGCTGTTTGTTACTGTGTTATCCGACGGTCTTTTTTTTGTGGCTGTTTTTGTTTAAGGAAGATGTTGATGGGTGGTGGTTGTTCCAATTTGGTTGGTTTGTAAGACTGGGTTATGTAGTCTGCTATGCTCGAAAGAGCTAGGTACGAGAAGCTCCTTGTTGACGGTAGTTTTCATTTATTGTACCTACAGACTTTATTCTCTGGTTCTGTATTGATGTGCTCGAAAGGGTTAGATGCGTAGACACCTCCGTGTTGACGGTAGTTGTTGTTTATCGTACCTTAAGGACGTTATCTGCCTCGATGGTAGACTGTGATAACAAGACCTATGCGTGCTTCGGTTCGTAATTGGTTGGTTTAGCCTGAAAGGGCTTTTAGCTTGCTTCGTTTCAAAAGGGGGTTGTTGGATCTTGGGTCGTTTCTGTGTTGACAGTCGATCCATACGCCTTTTAAAAGCTCTGAATGCTCACTCTACGTTTTTTTTGCAATTCGGTTTCGTGCCCACACGTGGGTTCGCTGGATTGTCTGTGATAGTGATTATTTAGAGTTGTGTACTTTTTATACCACTTATGTGTTGATTTGTTGTATCCCCCGTTATAGGTTGTTTTGTGGTTTACTGGGTCAGGTATATGTCCCCCCAGTCTTGTACTTCCTGATCTTCTTTTTTTCTTTTAAATGTTATATACTAATATTTAAAAAATAAATAAATAAAAG
>Ga0228711_1001435_pt1 | contig 34919 bp, 20 predicted proteins | sample MedpolnodulmetaG_2_FD_177996 | JGI IMG/M metagenome (GOLD analysis project Ga0228711, IMG submission 177996) | Root nodule microbial communities from Medicago polymorpha collected in Santa Monica, California, United States - brown nodules | ecosystem: Host-associated > Plants > Roots > Nodule... | reverse complement strand
AACAAAACGGCAAATAAAACTAAACTGTCCGGTTGAGTGAAAAATTGACCCGACCACATCCAAATGAAACATATATTTTTTTTTTTTTTTTTTGCAATTTTCATTAGATTGGTTCATTTTTTTTTTGTTGGGTTGGTTCAGTATTCAACATCCCTACTCATGGTTATAGTAATTTTGAATGTTTGATTTGATGGTAACTTTCAATTATTATCATGCTTTGTAAGAGTTGGATGATATCATAAGGTATGACTCAAAGGAGTTATCGGTGATGGTGGTGCTTTAGATCTGGGTGTATGAGTTTAAAAGATGAAGATGAAAGTGTTTTTTTTTTTGGTATATCTCAATCTTTTATTTCTGGATTTGGATTGGAGTGATGAGGATTTGGATGAAGAAATTGGTAATTTATTAAATTTATTTAATTATTTTTATAAAGCAATTGCTAACTAAGATAGTTGTTTATTTTGTTATTGGTCTAGTGGCCAACACACACTCATATAAATACACGGGGGGAAATATGGTGACCCAGTTTCGAATTGGGATTCCACGTAAAATACCTTCACAACTAACTCATAGTTAAACAAAGCTATAATAAAAAAAAGAAAAAGAAAACTCAATGTGTGACATCATTTGTTCTACATAGTCGGATGTTCTAAGAGACTAAAACCAGGCGAATCTTATATTACAACAGTGGAATCTCAATTTTTTACAACAACTAAAATAAGAACTCGCCCATATGGCAGGGACAAAAAACACCTTCAACCCATATATCAATTAAATAAAAAATTTCATATGAATTTTTTATTGATAATATTATATTATTAACCTAAAACAAAACCCTACCTTGATGAGAGTGTTAAAGTAAAAAATAATGAATGTTTGATGTCTAGGTGGAAGGAGGAAGAAGAAGGAGCAGAATTGGGTAGAGTTGTTAAGTGTTTTTCTCTATTTATATATATTTTATTTTAAAAAATGTTAATTTTGGTTAAAATCGGTCAAAATATGTATGTGGGACTACTTAGTGCAAAATGGGGAAGTTGAGGGGTCCAAATCCCTCATTTTAAAGTTGAGGAACCAATATTGCATAATTGTGAAACTTAAGGGGTTAAAAATGCAATTAAATTTTTAATCTATCACAAAACCCTACCCTAGTAAAATCCGTATAAATACATACATGAGTTCACTTTCACAATATGCCGACGACACTCTCCCAAACGACAATCCTCAAGTTTCTATCACCTTCATCGTAATCTTGTATTTGCACGAAGCAGTAAGTGAGATCTTTCAGGATCACCCTTCTCCTTCATGGTAGTCTTGTATTTCCATGTTTGTGCCTGTTTAATTTTTTGATTGAATTGAATATGATGATATTTGTCGACAGGGTAGATCTATTGGAATTTTATTCTACTCAATTAAATATTATTTACATGTAAAGTTTTAGGTGATTGATCTTACTTTGTTATTTATTGTAATTGTCGTAGTTGGGATCACTTTTCTTGTTTAATCTGTGTTGTTTTGTGTCCATCAGATCCGCGAGAGAAGCAAAAAACTAACTCATGGGTCATCATACTATACCTGATTAGACGAGGACCATTAAGTTTTTCTTATATTTATTCATCTTCTTTATTGTGCTTTGCTGTATCAATCTCGTTGGCAATGCTCAATATAAATATCTAACGAGTGTGATTTCCTTGATTAAACAAAAGAGTGAAGGTATGTTAATGCATTGAACATGACTGTTGATAAAACTATTATATTTACCAATTTGTTTTCTCCGAATATTATTTTCTCACTTATTATTTAATGATTAGTATTTTTGTATCCATGTTGCAGAAGGAGAAGAATTCACTAGTAATAAAAGGAGATGCGGATCACGAAGCCAGATAGTGAATTTGCATGCCTGCAAACTAGGGCTTCAATTACCTCCTCCTCAGACTCGAATTGAACCAGAGCCTACTTTTTCCCCTTCATCTCAAATACTTTGTAGTTGACAATGAGTCCATGCTCCTGCAGAAGACTTGCAATGTCCACTTCAATAATGTGTTCTGGGAGGGTAGACATGTGGATGATCTTTGTTGGCGAGCAACAATACCGGTAGTTTTTTGCAACATTGTGATTGAACCGGTTGAGACTTGAGTTCATGTACTCATGTGTGTCAGCACCTGGAGTTATGTTCGGATGCTTGGAGAAGTTCTCCAAATGCTTTCCAAACAACACGACATCCTTCAGAAAGTTCACCTGGAATTATTTATGTCAATTTGATTTGCTCAAAGCGTCATTTTCTGACATATTTATTGATTAATATTGTTGTATGCATTTTTTATAAGAAGTCAATAGCAAGGAACAATGCAAGAAGGACATCTTGCATAGTGATATTGCACACAATAAAGTAGATCTTTCTCTTAAAGACAAAGTTTATGCTGATGAAGGTTAACTTTATATGTCGATTAATTTTGTTAGTGTTTTGTTTCTTATAATGTGAATTTGAACACAAAAATAATGTAAACATAAATTTCATTAACATACATGTTTTCATACGATTTACTATAACATGGTATGTCACAAATGTTTGGCTCTTGAACCATTTAGTTAAAGATTTGATTGTGGTTTATGCATATAGAAATACAAATTTTGGATGCATCAATCTCTTAAATAGGTCTCAATCATCTCAGATGATTAGTCTATGTAAAAGTTGTCTTAAGATCCAAGCTAATAAAACTATTATTTTTACCAATTTTTTTTCCTCTCATAATGTTATTTCTCACTTATTTAATGATTAATATCATTGTATGCATGTTGTAAAAGAAGAATTCACGAGTAAGAAAAAAAGAAAGAAGAACTTACCATCCAATGATCTTGCACACAATCAATTGAATCCTTCTCTTATAGACAAAGCTTCTTCTGATGAAGGTTCCATATATAAATACAATCAATTATTGTTAGTGTTTGTTTCTTGTAATGTGAATTGGAACACAAGAATAATGTAAATTTAAATTTCATTAAAGGATATGTTTTCGTACGACTGACTATAAAATGTTGTGGTACATATGCTTGGTTCTCTAACCTTTTAATTAATATGGTATATGCCAATAGAAAAAACTATATTGTGATGGATCAATATCTTAAATAGATCTGAGTCATCTTTAATGAATGGTCATTGTAAAGGTTGACTTATGACCCAAGCTGATAAAACTATTATTTTTGCAAATTTGCTTTGCTTAGGGTGTCATTTTCTCACTTACTTATTAATATTGAACTATGCATGTTTCAAAAGAAGAAGTCACTAGCAAGGAACAAAGCAAGTAGGACTTATATTATAGGGATATTGCACACAATGAAGTGGATCTTTCTCCTGAAGACAAAATTTCTGCTGATGTAGATTAGCTTTATAAGTCGATTATTTTCTATTAGTGCTTTGTTATTTGATTGTGCTTTGCTACTAAAATGTTTGTTGAGTTTTGTAGCAATTTGGAGGAACAAATCAACTTTTAATGTCTTATGTTTTTTCGGCGATGGCTTATGTTTTGTTTTCATAGTTTATTAAGTTTACGAGTTTTTTGAGAGAAATTTGCTTATAGCATTTCATTGATAATAAGGGATTCAATACAATTGGATATATCATAATAAATGGCTATTGGGGATACAATTGGGTATATCATATTAAGTTTACGAGTTAACTATATGGATTAACCATTTATATAATGTGGTAAATAACCCTATTTTATTTATTTGATTGGATAATTTTCTAAACTATTGGGGACCAAATTAAATGATCATTCATTCAAAAGAATCCAGGTAGAATCTTTTGAAAAAAAGAATCAAACTGACATGACTAACATCTGACAAAGACGATTTATTGAAAAAGAACTAATGAGGGCTTTGATTATTTTTTTTCGTCCATCTTTCCATTTTTTTCCTTTCTTTATTTATTTTTGCTTTTTTTTTTACTGAATATAAATACCTGCAAAGAAAAAAATTTTAGAAAAATGATGGGTTGCCTCCCATCAAGCGCTTCTTTAACTTCATAAGCTTGACGCCTCAACCACTGTTAGGGTGGCCTGAATGTCAGAAAGAACACATCATCCTTCTTCTTCCTCTTGTTTGGTAGGAATTTCATGAATTTAGTACATCTTGTTTGGTAGGAATTTCATGAATTTAGTACAAAGAAGTAGATGTTCTCATGCTCCCACCAATAGACTTCTGCAAATTGTGACTTCCCACCTTAGAGAAGAATGAGTCTCTTTTTGCAAATGAATGTTTTCTTTCATCACCATTGATTGAGTCTCCATTGTAAGGTACAAATCGACGCGCCTCACTCGTTGCTTTTCTTCTATTTTGTTACTTTTATTTTTCAAATTATCTGCTTGCACCATGATTGTATGTCGCATCATCTCAACCTCAACCAACATCTTTTCACACTCATATGTTTTCTCAACAAGATCACCACACTGAACCTCAAATTTATCAAATAAAACTCGGTTGGACATTAAGAATTCATATAAAAAATTGTCAAGTTCAGAGTTATAATCAATATTGATCCATTGTTCTTTCTCTATACAATGCTCCTTACAATGGTCACCATGAACATTCTTACCACAAAAACTACATCTCACCTTCAATCTTATATCCAAATCTTTTATACGGAGAGATAACTTAAAGTTTTCATAAAGAAGGGTAATGATCTCTTCAGTATCTACCAATAGTCTTCTACTCCACATTGCTACAAAACTCAGACAAACATTTTAGTAGCAAAGCACAATGATAAAGACTTAAAGAGCACAATGTTTTTTTTTTAATTTTTCTTTTTATAACAGAAAATAAAATAAAATAAAGGTTAAATTGTACTTTTCGTCCCCTAAGTTTTAAAATGTTGCGATTTTGGCTCCCTATTTGAAAAAATGGCAATTTTGGTCCCTTTCGCCTTAAAATTGCTGAGAAGACGCCACATGTCCCAAAACAAGGGCCATAATCGCAACTTTTTGAGAAGATAAGGGGCAAAAGATCGTATTTCCCTTATTTTATAGGGTCAAAAGAGCATACTTCCCTAAACATGGGGGGTCACTTTTGCCATTTTTTTAATAGGGGCTAAAATCGCAATATTTTGAAACTTAGGTGGCGAAAAGTGCAGTTTAGCCTAAAATAAATCCTAACTAAAATAAATTATCTTGTCGAAATTAATCAACAATCCCCAGCAACGGCGCCAAAAACTTGATGTACTAAAAATACATCAAAGTAATAAAATAAATTTGTCTCCACGTGAATTGTTTCAATATATTTGAGTATATATTTGAGTACAATACATAGAAAGCTCAAATATATACTCTAAATACCCCTAATAAATGTATGTCAAAATTGATGGCGGCTTAACTGATCCAGGCCTACAATACATAGAAGAAAACAATCCAAACGTGAGATGGATGTTGTTTGGCAATGTCCGTCGTACCGGTGAATGGCTCTTGGATTTTCTTTCCTACCCTTTGAATTTGAAAAAGTTATGGATATCCCACCTTTTGCATTAGCAAGGTCGTCACTGCAATTTTGAGTGACCTGTGCAAAATGTGAAGTAAATGCCCTAAATTTTTTATATGTAATACACATGAGTGCTCGCATGCAAAGACGGAAGGGTGATTCAAGGATTCCCTAATCGCCGTTACGCATCTGAATTACACCAATATAATCTCATATTGGGCAGGGCAAGTAAACTCTGCAACCCTCTTTTAAATCTTTTCCTTTATTTGGTTTTTAAATAAGTTTCTCTAATTATCGAGTTGAAGGACAATCCTTGTGGAGACAATAACTTACTAACTTATTACTTGCTACAATTTGGTGCACTTGCCAATATTTTCACTTTCGACCATCATCTATCACCATTTTACAAGTAGGATGGTTTCTAACTTCCAAAATTCCAAAATGTTCAACGTGTTTTGGATGGTTTCTAACTTAATAAATAATTTTTATAACTTATAGTGTTTGTTAAATAGTTATTGAAAAATCTATTTTTATCCGTTTATTTATCGTTTGCTGACTTTGTTGACTGATGATTATCAGGTGGTTAAAGTTACTGTGAAAGCTGAAAAAAAAAAAAGGATTTTCAATTTAGGATGCCTTGAATACTTCCAATCAAATTTGGGGTTCATACCTTAAGTTACAACAATATCTATTATGAAGTGCACTGTTTAATAAAATACCATTCCGATCATTCTTATTATTTGATTTTAGGAATTTGCCATGGACTATAAACATAGTCCTGATGAAATTCGAAAATTATTCGAAGAGCAATATATGACAAAATTGTACGAAATAATGAAGGTTGTTGTATACATTACTAATTATGTATTTACACTAGTTGATGAGAGTCTTGGCTTCGTTTTAACAAATGTGGATTGTATTTTTACAAATTTTTATTCCGTTGTTGGACATCGACAATCATAAGTTTTTGATGATTGTTGATTTTAATCAGTCACATAGAAAGACGATCACATGCATAGGGTATGAGCTGTTTTAAAAGTGGTATAGCTAAGTTAAACTCTATTTTCCTTAATGGTTAATCATTTTAAAACAAACCAATCCCTAAAGCTTAATCTCTCCTAAAGGCAATGGTGCTTGAAGAAATGCTTATCCATCCACCATTCCATGAACTTCCTTTGAATAAGTATGATGCCGTACCTGTGGATTATATCTAGGTTCAACATCGTTGAACCCAGAGGAGTAGGCGATGCATAGCCAACATCGTAAATTTTGGCTTTTTTCATACTTTTCATTTAATTTATATCGTAATAGTCTTTGATTTAATTTTTAAATTTTTTGACAGAAATGATGCTGGTATTTGGGTTTGCCAATAGATATCTGAAATTATTCAGGAGGAGGAGCAGGGATCTATGTATATTTTTTTTCCTTTAAAACAACTGTCTTTCTATATTTATAACTTATAGGGATACTAATTTCATACACACATTCTTGGCTTTTAAAATAAAATATTTCACACACACACACTGACACACATACACGACATACTTTTTACGTGCCATGTCTTACGTATTCCCTTTTATGTGCCACACATATGACCCTTATTTTATGTGTCTACTTCTCAGGTCTTCCCTGCTATCAGAGTTGAGCTCGGTGTAACTCGTACTAACCAGATAATGGAGGAAATCACGAAAAAGGCACTTGATTATTGGAAAGAGGTTTAAGCACAAACGAATTGGTTGTATCAGCCACGACCTTAAACTTCTTTGTGTGCTAATGACTGTTATAAGTCTGGGTTCTGATCCATAGCGATCAATTCCAGTAATTGGATGGTTGGATCCTATTTATTAGGTGGAAATTTATGCATAACCATGTGATGTTTTGAATACCTGTCATGAATCCCCATGTTCTAGTTTGCCCTAGTGGTAAACTTGTACAATTCTTAATGTTTTCTGAATTTTTGTATCTTCAAGTTCTTGTTTGCCTTTGCGGTAAGTTTGTACAATTTACAATGTGTTCTGAATGCATTTTTTTTTTTGCTTGAAATGGTTTATCGATGTTTCACCTATATACAATATTATCTGGAGTTAATTTGTTTATTAACTTAATATCATATGTGGTGTTAAGATTATGTGACTGTACTACGAGAGGAGTTAATTTACAAAGTATTTTTAACTGTTTTTCCCAAACCTTATCTTTATTTTATTGTTGTGACAAATGATTCATTTTATTTTCTTGCAAACAAGTTTTCTACTGGAAAGCTATAGGAAGCTAAAGCTCTCAAGTCCATGTGAGTTCGATATTGTTTTATACTATAACTTAGACAGTGTATACTTGCACTTGGTCTTTTCACCCTTAATTACTCATAGTGTTTTGGGAGACACCAGGTGACAAAACAAAAACGGAAAACATAACTAAATCGTCCGGTTGAGTAAAAAACTGACTAAACCACATCCAAATGAAAATAGTTTTTTTTTTTTTTTTGCAATTTTTATTAGGTTGGTTTGGTTTGTTGTTTTCTGTTGGGTTGGTTTAGTTTTGAACATCCCTACTCACAGTCCCAAATATTTTGAAAGTTTGTGAAGGTAACTTTCAATTATTATCATGCTTAATAAGACTTGGTTGATATCATAAGGTATGTCCCAAAGGAGTTGTCGGTGATGCTTTAGAACTGAGTGTATGAGTTTAAAAGATGAAAATGAAAGTTTTTTCTTTTGTTGTATATCTCAATTTTTCTGAATTTGGATGAAGATATGGTTTGGAGTGATGAAGATTTGGATGAAAAATTTGATAATTTATTAAATTACTTCTATAAAATATCTGCTAATTGAGATATTTTTTATTTTGTTATTTGTCTAATGGCCAACACACACTCAAATAAACACAAAGGGGAAAATGTGGTAACCTGAGTACGAATTTGGGGTTCCACATAAAATATCCTCACAATTAACTAATAGTTAAACAAAACTATAATAACTAAAAAAATACAACTCAACGCATCACATCATCAGTTTTACATAGTCAGATGTCCCGAGGCCGTATAACAATTAAATAAAAAGTTTCATGTGAATTTTTTTATTGAAAATATTATATTTTTTTCAATAGATCATGTGAAATATTAACCTAAAACAACACCTTACACTGATGAGAGTGTGAGAGTGAAAAAGAATGGATGTTTGATGTCTAATTGGAAGGAGGAGGATTGGCTGGAATTGTGAAGTGATTTCCTCTATTTATTTTCTGATTTTTTTTTAAATTTCATTTTTGGTTAAAATCGGTCAAAATATGCATAGGGACAATTTACTGCAAAATGGAGAAATTGAGGGAACCAAATCGCTCATTTTAAATTTGGGGAACCAAAATTGCACAGTTGTGAAACTTAAGGGGTAAAAAATAGAAATAAATTCTTGATCCATCACGAAACCCTACCCTAGTGAAATCTTTATAAATACGTACATGAGTTCTCTTTCACAATATCCCGACGGCGCTCTCCCAGATGACAATCTTCAATTTTTCTATCACCTTCATCATAATCTTGTATTTGTACTAATCAATAAGTCAGATCTTTCAGGATCATCTTTCCCCTTCATGGTAATCTTGTATTTCGATGTTCGCGCTTGTTTAGTTGTTTGATTGAATTTAATATGATGATATTTTTGAGAGGGTAGATCTATTGAATTTTACTCTACTCAAGTAAATACTCAAGTAAATACTGTTTACATGTAAAATTTTAGGTGACGGATCTTACTTTGTTATTTATTGTAATTGCCGTAGTTTGGATCACTTCTCCTTTTTAATCTTGTGTTGTTTTGTGTCCATCAGATTCAAGATAGAAGCAAAAAACTTACTCATGGGTCGTGATTCGATACCTAATCAAACAGAGACCATTAATTTTGTTTTATATTTGTTCATCTTCTTTGTTGTGCTTTGCTGTATCAATTTTGTTGGCAATTGCTCAACATAAATCTTCGACGAGTGTGATTTCTTTGATTAAATACTGGTAAGATGATACACACAAACTGTCTCTAATTGTATTATAATTTATTTTGAACTTGTTGATTTTATTTTGATGAGGTCATTCAATTTAATTTTTAGGATTTCTCTTGTAGGATTTTTCTTGATGACATGATTTAAAGAATGACTAATAAAAGTTTAAATGTTTTCTACTCGATATTTATTTATTTTATTATGTATTTTGTACTTTTTTTATCTTCGTATAAAAAACAATTTATAAGCACTACTTCTTCATTAGATATATAATGTATTGTGTATTATTTTTTGTTAGATTTTAAAATGATTGATATATCATGTATTATAGCGGTTGCCTTTATGCCATTGAAGAAATGTAATAGCATAAATTTCTTGACCATTGCAGGAATATGTTGCAGAGGATATGGCACCAGACAATTGATCTTGTGGCATCCATCAGTAAATCAATTCCATTTTCGAAGCATCATATATTGCTGGCTGTGTCTCATGGCAGACCAATAATTTCACTTGATCTCTGTGAAATTGAACTTTAGTCTCACCTAGTGCATTTCCACCACCTAGCATTTGGATTGACACTGAATTCTTCTTAATCCATTTGCTCATGCACCAAGAGAAAAGCTGATTGTACTTATTCAGTCAAGGCGAAAAAACTATATCAGTGATGTACTTGTGGTGACCCTTTAGTTTCATTATAAGCTCATTGTGCTTAAAAATACTAATCTCCGCATCTTCCCTTCCGATCGCAACAATGTTATTGTCTACGGGGTTAAACACAAGGAATGTTGCAGCTGGTGGAGGTAGCAAAAATTCAGACAATGCGTCAAATGTCACCATGTTGAATAATGAAACTATTCCTCCACTTGAAGACATGGCATATGAATCATTTCTCCGATCTTCCAGTTCCAGCCTAGCTATTTCATGATCGTTCGATACTTTCTCATGATACTCATAGTTGTTTCTCCAATTTCCTTGCATTAAATTCATTAAACACTTGACATAGAACAAATGTATTAAATATCAATGTGTCATTTACCTTTGATGTCACACCAAAATTCTAGTAATAAGAGGCTTTGTTCTACCAACTATTTTTTTATCCATTAGTTCCTTGGTAGGTTTTACAGTTGCAAGAGCCAAAGCACCTAAAGTATTCATAATTAAATTCACCCATAATAATTGAACTGATATTAATGGTGCTTCACCTGCTGAAATTGATAACAAGTGCTGCCACATTCACTGTTAATTGAAATTGAATGAATTTTTGAATGTTGTTGTAAACACATCTTCCCCAATTTAAAACTGTTACTATAGATGCAAAATTCCCATGGAAAGTCCATGAATTTTTGAATGACGAGACATTAAGGATGAGATTTAGAAAAAACCGTGTGAAACGAAATATCGTATGGGTATCGTTGTCGTAGCTGAGAATGTTGGTTTGGTTAGACCAGGGTCATATGGACGAGTATTAGGGATTATTGCTGTCAATCTAATTCCGCCCATTCTCGATACAGCTAGAGATCCTTGCATTCTCCGAACACTGCAACATAAATCAACATAACCACCCAGGGTCTCAATTCTATTCATCTTCTCTTGAAGGTCAGAGATAAGATGTTAGTGCCTCATCAAATTCTCCTCCACTAATAACAGCACGACAATCACCGGCGTTAGACACAACTAAGTTACCATTCCTAATCAATGTTGTTACACAACAAGAGCTACCAGGGAGATCTTTTTTCATGAAATCAGAATCAATATTGAGGTAACCGCATTTCACTGCCTCGTCAACATCATCTTCGCCGCTCATGATAACTTCGTCCAAGATGTTCTTTTCTATGTTATTTGCCGCAAATTCAGCAGCTTTTGCACCTCCATGGCCATCAAATACTCCAAATAAAAAAACATCATGCTCATCATCAATGTAAATTGCCGCCTTCTTCTTTTCCATATCAGCATCATGCGATAATTTCCCCCATCTCCAAGATCCTTACTTATCTGCTCCTTCATATCCTCATCATAACCACCCTTCACCGGCGTTTGATACATCCACGGCGTCGAGAGCTGCTTCCTCTCAAAGTTTTCAATTGAAACAAGCTGCGAGAGAGACAATCTACTGCGAGAACTGAAACTATTATTTCCCCTTGAACTGTTGTTTTTTATGTTTTTTTTTTGTTGTTATTGTTGTTGTTGGCGTGGTTTTTCACCTGAGTTGTTAACATCACCAATATTGCCGTCAAAGCATTGATAGTCATGGTAAGAGCCACGGTTATGCTGGCAAAACTCTGCCGTCGTCACCGTTTGATCTCCCATGCTGATCGCTGATCACGTTAGGACAAGAACAAGAGAAACCTGCTCTGATACCAACTGACGCAGTCACAAACGTAGGCTAGCAAACGCTAAACCTAGATAGAAAAAAACTAGTTTGCAAGTGACAAACTTGTGAAAATAGGGCCCGAAATCTACCAAAAATTGAGAAAACTCTCTAAAATATTATTAAATGAATAAAAGCTGCCTCTTAGGCTACAACTGTTAAGCTTGAATAGGGAGATAACAAAACCCTAATGGACCAAATATTCAAATTAAAAAATAAAACAGAAATTATTAAAATTTGGCTAAAATAAAAGTACTATCCTACATCAATTAGTCATTCTGTTTGTTTGTTTTTGCAATAACCATTACAATTTTGTATATTTAACCATTTAGGGCATCATCAATGAAGTGGATCTTGCATAGTGATCTTGCATACAATGAAGTAGATCTTTCTCCTAAAGACAATTTCTACTGATGAAGGTTAGCTTTATTATGTTGATCAATTTTGTTAGTGTTTTGTTTCTTATAATGTGAAGTTTAACACAAAAATAATGTAAACATAAATTTCATTAATAGATAAGTTTTCATATGATTGACTATAACATGATGTGGGCCAAATGTTTGGTTCAACCATTTAGTTAAAGATTTGATTGTGGTTTATGCATATACAAAATCAAATGTTGGGATGGATCAACCTATTAAATAGATCTCAATCACCTCATATGATTAGTCTTTGTAAAGGCCAACTTAAGACCCAAGCTGATGAACCTATTATTTTACCAATTTTTTCTTTCTTTACAGAATGCCATTTCTCATTTATTTAAAGATTTATTATCGTTGGATGCGTTTGCAGAAGAAGAAGTCACTAGTAAGGAAAAAAGAAAGAAGGACTTATTGCCCAGTGATTATTCACAAACTCAACTAAATCGTACTGATGAAGGTTAACTTTATACATACGACCAATTATTGTTAGTGTTTGTTTCTTGTAATGTGAATTTGAACACAAAAATAATGTAAACATAATTTTCATTAACAGATATATTTTCATACGACAGACTATAAACAGGTGTAGCACAAACTCTTGGTTCATTAGCCATTTAGTTATAGATTTAAATGTAGTATATACATATGAGAGGTGATAGGTAAACCACCTTAGGTGGCATACCATTCTTATACACCTTCCAACATGTCAAAAAAATATACAAAATACTCTAATAAAGTGGGAAATAGATCCCCTCCTGCCAGGTTCTCTACTGCTCTCTCTCCTACTCAATTGTCATTTGTTGGATTAAATCCAACAGTTGAGAAATAGAAGGACAAAAGTGTTAATTGGATGAAAGAGAAACTACACACACTTCTTTTTGTCCTTTCATCTTGGAACAGGAATTGATACATTCCTTCAATAACCTTCAAACCGTTTAGTAGCGGCGACGATTTCGCACAGGGCGGTGACATGATCTTCGTCAGACATATTTTTCAAAAGAGATAACTTATGTGACAATTATTGATGTCTTAATTTTTTTAAAAAGCAATTAACTCCTTCAAAATAAGCTATAATTAGTTGATTGAAAATAACTTAAATGCTAATGACTTAAATTACTCCATATTTGTTCAGATACTGCAAAGTATAAAGACATCAAGTTGTGGATGAGTTTGGGAATTTTGCAGCATAAAAATTTTACAGAACAATTCTTTTACAATAATTGGCAAATCACAACTCATCCTTTGTTCACAAATTCAAATGGTAGAAATCAGGAATTCTCTGATATGGAAAAATAAGATTTGCAAGAAAAGAGGTAAGAGGGTTGTGACTGTAAACAAAGAATACCAAGCTGCAGTGTGAATGTTTGTTGAAGAAGACAACGTGAATAGTTTTTTATTTTATATTTCATTTTACCTTTTTTCCTCTAGATTAATCCAAAGGTCAGGATGAGCACATAATGGAACAGGAGAGAGTCCTGCAGGAGAGGATCCCGTGGTGGTGGCCGACGAGAAAGAAAGAGGGAGTGGTGGTGGTTAAGGAGTGTGGTGGTGAGATAGAGAGAAGTGAGAGAGATCTGTTTGAAGATGAAAAGAGAGTGGTTGTGATATGAAATTCCTAAAATGTCTCCTGCCACGTCAGCAGTGGTACAAAGGGTGTATCAAAAGAGTAGTCTATGTATCTTTTTCCATATAGATATAAACAAAACTATAATATGATGGATCAATCTTTAAAATAAATCTCAATCATCTCTGATAATTAATCTCTGTAAAAGTTGACTTATAATCTAAGTTGATACAATTATTTTTTGTGCCGATTTTTTTTTGCTCAGAGTGTCATTTTCTTACTTATTTGTTGATTTATCTCACCAATTAAATTTAGTCGACTTTTTGAATTATCTGATAATAAAATGACAACATTGGTTGAGATGAAGGGCTTAGATTGGGTGAGGGTGGGGAGGCTTGAAAATGGCAACGAAAGTTGTAGGCTTGGGAGGAGGACCAACAGGGGGAGTGTTGTGCTTTGTTGAGTAACATTGTTTTGCAGGAGACTATTCATGACAAATGGCTTTAGAATTTGCATGCTTCAAAAAAGTACATTGTTAATAATGCTTACAATTTTTTACTCATGGAGGACCAGAACATCATTGCCGAATATTCTCACTTAAAGAACCCTTAACAGAGACGATTATGAAATGGTTATAGTGTCGGTTTAATTAATAAATTTTTCCCCTTTCACAAATTTCTTTTTGTCAAACAAAAAAACCCTTAATAAAATTGTAAGCAATGATGTTCTGGTTCTCCATGAGTAAAAAACCCTTAACATACAGCTTTTTAGATGCTCAACGTCAAGGGAACTTTCGTATTTACTATTTCTTATTAGTGACCGAATACGAAAATAAGGTATACTTGATCAACTTATGTGTCTCCCTTTTTAACTTATACCCACTTTATGTATACGGTAAAATAATTCGAAGCTTGCAGCGGTTATGTAGCAAGTAAATAGCAACGCGTATTGTTGGCATATAGAAGCCAATTTTATTAAGGGTTTTTTTGTTTGACAAAAAGAAATTTGTGAAAGGGGTAAAATTTATTAATTAAACTGACACTATAACCATTTCATAATCGTCTCTAAAGAGATCTAAACTTTGTACTTAGAGCTTCTTATACTAGGGTTTTACCATTGAGCTATTACCTTAAGTGTATGTATTTTTATGAAGGTGGTTCATAGGGGATAAAGCTAGACTTTAGGTGCTGTGCTCACAAATCTGTTCATAGTACACGTTGTTAGTATATACATTTGTTTGTGGATCACATTCCATGGAAGCTATAGTTCGTAAATGTTGTCGTTTTGCGACTTTTTTTTGCAGGTGTTAGATTCAACATTGAGTGCGTCAAATAAGAAGAGAATATTAGTTTCAACAGGGTTTTTGGTTGGTTAGGTTTTTTACGAGACAATATATATATATATATATATATATATTTAAAATACCAACAATTAACTAGTTTGCAACTATTGACAATTAACTCTAAATACTATTAAGATGCATAAACAAAAGGTTCAACGATTAACCATTAACTCTGGTTACAAAATTTGCAACAATTAAGTAAAAACAAAAGGTGACAGATCATCGATTGAGAGCGTCGCTGGGATAGAGAAGATGGAGAAGAGACGGTCGAGATGCGATTTAGTTTTTTTTCTTCAATGAATTTAAAATGATTACATTGTACATATAAAGTTAATTGAAAAAAGAAAAAAGAAAAAAAAAAGCAGGTTGAGTGTTTTGGTTGAGCAAGTCTTTGGACTAAGTGAAGTGGTGAGTGTTTGGGTTGGGTGGAGAGTTTGGAGTGAGTTACTAATTTAACACTCTTAATTAAGTGAGTTTGCATTTCGATTTGGTTTGGGTGGCAAAACAAAAACAACAACCAAAAAAAACTAAACTGTCCGGTTGAGTGAAAAATCGACCCGACCACATTCAAATGAAACGTAGTTTTTTTGTTGTTGCAATTTTCGTTAGATGTTTTTTGTTGGGTTGGTTCGATTTGAAACATTCATGCTCATTTTGAATGTTTGATTTGATTTTAACTTTCAATTATTATCATGCTGAGTAAGAGTTTGATGATATCATAAGGTATGGATCAAAGGAGTTGTCAGTGATGGTCGTCCTTTAGATCTGAGTGTATGAGTTAGAAGATTAAGTTGAATTAATTTTTTAGGTATATCTTAATTTTTTTTCTTCCTGGATTTGGATTGGAGTGATGAAAATTTGGATGAAGAAATCGATAATTCATTAAATTTATTAAATTTATTTAATTATTTTTATAAACAATTGCTAACTAAGATGTATTTTTATTTTGTTATTGGTCCAGAGGCCAACACACACTCAAATAAACACATGAGGGGAAAATGTGGTGACCCAAGTTCAAATTTGGGATCCACATAAAATACCCTCCCAGTTAACTCATAGTTAACAAAGCTACAATTAAAAAAGACAATTTTTATTTTGTCTCATTAGCATAACTCAGTTGGTATGACAATACATTATTATATGCAGGGGCCGGGGTTCGAACCCCGGACACCCCACTTATTCACCTTATAAGGTGAATTCTAGCCACTAGGCTACCTAACCAATTTTTTTTTGATGAATCAAGAGCGCAAGAAAGGCATCAAGATAACAACAAAAAAACAACTCAATGTGTCACATTATCGATTGTGCATAGTCAGATGTCCTGAGAGACTTAAACTAGGCGAATCTTATATTACAAGGGTGGAGTCTCAATTTTTTTTACAAGGACTTAAACTAGAACTCACCCATATGGTAGGACAAAAAGCACCTTCAACTCGTATGTCAATTAAATAAAAAAATTCATATGAATTTTTATTAAAATATTATATTTTTTATAATAGATCATGGGAAATATTAAGTCAAAAGAAAATCCTACCATGATGGGAGTGTTAGACTGAAAAAGAATGAAAGTTTGATGTTTAGGTGGAAGGAGGAAAAAGAAGGAGTATGATTGGGCAGAGTTGTCAAGTGATTTTCTCTATTTACTTTTTATTTTTACTTTTATAAAAATGTTAATTTTGGTTAAAATCGGTTAAAATATGCTTGAGGGACTACTTAGTGCCAAATGGGAAAGTTGAGGGGTTCAAATCGCTCATTTTAAACTTGGAGAAGCTAAATTGCATAATTGTGAAACTTAAGAGGTAAAAAATGCAATTAAACTTTTAATCTAACACAAAACCCTACCCTAGTAAAATCCTTATAAATACATACATGAGTTCACTTTCACAATATGCCGACGGCGCTCTCCCAAACGACAATCCTCACATTTAGATCACCTACATCGTAATCTTGTATTTGCACGAAGCAGTAAGTCAGATCTTTTAGGATCATCTTTCTCCTTCATGGTAATCTTGTATTTCCATTTTCGCACTTGTTTAATTGTTTGATTGAATTGAACATGATGATATTTTCGAGAGGGTAGATATATTGAAAATTTATTCTACTCAAGTAAATATTGTTTACATGTAAAATTTTATGTGATTGATCTTACTTTGTTATTTATTGTAATTATCGTAGTTGGGATTACTTTTCTTGTTTAATCTTGTGTTGTTTTGTGTCACTCAGATCCGCGAGAGAAACAAAAAACTTATTCATGGGTTGTAATTCCATGCCTGATCAAATGGAGACCATTAACTTTGTCTTATATTTGTTCATCTTCTTTGTTGTGCTTTGTTGTATCAATCTCGTTTGCAATGCTCAACATAAATATCCAACGAGTGTGATTTCTTTGATTAAATATTGGTAAGATGATACACACTACCTGTCTCTAATTTGAATACAATTTATTTTGATGAGATAATTCAATCTATTTTTTTTATTTGAATTTGTAGGTTTTATCTTGATGACATGAATTAGTGAATGACTAATAAAAGTTTATTATACTTTTCTACTCAATATTTATTTATTTATTTATTTTATTATGTATTTTGTACTTTTGTTATCTTCGGATAGAAAGCAATTTAGAAGAACTACTTCCTCATTGGATCTATAAGTATTGTGTTTTTTTTTGTTAGATTTTAAAATGATTGATATATCATGTATTGTTCCAATATTTGAAATAAAAATATTACTTTTGTGTTAATTTAAATGGGCAACTTAGAGTAAACATTGCGTGGTTGTAGAAATTACATATTTTAAAATTTGTAAAATTTAAAATAAGGGGAATCGTTTTTTGTCAAATTCAGCTTAGAAGGTTATTGTTTTATTAGTCTTTCTGGTTTTGTATGTTTTTGCAATAACCATTACAATTTTTGTATATTTAACCATTTAGTACACCATCAATGAAGTGGGTCTTGGCTAGTGATCATGCGCGCAATGAAGCGGATCTTTCTCTAAAAGATAAAGTTTCTGCTGATGAAGGTTAGCTTTATTAAGTTGATCAATTTTTGTTCGTGTTTTGTTTCTTATCATATGAATTTGAACACAAAAATAATGTAAACATAAATTTCATTAACATAGTGTGGTACAAATGTTTGTTTCTTTAACCATATAGTTAAAGATTTCATTGAGGTTTATGAATATAGGAATACAAATGTTGGGATGGATATCTCTTAAAAAGATCTCAATCATCTCAGATGATTAGTCTTTGTAAAGGTCGACTTAAGACCCAAACTGATTAAACTATTATTTTACCAATTTGTTTTCATTAAACGTCATTTTTTTTCACTTATTTAATGATTAATATTTTCATATCCATGTTGCAGAAGAAGTCACCAGTAAAGAAAAAAGCAAGAATGACCTATTGCCTATTGATATTGCACCATTTAGTACACCATCAATGAATAGGATCTTGCATAGTGATGTTGCGCATAATGAATTGGATCTTCCTCTAATAGATAAAGTTTTTGCTGATGAAGGTTAGCTTTATTAAGTCTATCAATTTTTGTTAGTGTTTTGTTTTCTATAATATGAATTTAAATACAAAAATAATGTAAACATATTTAAATTTCGTTAACTGATAAGTTTTCATACGATTGACTATAACATGGTGTGGCATAAATGTTTGGTTCTTTAACCATTTAGTTAAAGATTTTATTGAGGTTTATGCTTATACAAATACAAATGTAGGGATGGATCAATCTATTAAATATATGAGATGATTAGCCTTTGTAAACGCCAACTTAAGACCCAAGCTGATAAAACTATTATTTTTACCAATTTGTTTTCTCCGAATATGATTTTCTCACTTATTTAATGATTAATATTTTTCTATCCATGATGCAGAAAAAGAAGAAGTCACTAGTAAGGAATGAAGCAAGAATGACTCATTGCCTAGTGATAATGCACAAAATCAATGGGATCCTTCTATTCAAGACAAAGTTTTTGATAATGAAGGTTAGCTTTATAAATACGATCAATAATTGTTAGCGTTTGTTCTTGTAATGTAGATTTGAAAAGAAAAAAAATGTAAATATAAATTTCATTAAGAGATATGTTTTCATGCTATTGAATGTAACATGGTGGTCACTAGTTTAAGGGAAAGCTAACTACTTTAATGATATTATATTTCTCATATATCGTCATTTAATTAAAAAAAAAATTTGGTAATCAATAATTTCATGATTAATGGGGCTACCCCGTTCTAATTCTCAAATCTGAATTCTTATTGAACTTTTTCGGGAGGTTTAGATAAACCACACCTTGCGTGAAGGAAACATAAGTTTGGATTGGTTATCTGAGTATAGTCTAACACAAGATTCTTTTGTGCTCATTGATCGTTTTAGAGGTCCCTCCAACAAAACTACATAGTATTTTGTTTGAGGACATTTTCAGAGCTTTCATCCCAAAAAATGTTCTTTTAATTTTGTAATTTTTCTTTTCTCTTTGGTCTTTGCCCTCTTTTCTGTACTAGAAACAAAAAAATAAAAAAATATCTAATGCAAATACTTGAGTGACTTCTTCCCACTAATAACAAAAAGAACAAATTTTTCTAAAAAATAATAATTAAAAAGAACAATTTACTAAACTTGACGTATATTTTACATTAAATATATAAAATTAATTGCACTAAACTATATTTCTTAACTACTATGAAAAAGGTGCCAAATACATTAATTATGATGGTTTAATGCCAAAAATAAAAATAATATATTTTTATATACATTTAATGCAAAAAGTATTTTTTATTTAAATATCATTACAAATAATATTTTTTTTATCTAGAAAAGTGCTCATTTATAGAAAATAGTAAAAAAAAATATTATTTAGATCTCAAAGAATGAACTTTCTAAAAATATTTTCTCAAAAAAACAACATTCTAAAAGTATACTCCCTCCGGTCTCAAATATAAAAAAATGTTCCTTTTTTAGGTTCATTGAGTAGTTAATGTATTTGATCTACATTGTAAAGCAAATAAATTAATTATTCAATGAACCTAAAAAAAGAATCTTTTCTTATATTTGAGACCGGAGGGAGTATAAATCATTATGTTAATAAATAATATAATTACTTCTAGGAAAATGTTAATAAATCAATAGATTTTTTTTTTTTGAAGACATGTTAGTATTTGAGTATGAGTATAAATAATCTCAAGCCAACGCACTCTTAGTTATAAACCTCACTCAACCCTCACATTTGATCAAGTTGTATGATAGGATCTCAACTTCCTAAGCATTGTGAATAGGAAGAATTCTAACTCACCTCTAAACATATATTCCTACCCCTTATTTGATAACTGAAAGTTCTGTGCAGACATGGAAAACAACAAAAATGATTCATGTAAATCATTGTCACCAACTAATGGCGCTCATAGTGACAGTGTTATATGAGTCCCACTAGTGGTGAGTGCAATTTTTCTAAGCCAAATATTTCAGAAGTATATATACTTTAGACTCACTTATTTTTCTTTGGTCACGTATCCTATATGTCAATCGTCATTTTATGGCTTGGAAATCAATCTTTCACCATATGTAAATTTTGCAATGAAATCACAATTTGCTACATCTCATTATGCGTTATATTTTACATTTTTATGTTTATTCATTCTATTAAGTACTTATTTTATGTTGAGGTTTTAAACAAGTAACCATGACCAAAGAAAAATAAGTGAGTCTAAAGTTTCTGAAATATTTGGCTTATGACTGCTGCTGGTGGCTCCAATTTCCATCTTGAAGAGGCTCCCAAAATTGCACTCACCACTAGTGGGACTCATAACACTGTCACTATGAGCGCCATTGGTTGGTGACAATGATTTACATGAATCATTTTTGTTGTCTTCCATGTCTGCACAGAACTTTCAGTTATCAAATAAGGGGTAGGAATATATGTTTAGAGGTGAGTTAGAATTCTTCCTATTCACAATGCTTAGGAAGTTGAGATCCTATCATACACCTTGATCAAATGTGAGGGTTGAGTGAGGTTTATAACTAAGAGTGCATTGGCTTGAGATTATTTATACTCATACTCAAATACTAACATGTCTTCAAAAAAAAATATCTATTTGATTTATTAACATTTTCCTAGAAATAATTATATTATTTATTAAAATAATGATTTATATACTTTTAGAATGTTGTTTTTTCCGGAAAGTATTTGTAGAAAGTTCAATTTTTTTGTCCTCGTAAGCTTAACTTAGTTGGTATGGACAATGCATAATATATGCAAGGTCTGGGGTTCAAACCCTGGCCACCACAACAAAAAAAAATCTATCTTTTTTTTTTTCAATTTGGTTTTGGCTCCATAGTTGGGTCTGCTAGATTGTGCATGCAATGTGTGATTGTTTGCTGTGGAATTAGATATGCTCCTTTGATTTATTTGACCTATTTTGGGTCAAGTTTTATGTCCTCAATCTTATGTACTAATTTTTAATTTTAATATACTTAAGATGTTACGAATCCTATTGCACCCCTTTTGCTTAAAAAAAACAAACTAGATCTATCTTTTAATAGACTAAAGAGTTAATCTACCAGTGAAAATAAGTTTTATTCTTGGAGCTATGATTTTTATGTTGGTGTTGTTAAAATTTAGTGGTTTGCTATGACAACATTTCACGCCGGTGCTTTGGTTTGATCTCAAATTTCAACCCTCCCCCCTTCTCATGTGAGTGTGTGTGTGGCATCTAGACAAAAAGATGGGTTTTTAAAGAATATAACTTTATGACATTTTACTTTAATTCCATTTTACAACAATGCATTTAGATATGTCAAAATTTGATGTAAGCTAATATCATTAAATTATTGAAAAAGTTAATTTGATATACTTCCTCCGGTCACATTTATAAGTAAAAAATAACATTTTAGATTCATTAAATAATAACTTTTTCAATACATTCAATGAATCCAAACATATATATTTTTGCCTATAAATGTGACCGAATGAAGTAAAATACTAAATTTAATATAAAAATAAAATATATTATTTATTTATTTAAGTAAGTTGATCGTCATAAAATTTAGTCAAAAAGTAGATAAGTCAGCTTAAAGTGTTTAGCCTTATCCATTTTTAATTAAACACACTTCTAAAAATCATTGAAAAAAATAAGTGTGCCTAAACTTAACGTAGACTAGGCATAAACACCGGTTGGTCTGTCATTCTTATAAAGACTTGTTTGTTACGGATTGTAAAAAGTGATTTTGTTAGTCTATAATTTTGAAATTACGTTTTAGAGATGTTAAATAAAAACAAAAATTATTTTATATTTGTCTACTAAAATAAGAATATTATATTTTTTTAAAATGTCATCACAACAATTGTCCAAATTCTTGTAACCAAGGAAGAAATTTTCCATCTAAAAGCAACTTATAAAGATTATAAACATGTAACAAGTTATTATTCAAACGTAGCTTTATTATGCATGCATGCATTCAAAGTTTGATACATTATTTTGTGTTGTTATGCGATTCAAGATGAAGAAGTTGTTGCATGCAAATTGAAGGGCGTTGCTGAAAGTGTAAACATCAACGTTCGTTTCTTCAATGGTTCAAAGTTTTGTGTTGAAGCTGCACTCGAATCCACAGTTGAATCCTTCAAAGAGTTTATAGTTGGAAAATGTGACATCCCAATCCAAAATCAAAGACTCATTCACAAGGGAAAAATCTTGCATAATCATCAATCCCTTAAAAGCTATGGTACATTCTATTTTCTCATGTTGTCTTGTTACTTTTATGTCATTTTTGTTTCAACCATTTTTCATGAATTTGATGATGTTTGTGTATTGTTTTATGGATTTTATGAACTAAAAATGTCTTGCTTATGGATGATTAATGTTTAGAGTTAGGATGTTCTGACACCCATTTTTTCCAATATATGTCAATCAATCTATTAAATATATGTCAATCATCTAGGATGATTAATCTTTGTAATAGCCAACTTAAGCCCCAAGTTGATAAAACTATTATTTTTACCAATTTGTTTTCTCCGAATGTGATTTTCTCACTTATTTAATGATTAATATTTTTGTATCCATGATGTAGAAAAAGAAGTCACTAGTAAGGAAAGAAGCAAGAATGACTCAATGCCTAGTGATAATGCACAAAATCAATCAGATCCTTCTATTCAAGAAAAAGTTTTTGATAATGAAGGTTAGCTTTATAAATACGATCAATTATTGTTAGCGTTTGTTCTTGTAATGTAGATTTGAAAAGAAAAAAAATGTAAACATAAATTTCATTAAGAGATATGTTTTCATGCTATTGACTATAACATGGTGTGACACAAAAGCTTGGTACTTTAACCATTTTGTTGGGTATTTGAGTATTGGCCTCATTGTTGCTAAAATAAATGCTCATGTATGATATTTGATAGGATGTTCCAACATCTTGGCACGGTCCAGTGTGTCCTATTTATGTGCCTTGGTTTACGCACGCTTTATCTTATTAAGGAAATCACGTCTTATTTCTTGTTGGTCAAGTAGCGTGTTTTTTGTCCAGAATCAGCTGGGTGATTTGTTCCTAAAGTATAGACAATATTTTAGGAATCTTTGGTGGTGTTTTGGTAGTTCCTAAATATGTTCCGACTTTTTAGGAGTTGCTTTATTTGTTACTAATTTGTGTGAAGTGGATCAGCTTTAGGATCTACATTGTTCTGTAGCCCAACAATACTATTTAGCCTGTATTGCTTCAGTATATATACAAGACTGCAAGACCTAATTCATGATTCAAGCCGTCATTGAAGAAATATCTTTTTAGGGTTTTGAGTCATTGTTATTTGTGAGTCTTTCTTGTATCACCTTGATACATGTTAAGGACTTTTTTTTATTGAGTTGTAAGTTGTACTACTCCTAAGCTTTGAAGCACGGAGGTAGTTTGTGTTTGAAGGTAACTTCATCTTATTGAGTTGTGATCTGATAATCACAGGGGCTGTGATTGATTGGGAGGAAGTGAGATTGAATCTCAGATTTAGGTGTTCCTAGGTTGAAGTCAATACGGGTAGGTCCTAGGTCTAGAGTTGTAAACATAGAGTTTGCTGAGAACTTAGAATAAGGACTACACTAGTGGATTTCCTTTCTGGCTTTGTAGCCCCCAGAGTAGGTGTGTTTGTAACCGAACTGGGTTAACAATTCTCCTGTGTCATTTACTTTCTTGTCTTTTACTTTTGCATCGTTTTATTTATTATTGTTAGCACGATGTTCTAAACATTATATTCAACATTCGTATTTTGTGACTGGTGTTGGAACATCTTATAAAATATCTGAAAGCTAACGTGCCAGAATTTCACATTTAGTTATAGATTTCATTTTGGTATATGCATAAAGAAAAATCTATATTATGATGGATCAATCTCTTAAATGACCCAAGTTGACGACACTATTAATTTTGCCAATATTCGAAATAGTGATGGCAGGGAGACGAGTGGCCGCACAATTAAGGGGGAAGTAGGGTTGCATGACCTAGCAGTAATTACTTTGAAATCATCGTTTATTAATAAAATTTGGGAGAAAAAAAATTAGTTCTACACGTTTTGTCATTTATTGATTGACACGTTGAAAAGAAACGAAAGAGTGAAGTTATGTTAATTCAGTGACATTATTGTTAATAAAACTATTATTTTTACCAATTTGTTTTCTCTAAATGTCCTTTTTCTCACTTATTTAATGATTAATATTTTTGTATTCATTTTGGAGAAGAAGAAGTCATTATTAAGAAGAAAAAAAGAAAGAAGGATTTATTGCCTAGTGATCATGCACAAAATCAATTATATCCTTCTCTTAAAACAAAGCTTCTGTTGATGAAGGTTAGTTTTATAAACAGGATCAATTATTGTTAGTGTTTGTTTTTGTAATGTGAACTTGAACACGAAAATAATGTAACCATAAATTTTGTTAACCGATATGTTTTCATACGACTGACTATAAAATGGTGTGCAACATATGCTCGGTTCTTTAACATTTATTTAAAGATTTGATTGTGGTATATGCATATAGAAAAAACTATATTGTGATGGTCAATCACTTAAATAAATCTCAGTCCTCTTTAATGATTAGTCTTTGTAAATGTCGACTTTGACCCAAGCTGATAAAACTATTATTTATGCCAATTTGATTTGCTAAAAGTGTCACTTTCTCACTTATTTATGTCACGAATATTGAGGCTTAACTCATCCTTACAAAACCGACTTGTAAGGTGAGGAGTGTCATCTCTATATAAACTTTTATCAAGAATCTTATCTATCTGATGTGAGAGTAAATCCCACCGAGTGTTGGCCGCTAACACACCCCCTCACGCTTCAGCCCGGCCCAATGAGGCTGAAGCATGGACGATGCAAAAAGCCCAACGATGGACCCGATAGGCTCTTATACCATGTAACAAAAATCGGGGTCTAACTCATCCCTACAAAACCAGCTTGTACGATGAGGAATTCATCCTTTTTATACGGTGAGGAGTGTATCCTCTTTATAAACTCTTTTCAAGAATCCTATCTATCCGATGTGGGACTAAATCTACCCGAGTGTTGGCCGCTAACACACCCCCTCACGCTTCAGCCCGGCCCAATGGGCCTAAAGCGTGGACGATGCAGGAAGTCCAACGATAGACCCAATAGACTCTGATACCATGTAACAGATATAAAAGCCTAACTCATCCTTACAAAACCGACTTGTACAGTGAGGAGTGTCTCATCTATATAAACTCTTATTAAGAATCTTATCTATCCGATGTGGGACTAAATTCCACTGAGTGTTGGCCGCTAACAATTTATCGATAGGTACTGTTATATGCATGTTGTAGAAGAAGAAGACACTAGCAAGGACCAAAGCAAAAAGGACTTATTGCATAGTTATTTTTCACACAATAAAGTAGATCTTGTTGTGAAAGACAAAGTTTATGTCGATGAAGGTTAGCCTTATATGTCGATCAATTTTTGTTTGTGTTTTGTTTCTTATAATGTGAATTTGAACACAAAAATAAAGTAAACATAAATTCATTAACATATATGTTTTCAAATGATTGACTATAACATGGTGTGTCACAAATATTTGGGTCTTTAACAATTGAGTTAAAGATTTCCTTGTGGTTTATGCATATAAAAATACAAATTTGGGATGCACCAATCTCTTAAATAGATCCCAATCATTTCAAATGATTAGTCTTTGTAAAGACTGACTAAAGACCCAAGCTGATAAAACTATTTATTTTACCAATTTTTTTACTTAGAATGTCATTTTCTTACTTATTTAATGATTAATATTGTTCTATGCATGTTACAGAAGAAGAAGTCACTAGTAAGAAGAAAAGAAAAAAAAAGAGGAACTTACTGCCTAGTTATCATGCACACAATCAATTGGATACTTCTCTTAAAGACAAAGCTTTTGTTGATGAAGGCTCCCTTTATAAATACAATCAATTATTGTTAGTATTTGTTTCTTGTAATGTGAATTTGAACACAAGAATAATGTAAATATAAAATTCATTAAAGGATTTTTTTTTTTTTTAACAACTGACTATAAAATGGTGTCGCACAAATGCTTGGTTCTTTAACCTTTTAGTTAAACAATTGATTGTGGTATATATGCATATAGAAAAATATTGATCTCAGTCATCCTTGATAAATAGTCTTTGTAAAACTGTTATTTGCGCCTCTTTTTTTTGTTGCTTAGAGTGTCATTTTCTCACACTTATTTATTGATTAATATTGTACTATGCATGTTGCAAAAGAAGAAGTCACTGGCAAGGAACAAAACAAGAAGGACTTATAACATAGTGATCTTGCACACAATGAAGTGGATCTTTTTCCTAAAGACAAAGTTTATGCTGATGTAGATTATCTTGATACGTCGATCAATTTTTATTAGTGTTTTGTTTTTTATAATGTGAATTTGAACACAAAAATATTGTAAACATAAATTCCATTAGCATATATATTTTCATACGATTGACTATATCATGGAGTAGCACAAACGTTTGGTTCTTTAACCAATTAGTTAAATATTTGATTGTGGTTTATGCATAAAAAATTCAAATGTTGGGATGGATCAATCTCTTAATTAGATCTCAATCATCTCAAATGATTAGTCTTCGGAAAGTTTTACTTAAGACCCAAACTGATAAAATTATTATTTTTACCAATTTTTTTTCCATCTAAAATATCATTTTCTCACTTATTTAATGAATAATATTGTTGTATGCATTTTGCAAAAGAAGAAGTCACTAATAAGAAGAAAATAAAGAAGGAATTATTGTATAATGATATTGTAAACAATCAATCAGATCTTTCTCTTAAAGAAAAAGCCTATGCTGATGATGGTTAGCTTTATAAATACAATCAATTATTATTAGTGTTTGTTTTGAATTTGAGCATAAAAATAATGTAAACATAAATTCATTACCTTATATATGTTTGCATACAACTAACAATAACATATTGTGGCACAAAAGCTTGGTTCTTTAACCATTTAGTTAAAGATTTTATTATGGCATATGCATATATCAAAAACTATATTGTGATAGTTCAATTTCTTAAATAGATCTCAGTCATCTCTAATGATTAATAATGTCATAAACTTGGGTCATATATAAGTCGATCTTTAAAAAGACTAATCATCAGAGATGACCAAGATCTATTTAAGAGATTGATCTATCCAAATATAGTTTTTTCTTTATGCATATACATCAATTAAATCTTTAACTAAATGATTAAAGTACCAAACATTTGTGCTACATCATGTTATGATCAATAGTATGAAAACATATCCCTTAATGAAATTTACGTTTACATTATTTTTATGTTCAAATTTACATTACAAGAAACAAACACTAACAATAATTGATCATATTTATAAAGCTAACTTCATTAGCAAAAACTTTGTATTAAGAGAAGGATCCAATTGATTTTGTGCATGATCACTAGGCAATAAGTCCTTCTTGATTTTTTCCTTACTAGTGATTTCTTCTTCTTTGCAACATGGATACATAAATATTAATCATTAAATAAGTGAGAAAATGTCATCCGAAGAAGAAAAAAAAGGTAAAAATAATAGTTTTATTCGTTTAGGTCTTAAGTTCACCTTTACAAAGACTAATGATTTGAGATGATTGAGATCTATTTAAGAGATTGATTCATCCCAACATTTGTATTTTTCTATGCATAAACCTCAATAAAATCTTTAATTAAATGGTTAAAGAACCAAACATTTGTGCCACACTATGTTATAGTCAATTGTACGAAAATTTATATGTTGATGAAATTTATGTTTACATTATTTTTGTGTTCAAATTCATATTATAAGAAACAAAACACTAACAAAAATTGATCAACTTAATGAAGACAACCTTTATCAGCTGAAACTTTATCTTTTAAAGAAAGATCCACTTCATAGTGTGCAAGATCACTATGCGAGACCCACTTCATTGATTGATGGTGTACTATAAATTGCTAAATATACCAAAATTGTAATGTTTATTGCAAAAACTAACATAAACATGATGACATATAAAACAATAACCTTCTAAACTAAATTTGATAAATAGTGCACAGTCCCTTTGCTGGAGTTGAAACTGTTTTTATAAGTATATTCAATCAATGGTATGAAGCCATATCCACTCCCTTTGTGTTCCAAGATCACACCATTAGCAAGTCTTCTAGTTTTCTTATCAATTAGTGTCTTATCAATTAATTACTAGTTTTCTTACCACATTTGATGTTCAAAAAATCATCTTCACAAACTGACTAGAGATTATCCTGGTACCCAAGACATTATTCCTTCTTGCAAACTTCACATCCAAACTCAAGTCCTTTAACTCTTCCATGAGTTCTTGCTCACTTTCCAACATGGCTGCTACACGCAGTGTCATCATATTCAGGGCATATACAATTACATTTGCCATTCCCAGATGGTTTTGCAATTCGCAAGCATAGTCTTTTATGAGTTTTGTTCATCTCCTATGCCTCATGTTTAATTACTTCTGATCAAACAAGTAGTCTTTGTAAAACTGTTATTTGTGTCAATTTGGTCCCCTATGTTTTGCTCTGTTATTAGTTTTAGTCCTTTCTATTAACGTTTTTTGAGATAAACTAACAGATAGACTAAAACTAGTAACGGAGCAAAACATAAGTGACCAAATTGGTACAAATTATAGTTAGGGGACCAAATTGAGACAATCAATTAAGTTAAGGGACTGAGTGATTGAATAAGCCATAATAATAAGTTAACTATGTTTTTCATATCTGAAAAGGGAAAACTATTTTTCAATAAAGTGTAGTAATCTTTATACCATTCTATCTGTCAAAAAAAAAAATCTTCATACCATTCTATTTGAGTAGGTTTGAAAATACAACTACCCAATCAAAAAATCAAATATTTAAAATTAAGTCAAAAAAGATGATAGTAATAAATATTCAGTCAAAAAGGTTATGTTTAAAAAATGTCGCTTAGGTAATAATTAATATTTAGTTAACTTTAATGATGCATATATACTTGTGTTTGATTCTCTCATTTGACATTGTCCTAACATTTTTAAATTCTATTTGAAATTATTTTACGTGTTTGAGCAAATATCATCATGAAGTTCGGAAGCATTATCTTAATAGTGGGAGCTTTGTTTGCTCTCTTCACCCTCACCTATGGATCTGGTACACATATTATTAGAATAAACTATCCTTTTGATTCTTAAAATATAACTCATTTAAAAAATTTAGTTCTTCAACTATATAAATATTGTAAATAACCTTTAAATTGTTACTATTAATCAATCAAATATGTTTTTCATTTTCTTTTAAAATAATACGGAGAATGATTATTCAAAGACTATCTTCATGTATTAAAAATAGTTTAAAGACTTTTACTATATTTTTATAGTTTATGAACTAAATTGGTGAGAGAGTATTAGTTTAGGGACCAAAACCGATGGTTTATTATTATAATTATTATTGTTGTTGTTAAACTAAACTGACATGTGAAATGATTTGATCATATTTTTGTTGTCTATTGTTGTAGGCGAGCATACCGATAAATTTTGTTACAAAACTCTGCCAAGGTTGGATAGCAATTGTGACCATGCTGACCAAGACTGTGACCAAATTTTCCTGGAACGGTTTGGAAAAGACTCTCAGCCTCACGATTGTAAATGTCAAACTGATCCTACTAATTTATATCACACATGTTCATGTAATGTTGTTTGTTGACCCAAGGACTAGGGTTTAGCCTAAAAGGCAAAATGATATATTTACCTATTAATTAAGGGAATTAAATAATGAACTCACATCTTATTACATAAGGTGGATTTTGTTTTTTTTACAAATGTACAGGGTGTTATATTTCTGATTTGCATTTTCTTATGCCCTTTTAAGAAAGAAGTGTACGCACATTATATCAGACTGACAAGAGAGGTTAAAAGTTTATAGTTCGAGCCTTGACAAGAGAGAAAGAAAATACTAAAATGTCATCTAACATAATGACATTTGTCATTTAAAAAACACACATATCGTTGATAAACATAACTTTATTATCACTTCGAGTGGCCTCTTTTTGTTTAAAGAGCATATGCTACACATTTGTAGTGGTAAATGATTTTCCTTGTTATTCGCTCTGGTCTCTGTGGAACTGGACAAACCATTTGCAGCTTCTGATATTTCCCTTCTCCGTGGAAGTCCGCAAGCATTGCATAGCAACTAGAGTGGGATGCCAACCTAGTTGGGACATCTTTTTATGTTCTTAATTTACAAAAGAAAAACGATCATTTGCCAATCACTAGCTTGTGAGATGAATCATACATACATCATATATAAAGGCTTTGCCACGAAATATCAAGTTCCCACGAAAATGAACTGCTATATGATATGAAACAAGTTCCCACGAAATTGAAATCTTTCATAAACAAGTTAACAAATTTTCATAGGGAATGAAGTTCATTTTTATCTGATATTAAGAAAATTACACAAGCTTAACTAATATTCTAAATTAGTTGTTATTTTGCTTATATTTGAGCACGGATAGAGTAGGCCATAAGTGAAACACCTATGATAAGTAAAGATCATAAAAAACGAAGGTCCACAAACATATATGTAGATAAATAGACACGATGCACATACACGTGAACACTGTGCAAATGATAACAAGTAACAAAAGTTTTCAATTTAAGCATTAAAACAAAAGTTTTCCCATAAGCTCTAAATGAAGGCAATTGAAGAATGAAAGGAGATATAATAGTACAAGTTTCAAACCAGTAAAAGTTAATCCAAACTGTGCCTAAATTCCTAGACAGATACACAGATAGGTTAAAAATATGTTTTCAAAAGTCTCTCTACATGCAACCACATCCAAATTCCTAGACAGCTCAAGGTAAAATCATTGTCAAATATTGAGAGTCTTGTAGAAGAAACATGACAAGGCCTCGATAATCTTGAACCGATAAATATGCCAAGTCTGGAGCTTTTATTACCAGGAGTGTTGCGAAACCGAGTAAGGAATCGACTAGTAGGATTCAACAAATTAGTTGAAGAAGCGTGAACAGAGCTGCGAGTATTGTCACTGTAACCGGCTTTAACCTTTCTAAAAGACTTTGATTTCACCTCATCTGGGCAACATATGTAACATCACTGCCTTTCACTTTATTCTGATCACAAACCACAGAATGAGTTACAATTAATACAAGACAGTCATATCTCTAAGGGGATTTGAACTCCGTCTCTTTTGAAGTAACAAGTTTAAACTTTACCGCTGAGTTGACACCTTAAGGACCAGTAAAGAATAATATGATGTGTGGTTATCCAAGCATAAAATTTACTATTCAGGTAGAGACACAAAGCAGAATTATTTACACTAAACTAAGCAAATATTAATTACCAACTCTTTTATATTAATTACGCCTATTTGTATGCACGGATGGATGTATGTTGGTGCATGTGTGGGCTTGTGCCTACACTAAATTTTTGGAAACTATTATTTTTAGTAGTATAATGTATCAATAGTCGACATTTTAACCACATGGCCAAGGGCAGACTTGAACAAGGCATGGTGTGGCAGGTGCCACACCAGTTCAGGTCCCATACTTTTTTTTTAATTTTTTTTTTATCGGGTCATTGTATATTTTTTCTTATATATTAATACAAACACCTATTTTATTTTGTATGTTTATACACGCGTCTATATTTTTACTCATATATTAATAGGGGGACATATTTGTTTTTGTAATTTATGTACGTGTCTATATTTTTACTCATATAAGAGAACCTATTTTTTTTAATATACATGTGTTTATATTTTAACTTATATATTAATATAGGGATCTTTCAAACAAAAAAAAATTAATACGGGGACCGATTTTTTTTTAATTTATACAGATGTCTATATTTTTATTCATATATCAATACAAAGACTTTTTTTTTATAATTTCTATGCAATTGCGACTTGCTTCCAAAAAAAGAGCGCAACGTGCTCACTCGTCTGTATGCACAGGTATCCCGCTAGAGGATTTGACTCTTTTTTTTTTTTTTTGAGGTTAAGCATTTGACATCTCTTGTAACCTATATAGAAAGAGATGTTCTTAGAACAATTACTAATGATATGATTTTATTTCATTTTCAACAAATGGAAAGTAGATTATTTTCTTTGTAATTTTGGTTGCTACAACTATTTTTAATATAACTTCTTATTAAATTTAATATTATTTAATTATTTGACCAAACAAATGTGCCCCATTGGTATTCAAAGTCCAGATCCGCCCTTGCACATGGCCCACACTTAGCACAAATTATTTCTCTTTTGGCTCACACATATCATTATATATTTCAAATTCTTTCTTGATAGTATGAATATTATCAAGAATCGGATGCGAAATCGAATGAGAGATGATCGGTTAAATGATTGTTTAGTTGTTTATATAGAGAAAGATATTTTTATTGATTTTCAAAATAAGAAAACCATTTAAAGTTTTCATAATATGAAAAATTGTAGAGGACAATTATTAATGCTACAAATTTTTTTATATGGTGTCCCCACTATTCAAAAATTCTGGATCCGTCACTGTTTATATGAAGGAGTATTTTAGACACCATGCACATACACATGAATACTATTTGCTATGTTTGATAATGTGAATAAATTAATTGTGTGCTATATTTGATCAAGTGAATAAATTAATTGTGTGATGTGTTAAATTTGATCATGTGATAACATGAACTTGAGAAGTGAAAGTTTTTCTTGTATTTAGGCTTCTTGTATTTATGGAGTTCTAAACTAATTTACATTTTGTAAATTGTAATTTTTTAAAATGAAGCTCAATCCTCTCTTAGTTTTGTGAATGTCTTGATGTTAAGATGTCTGCTAAATTGAGAAATGTTAATTAGAATAAAATAGAGTTTATAAAACTTATCATACTATCTCATGATGGGTGAAGTTTAGCCAGGAAAAGGCTAATATTTAAGGACAGCTAGCGGTAGTACCTGTAAACCCCCCAAAAAAAAAACTCAAGGTTTCATGTTTTAATATTTTATGTCTCTTTGCTATCTGACCTCCCTGCTTTGATAATGACAACACAAATTACTACGGCTAACAATTAATCTTTGTAATACATCCATGAATTTCAGACATAAGTTGTTTCTTTACCTTAGTTGCAATTGTTCTTACCAAAACCCAGCAAAGTGAAAAAATATCAAAAGCTTCATTTGCGATTGTTCATCCAAAGGTTCATAATCTTCTTTCTTCTTTCCGGTTTCGTTCAACATGCTAGTCCAAACCTGGAAATCGAAAGCTTCATTCACTAGTGTTCATAATCTTCTTTCTTCTTTCCATTAGATGAAAATCGAAATCTTCATTTACTAGTGTTCATCCAAAGCTTCATTCACGAGTGTCCTACTTCAGCTCATAAACATTTCGAAAGCTTACCTCCTTGAGATGAACGCAAAATCCGTCAGATCTGGAACAAAATCATCGTTTACAGTCAAAGAATAGTGTTTGAGATTTGTTGGACTTGATCTGGAACTGTTTCACAGTTATATCTCCGGAAACCAGTCAATTTTTTTTTTCTTTTCAGTTATCTCATTTTTTTCCACATCAATTAATTTTATGTCAAACATTATTTTTCTTTTCAACATCATTTTAAAAATCGATTAATTTCTTGTGTAATTGAAATTAATATGTCAACATTATTATCAAATAAAACACAAGGCACATGCCATCCGAAATATGTGGTTTAAAACACAAAGCACGACACAATATACAAAGACCCATGAATTGTTACAAACAAAAACCAATAAATAAAACAAATGTAAAATTGTTATTTAATTATTTGGCAGGGTTCACTTTTTTGTTTCACAATACCCATCAATAAATTAAAGCCATTATCAGGTAAAAGATTTTAGCCATCCAAATTAAAAACAAATAAATCCATGGTTGTGGTTGAACTTTTCCATTATGGGAAAGAACTTTCTTTTCCCATGACCAAAAGAAAGAACCGACAACAAGGTGAGGTTTAGTATGGGAAAGGGAAGTTCTTTCCCATCATGGAAAAGTTGAATCACAACCATAGATTTAATAGTTTTTTATTTGGATGACTAAGATTTGTGACATGTTAATTGTTGTAACCATAGTTTTAAAACTCGGCTCGGTCATCGACTCAGCAGGTGTACTGGGTCACCGAGTCAATGGTCGAACCACTGGGTCACTGGTTGAACCGCATGACTGAACCGGATTAAATCGGATAACTCGGATAGATCACTCGGTCTTAAGGTTAAATTTGTATAAGT